>OJFX01000109.1_pt1 | contig 25648 bp, 19 predicted proteins | sample 1594171 | NCBI WGS metagenome assembly OJFX01 (sample SAMN05416840, study PRJEB24817) | seawater metagenome | isolation source: Sea water | place: Canada:Atlantic | collected 2013-07
GATCATGCCTAGTCTCGTGGGCTCGGAGATGTGTATAAGAGACAGGCGGAGTGGTTCGCGGAGATTCGGCCGACACGCTCGAGCGGCGCCGGGTACGACCCGGCGGCCGCCGACACCTATGTCTGGAAGTACTTGCTTCCGGAGGCGTTCGACGCCTTGGCCTTCGTGGACCAGACCACGCCGACGCGGATGGTCGATCCGTCGAATTACGTTCGGGTTCCGACGATGCCCGCGGCAGCCAATCTCAACTTCGAGACGGCCGGGGACGACGGCGTGCCGGAGGGCTGGAACGTGTGGACGAAGCTCACGCGCTTCGGGTTCAAGATCGGCACGACCACCGACCGACCCTACCGCGGCGACAGGGCCGCGGTGATCCGGCGGGACCCGGTCGACGAGCTCGGCGAGGCTTCGGGCAACATCGCGCAGTACATCGACGCGGCTCCCTATCGAGGGACACGCGTGATCCTCCGGGCTGCGGCTCGCACCGAGCCTATCGGCGCCGGGATCAGCTTCCTGCGCCTGCGCGTGCTCCCCGAATCCATCGCCGACGCCCATGAAGATCCGCCTGCGCTGTACGACAGCCTGGACGCATGCCGCGTCGAGTCCGCGGAATGGCAGGTCTACGAGATCGAGGCGGACATACCCGAGAGCGCGAGCTCGATCTCCTTCGGCCTGTTCCTCGCCGGATCCGGGGCCGCCTGGCTCGATGACGTCAGCCTCAAGCGAATGGACGGGTAACGGCGTTGGTGCAGAGGAGGCAGAGATCCCCCAGCCGCACTGTTCCACCGTTGCTCCGGCGCATTGTAGTGCCCCCGGGGTTTTCAGGACGCTCGTGAACCATGACCAAGCGAAGCGACATCGAGGGTGGTACGGTCGACTATTCCGGCACTCAGTTGCCAATGCCCTGATCGGCGTTCCACACTTGGACATGTAGCACCACGGCGGACACACCAAGGCCACCCAAATCGTTACGTCGACCAAAGTGAAGAACATCCAAGTCATCGACTCTGCGTTGAATTGCACGGACGAGTTCTTCGCCGTCCCGGACGAGAAGTTTGCGCTTCTCTTCCCCGCAGAGGGGCAGGAGCTGGCGTTCATTGAAGACCTGAAAGAACAGGGCATCGAACTGCCCCACGACTGGTGGGACGAGACCTGGGCGAACCGGTTGTCGCGAGACAGCGTACAAGGCATTCACGGAACGATCTTCTACGGCTTTCCTGAGCGTCGGAAGATCTTCCAGGGGCGGACTTGGGCCCATGAACCGCTGGGCAGGAGAAGAGAGGACTGATCGTCGGAAGCTCCCGAGGTTGCCCGGTCCCCCATGACGAGCCGCCCCGGCACCCGAGCCGGCAGCCCAGGCAACGTCACGGGCCAACTTCCGCGCGCGCGCTGGTGGTGGCCCAAGTCCTTCTTCCAACCACCAACGTGCGCGCTCCGTCAATCGCCGCTATGCCCGGTCACGAACCTGAGATCTACGGCCTCGCCCGGCGACGCTGGCCTTCGAGCACGGCTGCACAACAACCCTTCCACCTCGCGGCTCGCCGGCACCGTAGATCGGCAATGCCTCAAAGATCGCATCGGCGATGAGCGAGTGACCCGTATCGCCAGGGAACAGACGCACCCATGGGACCCTGACGAGCGCAGAATGGGTCTTGACCAACGACAGACGGCTGGCCGTGCGCCATCTGTCATGGTTGTGTGATCGATTTCTTCGGGTCCCGCTGTGGCGGCTAAACCGATATGGTGCCAAGCCCATTCTTGGTCTCCGACTCCCAGCGAATTGAGGTCCTGTGTCAATCATTAGAAGAATCACCCGTCGCCACTTCATCCAAGCATCAGGCGTAGCCGCCGCAGCGCCGATGCTTGGTCCGCCAAGGACCCGCCTGAGTCCCATCGAGACGTTGAACGTCGCATGCGTCGGCGTCGGCGGAATGGGCGGTAGCGATCTCAGTGCGACGGCCAGTGGCAAGAACGTTCGCATCGTCGCGCTCTGCGATATCGATGCGAACAATCTGGGCAACGCCAGCAAGCAACATGAAGGCGCTAAGACGTTCGCCGACTACCGCAAGATGTTCGACGCGATGGGTAAGGACATCGATGCCGTGGTCGTTGCGACGCCAGATCACATGCACGGTTCCATTGCGCTGGCCGCCATGGCCCTCGGCAAGCACGTCTACTGCCAGAAGCCCATCGCCCACAATCTGTATGAGTGCCGCGAAATGGCAACGCTGGCATCGGAATCAGGCGTTGTGACCCAGATGGGCACGCAGATCCACAGCCACAGCGCCTACCGCACCGCGGTGGCGGCGCTGCGCACTGGGGTCATTGGCAAGGTGCACGAAGCCCACCTCTGGGTCGGCAAGTCGTGGGGCGGCGGCCCAGGAGGTCGCCCGGACAGGGTAGATGTCGTTCCGGATCACGTGGACTGGGATCTCTGGCTCGGCGTCGCCAAGGACCGTCCGTATGTGAAGGGCCAGTACCACCCCGCGCAGTGGCGTCGTTGGCTGGACTTCGGAAGCGGCACCCTTGGCGATATGGGGTGCCACATCTTCGATCCGGTGTTCGCGGCCCTTGGCATTGGCGCACCGATGAGTGTGGTTTCCAACGGCCCAGGTCACTTTCAAGAGATGTTCGCGCCAGATGGCGACTTCCTGTACGAGTTCCCCGGCACGGACCAGACCGCCGAAACGATCAAGTTCCGCTGGACGGATGGCGGAAGCAAGAAGGCCGCCGAAAGGGCGCAGCTGCCCGCGGATGAAACGCTGCCTGGCGCCGGCTCCTTCCTCGTTGGCGAGAAGGGCGTGATGGTCATTCCGCATTGGGCTGCACCACGTTTCTACTCCAAAGGCGAGAAGCTAGATGTGGACGTCACGACGCTGCCGAGCAAGGAGCATCGCCACGAGTGGACGGATGCCTGCCGCGGCGAAGGCAGCACCTCGACGCCCTTCTCGTATGCGTGCCCGCTGACTGAGGCGGTCCTCCTGGGCACCGTTGCCGGGCACTTCCCTGGCGAGAAGTTGCAATGGGACTCCGACAAGATGGAGTTCGACAACTACCTCGCGACGGCGCTGGTGCGACGCATCTACCGCAAGGGGTGGCAGCTCTAAAGTGCATGGTATGCTCCGGGCCTCGCCTTGCTAGCCCCAGTGGAACGCCGGCCTTGGCGGGATCGTCATGGTTGGCGTACCGATGGGACATTGCACCGGGGGAGATTCAGGCCCGTCCAATGCGCTGCCTCCGAACCGATGCACGATTCGGCGGCGGCGCCTGGGGCCACCGCCGCCGAATCAGGGGTCTACGGGGCTAGAAGGCCGAGTCCAGGATCGTCACCACTTCGGTGGCCCCAAGCAGCGTCGAGCTGCCACCCGCTGCGCCGGGATCCGGCCGCAGGCACGCGAGCTGGAAATGAAGGCCGAGGGTCATTCCCGCTGGCAAATCCGGAGCTGTGAGCGACACCTGGAAGGAGCCCGACTGGCCCGGAAAAAGGCGCCTGTATCCCTGCCCCGAGTCCACGAGGAGAGCACCGAAGAGGCCGGGAATGGGCAGGCGGTCGGCACCGCTGCCCGCGAGTAAGAGGACGATGTCGTTGACTTCAGTGTGCGCCTGAAGCGTGAAGGAATCCCCCTCCCGCACGTGGTTCGGCACCTCGAGCAACGGCGCTGTGCCCGGCCCCTCTACGTGCACGGCCCCACCCGTGAGTCTGATAGGGAGTCCACTGGGGAGAGTCGCGTGGGCCCAACAGCCGTCGTAGCCGCCGGACCCCCCACGGAGGTCGCATTCCACCGTCAAGACCGTGCTGGCCGACGCTGAGACGCCGTCGCCACCGGTGCCGGAGATCCCCCGGCAGTTCCCAGCGAAGGTGAGGTAGGAGTGGCCCCCGCCCCCGCCGAAGGCACGGCTGCCGAATAGCTCAAGGGTCGAGTCGCCAGCCGCGATGGCACTCTGGTTCTCGCTGCCCTGACCGACCACTCCGCAATCGAAGAGCGACACGTTGGAACTCACACAGGCGAGCCCCACGGAACCGTAGAACCGATTGAACCAATCATCCCAGGCCGTCATGGGCCCGAGCTCGCACCGAGAGAAGATGACGTCCTGGGAGTGCAACACCCGGGCCCCGGCAGCAAAAAGCGAGTAGTGGTCCGAGCCGAGCACCGGCATCACGATTCCCTCAAGCCGAACGGGGCCCGCGTTGTACCCGATGATCAGCCTCGACTCACCCTGGTGCGGAGCCAGTCGAAGCGTCAGTCCATGGACATTGACAGATTGTGTCGCCAGAAGCTCTTGCACCCGAACGACTCCCTCCACGACGACGCCCGGCCCCCCGAGAATCGTGAGGCCCTTGCGTCGGACCGCAAAGGAGTCATAAACCCCGGGCGCCACCCGAAGGACATCCCCATCGGCGGCTGCCTGTACAGCCCCTGCGATCTGAGGGTAAGCGCCGGGCCCCGGGCCGACATCGAGAACATCGGGGAGTGCGGCTAGCAAGAGAATGGAAGTGATCATCATGGCGAAAGGCGTGGGCGAGGAGATCGGGGCTGCCGGCGCCCTCGGCACCGGCCGTCGACCAGGTGCCACCAGGACCGAGAATCGATCCAGGCGAAATGGCGAATTCGTGCTCGACTCGCGCCTGGTAATTGGCGTTGCGCCACGTCCATCAGTGTGAAGCGCCGGCATGAGACCCTGCGCCTAGCGTAGCGCCCAGCAGAACACTAGACGCGGCGCCAGCGCGGTCCCGATCGCCAGGCCAGAGAACCTCGGCTGCGCTCCACGGCTGACCCAGAAGGTCCTGCTACACTCTTCATGCTCCTTCAGCCACAGGCTCTCGATCTCGCTCCATGCGGGGTCCTGCGCTTGATTTTTACCTTCATGTCCGAGGGGATAGCTGATGACTCGATGAGCGCCCCCGGAAGACAACATGCAGATCAAAGTTCGGTTCCTAGACAACCTTCGGCTGGAGGCCAGCTTCGATGACTTCAAAGTCATCACCGACCAAGCTATTCGCTACAAGGGAGATGGGACGGCGCCCAACCCCTTCCAGTACTTCCTGGCCTCGTCCGCTCTATGTGCTGGCTACTTCGTCAAGGTCTACTGCAACGCTAACGGCATACCCACCGACGGCATCAACCTCGTTCAGGACAACGTCGTTGACCCCGAGAACAGGTACCAACAGACGCTGAGAATCAGCGCTGAACTTCCGGAAGGGCTCTCCGATGAGCATCGGGCTGGAATCATCAGTGCGATGGATCGCTGCACGGTCAAGCGAGTGGCCCAGAATGGCCTGGGCTTTGAGATCAATGCCGTCGGAGCCTCGGAGAATCAGCCTGGTCCGCTTGTCGAGGGGGGGTCGAAGGACGGGGCCAGAACCATGATCCCCGGAAAGGACAGCTCGCTCGAGGAGACCATCACCAACATGAGCGGACTCATCGAGTCCCTCGGGATCAAGATCGAGATCGCATCGTGGAGGAACATCGTCCCCCACGTGTGGTCCGTCCATATCCGCGATGCCGAATCGCCGATGTGTTACACGAACGGCAAGGGCGCGACGAAGGACGCAGCCCTCTGCTCGGCCCTCGGGGAGTACCTCGAGCGCATGAGCAACAACTACTTCTACAACGACTTCTACGTGGGCGAAGAAAGGGCGCAGGCCGAGTTCGTTCACTACCCAAGCGAGAAGTGGTTCAAGCCAGGGGTCAACGATTCGATTCCCGAAGGCTTGATGGACGAGCGGTTCATGGAGGTATTTGATGGCGACGACGAACTCAGGGCCTCCCACCTTACGGACACGAATTCGGGCGCGGTCGAGCGCGGCATTTGCGCGCTCCCGTTTGCACGCCAATCTGACCATCAGACGGTCTACGTCCCTGCGAATCTCATTGGGAACATCTTTGTCAGCAACGGCATGAGCGCGGGCAACACGCGCCACGAAGCGCGCGTGCAGTGCCTTTCTGAAATTTTCGAGCGCGCGGTGAAGAAGCAGATTCTTCTCGAGGAGCTCACGCTCCCCGACGTGCCCAAGGCCGTGATCGAACGCTTCCCGACGATTGTTGAGGGCATCGCGAAACTGGAACAGCAGGGCTTCCCGGTCTTGGTGAAAGACGCTTCGCTCGGAGGGAAGTTCCCCGTGATGTGTGTCGCGATCATGAACCCCAGAACAGGCGGTGTGTTCGCTTCGTTCGGGGGACACCCCAAGTTTGAAGTCGCCCTGGAGAGAAGCCTGACGGAACTGATGCAGGGCCGAAGCTTTCAGGGCATGAACGACGTTCCGCCGCCTACGTTCAACCAGTTTGCCATCCGCGAGCCGAACAACATGGTGGAGCACTTCATCGACTCCACTGGCGTAGTCTCCTGGAAGTTCTTTAGCGAAGCAGCCGACTATGAGTTCTGCGACTGGGACTTCGCGGGCACGACGGAGCAGGAGAATGAGTACCTGATGGGCATTCTCCAAGACCTCAACAAGGAGGTCTACATCGCGGACTACGAAGAGCTCGGGGCAAGTGCCTGCAGGATCTTGGTCCCCGGCTACTCCGAGATCTACCCGGCAGAGGACCTCGTGTGGGACAACACGAATCGTGGACTCGCCTTCCGGGAAGACACGCTCAACATTCACTCACTGAATGATGAAGACCTCCTGAGCTTGCTCGAGAGACTCGAACAAAGCGAGCTAGGCGAGCACACGTCGATCGCAATCCTCATTGGCGTTGCGTTCGACGAGAACTCACCGTGGGGAAGATGCACGATGAGTGAGCTCCGCACTCTCATCTACTTGGCTCTCGGGAAGCTTGAGGAGGCGAATGAACTGCTGGGCATGCTGATGCAATTCAACGACAGCGTGCCCGAGCGGAGGAGGTTCTACCGAGTCTTGAAGGCCGTGCTCGACATCACCCTCCGTGATGATCTCGAACTACAAGACTACATCCCCAATCTCACTCGAATGTACGACGCGGAGATCCTCGGCCATGCAACCTCGAGCGTGTCAGGTGAGACTCGATTCTTCGGGCTGACGCCGACGAACATGAAGCTTGATGGAATCGACAAGCACCAGAGGCTGGTAGATAGCTACGAGAAGCTCCAAGTCGCAAGGCACCGTTTTCACGCCAGCACCCCCATCTGACTCGGAGCCGGCACCCGCCAAGCTGGTCCTTGAGAACTCGGTTCTCCTCGATCAGATACGCAATCGATTGGTGGGGCTTTGGCTGACCCACCAGACACCGGTCAAGAGCAGGCGCAGGCGCCAGGCAGCCGGAAGGGAAAGTGCGCGAGGCTCATCGAAGCTGACCCGCCGCTTCAAGGGCCCTGCGCCACCTATGGGCAGGGGGGGCTGAGCTCCGCAAGGTCGATGGTCCACGATGTTGAATCTTCGCTTTGGTTGAGCGATTGCGTTACGTACTCACGATGGAACTCGTCTGTGATTCGGACTTGGAAGCGCTCTCGACTGAGTTCGTACGGCCGGAGTTGAAAGTCCCCCCGGGCATCGCTGGACGAGATCTGGTGCAAGTCACTGATGGGACCTACGGGATACCGGTCGAGTAGCGACCGGTCCTTGCCAAGCACTTCACGCCTCGCGCCTGCAGGGTTCTCAGGGATGAGCTCAATCCGGACACCTTCCACGGCAGTGCCATCGCGCACTGCCCTGCCCCCAACATAGGCGGAAGCCTCCACGCAAACCTCGACAGTGGCCTCCGTCCCCCTCTTGAGCCAAAACGTTCCGGAAGTCCCGCCCGTCCCCCCGCCGACCGCGACCATTCGCAAGGCGCAGGGTGGCAGATCGTCGAGGTGGAGCTTGCCGCCCGCCCGGAGCTTGAGGGGACCCAGGCGGCTCCATGGATAGCCGTCCAAGTGCGCCGCGTGCCCCGCCTTCCGCGCTCCCCGCACAACGGGTAGAACCTGAAAATCCACTCCACCCGTGACGCCAATGAGCTGGACAGTGGCGCGGGCAGCAGGAAGAAGCCGGAAGGGCCTCAGCTCCTCAGCGACGCTGGACTCGCCAGGTGACAAGATTCGCGAGAGGGTGGTGAATCCCTCGCACTGAACGATCAGGGTGGCTTTCCCCGAACTCGTTCGCGCGAGCTGGAAGTGACCGTCATGGTCTGAACTTGCCTGTTGGTCGTCGAGAGTGAGGAGCGCGCCCGCGAAGCCCACGCCATCACGGTCCGTCACCCTGCCCCTCACCATGCCGTGGTCTCCAAAGTCGACCGTAATGCGGCCCCTTCGGGCGGGTCTCAGGACGATCTCTCGCTGGGTGAAGAAGCCGGATTCGTCTTCGACTTGAACAACGCACACACCCGGCAGGCAACCCCCGAGCGAAGCAGAGCCCCCCACGATTGGCGCAGGCCGGCTGCCCCCATGGGGACCGGAGAGGAATCGCACCGTGCCGTGGACGGGACGCCCCTGGCGCGTCAGTTCGACGTCGAGGGTCGCACTCCGATCGCTTCGGGGCTTAGTCACCGCGGGACCATTGGCATGCCCGTAGCCGGCTCCTGGTACCGCGGGCCTGCGTTCACTAGGCGCCACCGCCTCTCCTTGAGGGGGGGGCTCCTCGACGACGGAAGCGGCGGCCGTTATGGCCGTTGGCCGAACTGACTCCCAGGTGCACAGCTCCAGCTCATCAGCCCCCGAGCGCTGCCACAGCACGGCACCGCCCCACCCCAAGACGCCAAGGAGAACAAGAAGGACCGTTGAGTCGGTACGAACGCGCTCTTGCAAATGATGCATGACTGGAGAAGTGGGCGTGCTTCAGTGTGTGGGACCGTTCTGCAAATGATGTTGTTGGCGGAGTGCTAGTGTTCGTAGGCGCCCCGGTCAACCCGGGCGCCGCCGACGCCATCTCCGTCCAGGATCCGGACGTTCCCGTCGATATCGAGTCCAGGCAGCGGCTGGAACCCCAAGCTCAGCATGTCGGTGTCCACAGCATCGAATCCGGTATCGATCAAGGGCGACGACGAAGACAGACGGAGATTGCCTCCAAACTCGGATTCGAACCCGGGCTCGAGGCCGTTGTTCCCAGAGCCGAAGTAATCGCTCGGTCCAAACGCTTGCCCCTTGATCGTCGTGAATGACGCGTCGCTGTGCACGTCAAGGTTGATATTGGCGTAGTGGAAGGTCAACGCCGTCAGCCCTGACTCCCCATGCCCATCTGCGCCGTTGCCCCAGAGAATGGTATTCCGGAGCCGAACGGGCTCCAGATTCCGAAACGTGGCGTCCTTGTACCGTACCCCCCCAGAGGAATAGAAACCGCTCTGCGCATCGAAGTAGCGCGTTGCGTCGTTTCCCACGATCGTCGTATTGACCAAGTTCACCCAAGGGAACCCATCGTTGGCTGGATCTGCGTCATCCTGATCGTTGGGCGTCAAGTAGATCGCACCACCATCTCCCGAAGTATTCCCGAAGAAACGACAGTTCACCACGTCGGTGGCGGGGTCATTGTCGACCTCCAGAGCATCCTCTGCAATCCCCCCTCGAAGGAACAACGCACCGCCCCAGAGACCGTGCAAGTCCAGGTCGTGATTGGAGCTCGCGATGTTTGAGCTGGTCGTATTCCCGGAGAAGTCGCAGTCCACGAGGACGAGCCCACCAGCACTGAAAATCGCTGCTCCCCCCTTGCGAATACCACTGATCGAGTCCATGGGTTCCACGCTTGCAAAAACCTCGTTCGCGTAGAAGGTGCAGCGCTCGAAACGAGTCCGAATCCCTCGATCCTGCGGGTCCTTGCGGTAGTACGCTCCCCCATTCCGCGTGGCCAGGTTGAGCGCAAACTCGCAATCCGTCCAGGTGGATGCACGGTTCCCATTGTCGCGAACAGCACCGCCACCATCCGCGGCGCCGGTCCGGTTATCAAGGAAGATGCAGCCCTCTGCGTTCACTGAGCCGCCCCCGTTGATGGACACGCCTCCCTCCCCGTCATTCCCAGTGATCAGAAGATTGCGGAGCTCCGCGTTCCCGGTCGCCACCTTGATCGCAGAGGCAGCTCCACCGAACCCGGCTAGGGTAAATCCATCGAGCCGACCTGCGTGCGTGGAGCTCGGGACTCCACCCGAGATACGGAAGTCGAGCAGTGCTCCAGAGGCCGTCGGCGGCGACCCGCCGCTCGAGTAGATCACCGTCTGATTCGTGAGGGGATCCGCATCACGTGCCCCGATCACGGCATCACCAATCGCAAAGCCACCGAGCACCTGAAACCCGCCGTACTCGTACTCCAGCGGCCCATCGTCGGCATCGTGCGCCCCTGCCGAGACCCAGACTTGCGAGACATCGTCAGCATCGTCCTGATTGCTGTTACGCCGGTTCGCCTCCGCGAACGCCTCCGCGAGGGTCGAGCGGGAATCCCAGCTAGTCGCCGACGAGTCGCTGCCCGTTGCCTCTGCCTCGCTGACCGCATAGAGCCGAATGGCCGGAGTCAACGGAAACAGATCGGTGCCATCAGGCAAGCCGTCCCCATCCGTATCCGGGTCGGTCGGGTTGGACCCGATATCCCTCTCATCGGCGTCGTCGAGGCCGTCCTGGTCCGTGTCAGCAAATCGTGGATCGGATGTCACGTAGGTATCGACGGTGCCCGCCAGCAGCCACCCCACGACCGCCTCCTCGTGATCGTCGACGCCATCGTCATCGGTGTCGACGTCGGAGGCATCGGTCCCCAACTGGGCTTCCAATGCGTCCCAGAGCCCATCCCGGTCGGTGTCTTCGCTGTAGATCAGACGGAGCGTGCTCCCCCCGAAGAGCCGCAGCGAATCGAAGTCGATGTCGCCGCCGGAGCTTTGAAGTGTCCTGGAGAGGTCAGATTCAACAACGACGCTCCAGAAGGCGCCAATCACGTCGTTGCTGTAGTCGTACGCCACGCCGTCCACGCTGGCCAATGCATGAATGTTCCCTGTGGACCCCGCTGAATCGGTCCCCTGGATATCGGCTCCATTCGCATCCTCTAGGTTTTCCGTGACCACGCCGTACCCGATGAGATCCTCGATCACAGTGCGGGCGAGAACACCGTCGTAGTCCGCGCCACTGCGGTCAACGTTGGTGGCAACGCGGTATGTCTCGACCCGACTCCCAAAGTCGATCTCCACCAGCGCGGTCCGGGTGAAGGTCGCCTCGTTGATGAAATCGAAGTCGATTCCGCTCGCGTCCACCAAATCGAAGGAACTCGGTTGGAAAACGAGTGAGCTCGGGTTCGCGAGGAAGCCTTTGACCACATCGGCGTTCAGGTCGCTCGAATCCAACGTGAGAATCGGGCTCTCCTCCCCAGGCGCGAGGGTGAGCGCCGACACATCGGGCATGAGAGTGCCCATGGCACGCACGCGGGCCTCCTCGGAGTCACCCGCGGGTGGCAGAACCTGCAAGACTGTGATCGCAAGGTTCTGCAAGGTGAACGAGCTAGCACCCGTGTTACGAACGCGAATCGGGGCGGTGATCCCTCCGGAGGCGACGATCTCCGTGAACGAGCGAGAGTCCTCGGCGTACTGGCTATAGGTTTGCTCTGAAGTGGACGCCGATTCGGTCGAAGTCGACCAGCCATTCTCGGTCGCGACTTCATTGCTGGCGGAATGACCGAAGGTAAACTCGAAGTCGAGCTTCTTGGTGGCGTTTGGCGGAGTGCTCTCGAGCTCGAAGCCTCGCCCAATCGATGCGCTCGTCTCCCACGATGTGATGGCGGTGGTCGCCGTGCTGCTGGACTCCTCGTAACCACTGCTCGACGTTGTGGAGGACGTGAACGTCACGTCGTACCCCGTCGTGGTCACATCAGTCTCTGCGTATTCGACGTTCAGCCGAACATCTACATCACCGGCCACCGCCACGGCGGCCGAAGGTAGCTCGGCGAGGACCGGGCTGAACACGGGGTGGCCGAGCTCCTCGGCGTCCGTCCTGCCATCCCCATCGGTGTCGTCCAATGTCGGGGACGTGCGCGGCGTAGCATCGTCCAGCTCAAGGCCATCGAAAAGGACTGGGTCGGGCGGACTGTCGTGGTCTGGGCCCCGGGAATCCGCGTCACTGTCTACGCTGTTCGTATTCGTCAGCCACTTATTCCACTCCACCTCGTCGGCGAGCGAGTCACCATCCGTGTCATCGGACCTGGGGTCACTTCCGATCAACCACTCCTCATAGTCGGTGAGGCCGTCGAAGTCCGTGTCGGCCAGGTTTGGATCACATGTGACGTGCCGAATGGTCATGAACGCTCCGTTGGCGATCGGACCGTAGCCGTGCTCGTCGATGACGATGTCCCAACCGCCAGATTCGATGGCATTGGGGAGCCCATCCGAGTCTGTATCCGCGGAGGCCGTGGATCCACTAAGGCCCACAGCACTCTGGGGTGTCGCCACCCTCACGAAGCCACCGCCCGTCAAACGACCAACGGACATCTGGCCACTAGACTGGCCACCCAGGGACCTGGGGATGAGGGCCTGTGGGGCCGCCTGTAGGGGTCCCGCCATCGGCAGGGCAATGGCGGCAAGTAGAGGAATGGAGAGGACCATGGGGAGTCACCAGGGGCGGGAGTAGGGGGACCGTCAGCGGCAAGCGGCCATCGCTCGCGCTGCACCCCTGCCTGGGCGGCCGATCCCAGAGCTCCCCAAAGATCCCCGACAATCCCCCGGTGGCTCCCGCGTAAACCACTTCCAGGAAAGCACCTAGGGCCCCATCAACTCTCGCTGGAGCCAAGCCCGCGCAAAACGCCAGTCGTTCTCCACCGTCCCCGTTGAGACCCCAAGGGCCTCTGCTGTCTCGCGGATTGATAGCTCGGTGAAGAATCGAAGCTCCACGACTCGCGCCTGACGTTCGTCCAGCCCCGAGAGCTTCTCCAATGCGTCGTCGAGGGCCTCTACATCCCAATGACCGCCGAAGGGGCTTCCCCTTGGATCCTCGTGTGCATCCACGAGGGTGACACGGGCCATGGCGCCTCCCCGCTTGTCCGCGCCGCGACTGCGGGCATGTTCCCGCAGGACCTGCCTCATGGCCCGTGCCGCGACGCAAAGGAAGTGCTTACGGCTCTCCCAGTCAACCTCGGCTCCAAGCATGTTCATGTAGGCCTCGTGGACGAGGAGCGTCGGCTGGAGCGTGTGCCCACCGCGCTCCCTTGTGAAAAGACGCCCCGCGATCCTCCGCAGCTCACCGTAGACCGAAGGCAGGAGTTCATCGCTCGCCCCCGCGTCCCCAAGACAAGCCCGCTGGATGAGATCGAGCGTCCTCTTCCGCTCGTCCGGTCGATCTGTGCCGCTCATTCGCTTTCCTTTGCCTCCAGGGCGGCCTGCGCCTTCTCGTGGCGTTCCTGATCCTCCGTCCTCCCGGCCTTCCCATAGATGTACGCAAGCTTCCCGTGCACCCACAGCCGTTCCACGAGCCCGTCTTGGCCGGCGGTGACCATCGCTTCGTACTGCTGCACGCTCCGCTCGATCGCTTCCTGGAATCGCCCCAGTTCGGCCAGGACGCGGGCGGTCTCCATCTCCGTCGAAATCCCCGGCCGCTTGTCCCGGTTCCCGTTTCGTCCATGAATCTTCATGGCCTGCGCGAGCACCGTAAGTGCCTCTTCGTGCTTCCCCATGAGCGTCAGGCTCCGGGCGAGATTGTGGGTCTCCGAAGCCACAAACGGATGATCCGGCCCCCTCAGCGCCGAATCGATCTCAATCAATCGACGGTAGTTCTCACCAGCCTCTTGGAAGCGCTCCTGACTCATGAGCAGCTCGCCATAGTTGAAAAGGATGTCCGCGAAACGCGGATGCTCTTCGCCAAAAGCCTCAGATCCAATTTCGATGGCGCTCTTCATCGAGATGGCCGCCCGTTCATAGTCGTGGCCATCGAGGTGGATCGCAGCGATGGCACTGTAGGCCTCCGCAATGCGCATCAGTCGAACCGTGCTCTCCGGCTGACGCATGGTCCGGGCGAGCACATCCTCTGCCTCTACGAGAGCTTCGCCGAGATTGCCCGACCGGCGCAGCAGCACCACGAGGTCGCCGCGCAGAAGGAGTGTGAACGAGTGGTCTTCCCCCAACGCACGCCTCGCGACGGGCAACAGACCCTCGAGCTCATCCCTCGCGGCATCCTGTTCCCCGGCATCAGCCAGGATGCTCGCAAGTGTTCGCCGGGCAAGGATGGTCACGCCCCCCTCTTCGCCAAAGTGACGGGTGGATTCGACGGCACCACCGCGAACATGCTCAAGGGCGTCCTCAAAGCGCCCGACGTAGAAGAGCAGCTCCCCATACTTCAGTTCGGCCTTGAGCGTGCGTGGGTCTGCCGGTCCGTAAGCCGATTGCGCGAGTCCCCAGTACGCCTCGGCCTGCTCAACGGCCTCCGGCCATGCACCCGAGAATTCTGTGCAATAGATCAGTTTCAGCTGGGCTGAAAGGGCCAGATCAGAGGTTGCCCCGAACGTCGCCACTGACCGATCAAGGGCCTGATGCGCAAGGCGTAGGCCTTCCTCGAACTCCCCTTCGCTAGCGAGGACGCTTGCCAGGTCCGCCTGGACACGAAGCGCTTGCTCGGTCCACTCGCCTCCTTCCCGTCTGTGGTGTGCCAATAGCGACCGCAGCAGCGGCAAGGCCTCCGCGCTCCCTCCACTGGCGAGGGCGCGCGCGTGCTCGTAGCGCGCTTGAATGGTCTTCTCGTGCCCTTCCCCATAGTAAGCGATGGCGTCGCGCTCCGCGTCCGCGAGCAGTTCAGTCGCCTCGGGCCATAACCCAAGCTCCAGGTAGCTCACACCAAGGGTGAGGCGCACCCCAGCCCGCACCTCGGGCTCGTCGCGGAAGGCCAACTCGACCTGGGGCAAGGCAGCGGAGAGCACATCGATGACCTTAACGTCCCGTCCACTATTCAAGGGGTTCGCAGCCCCTAGCATGTCGCGTAGGACAAACCGATCGATGGCCTCGCGTGTCCCCGACTCCACCTCGGCGCGCCGACGCTGCTCCGCCTCTGCAAGGCGTGCGGCTTCCACGCGACGCAGGGAGATCAACGCCACAACAAGCCCGCCCGCAAGGGCCAGGAACGCGGTCGCAAGACCGCTCACCAGCGCTCGATGGCGGCGCACGAAACGGCGGATGTGGTAGGTCCTGGTCTGGGGCCGGGCCAGAATCGGCTCATAGGCAAGGTGCCGCCGCAGATCCTCCGCGAGCGCCTCAGCGGAGACGTATCTTCGACTCGGCTCCTTCTCCAGGGCGCGGCCTACGATCGTCTCAATATCTCCAGCAAGCTTCGGGTCAACCCGCCCTAACCGTTTAGGTTCGTCTCTCTGAATGGCGAGCAGAGCCGCGGCCAACGGCCTCCCCCCCGTGCCAATCGGCAATTCACCGGCAAGCACCTCATAGAGTATCACGCCGAGGGAGTAGACATCACTGCGAGCGTCCACTGCGTCGGGATCCCCCGCCGCCTGTTCGGGGCTCATGTACGCCATCGTGCCCACAATCTGCCCCGCCATGGTTTGGAGGGTCTCACTTCCGTCCTCTGCTGCTACACGCGCTACCCCAAAGTCGAGCACCTTTGGCTCCCCCTCACGGTTGACGAGAACGTTGGCGGGCTTGAGGTCGCGGTGCACGATTCCATTGCTGTGTGCATGGTGCACAGCCCGCGCCACCTCCTCTGTGAGCCGCAGCACCGTGCGCACGTCAGATCGCCGAGCGCGTAAGTGCACATCGAAGGGATCCCCCTCGATGAACTCCATTGCAAAGAATGGTCGGCCCTCGCCGCCCCCCGCTCCGATGGGGTCAGTCCCCGCTTCGATGATTCTTGCAATGGAGGGGTGCTGCAGCCGGGCGAGGATCTCCGACTCAAACTCGAAACGACGGAGGAGAGGGCCGCAAAGCGCGGAGCGATGCAGCACTTTCAACGCCACTTGACGGCGGGGAGAGCTCTGCTCCGCCAAGAAGACCTCCCCCATCGCCCCCTCGCCGAGCAACCGCAGGATGCGATACGACCCGATGCGCGTGGGAACGCTCTTGGAATCCGTGGGCACGCGGATCCCCACACGATCATCGAGACTCGATCCATCGCAACGTCCATCGACCCGCAGGAGCGCTTCCACCTCCCCACGCAAATCCGCCGCGACCTCGCCCTCTTCAAAGACCTGAGCGCGCAGCTCATCGCTCAACGGCAAGCAGCGCTCAAACAGTTCGGAAATGAGTCTATGGTGGCTTCGGGCAGCGTCGTCAGTCATCTGAGAGTCACAATAAGCAGCAAACCCAGGACCGAGCCGCGTTCGGCAAGGATCTCTCGAGTTTTTTTCTGTCTACGTGCCCTCGCCGGATGGCGCCGACCGTCTTTCATGCGTGGTGGCTACGCGGCCAATGTACGGCATCAGCTTTCCGTTCGAGAGCTGCCGCTATTCACTGACCCAACCAACGATGGCCAGGGGCAGGGCGCGGCGCGGGATATAGCCGGAAACTGAAGGGCGCGCGTGGCTCATCGAAGCTGGGCCGCCGTCTCAAGGGCCCACCGTTGGCTCCTGTGCAAGATTCTCTCAAGGGCCTCGTCGATGGGCAGCCAGACAAGAGTGTGATCGCCTTCGGAGTGCTGGTCGATCTTCTCACCCAACTGCACTTCGTAGAACGCACACACCTTCGCGAAGAATCCCTCACCCTCCGCATAGACGTTCTGTACCGCTGCCCCGATACGCCGGACAATCGCCGCGGCGTACCCAGACTCCTCGCGCAATTCGCGCGGGAGGGTCTCCACTTCCGTTTCGCCCGGGTTCGCTCCGCCACCCGGGATGAAAAGGCCGATGTGGGTCCGCATCAAACAGACATTGTTCAAATCGTCGAAGGCCAGACCGTAAGAACCAGGCCTACGAACGTAATGCGCCCCCGGGACTCGTTCTCCGAACTCAGGCACTCTCTCTAGATCAGTCATCGCTCGGTCCTTCCCCCTGCCAGAAACGTCGCCCGCGCGCCCTGAGGGCGTTCCCACGCAAGATGGGCTCGCCGCGGACAGTGCCTGCTGTTCTCTCCGACGGGCGGCCATTCGGTCAGCATGTGGCCATGGTTTCGGCTCTCGCTGTGCTGCCAGGGGAGCGGCGCATTGCTGGCCTAGCACGCCGTGTTCTTCCCGCCTCAATGCTTGAGGCCTCCAAGCGCTGCATGGATTCGGAGTAGCTCCTGCTTCGGTTGTTCCCAGCAGGTCGTCGGTCGCCACCTGCCGCTCGCGGCGGACCGAGCCGGCAACGGCCAAGAGCAGGGCGCGATGCGGTAGGCCGTCGGTCAGCCTGCATGCAGGAGCCCCCGCCTTGACGGGTATCGTCAGAGCGAGGGCTCGCCGAGGGAACAGTCAGGGGCCGAGAGGCCCAACGGCACTATTGAAACTGCACTTCGTATCCGTCGGTGAAGTTCGACCCAAGGCCCACGCTGTCACGGTGCCAAGCCTGGAAGTTCCAGGTGTCGCCCGCTATGACGGCGACGGTGCCGTTGCCCTGCGGGAAAGATGCGAGCGGGAGCTGAAGCGAGAACTCGCCCGTGCTGCCGGTGCTCAGGATCTGGCTCGGCTGGAAGAAGCGGCCGATGACGCCGCCGAGACAAATGTTCCCGTTGCTCGTGCCGCCGGCGTTCGGGATGAACCCCTGCGTCCGGGACGTAACGAAGATACCGAACTGGCTCGGAGGAAGGCTCGAGGCGGTCACCGTCAGGTTGTTCGCCGAAGCCACGACCGATCCCGAGGCGGACATCACCCCGGAAGCACCTGTGGAGTTCGCCGGGCCGGGCCCGCAGTAGTTGGTGCCAAGGCCACCGCCGTTGTCGACACGGACGAGGATCGCCGTGAGCGCAACACGCCCCGAAGTGCCATTGGCGTCAACGTTGATGGTCTGCGTCGCCGCGGTGGCGGTGAATGAGCCCACCACGAACTGGCCGAGGTCTGCCATGTCCGCGTTCTGGCCGCTTTCGAGCGTGACCAGGCCGTCGACCACGATCTCACGCCCGTCCGAAATGCCGCGCACGTCGGTATACCAGAGCTGCACGAGGTAGTCCTCGTTCACGGTGAGACCAGTGATCTCGTAGTTCGCGCTGGTGTTGGTCGAACCGTTGCCGAGGGTGGCGCCATCGCAGCTCGAAAGATTACCGAGCAAGAGGTCATAGTCAGGGTCACCGCTCGTGTGGTTGGCAATGAACGAGTTGGGCGGTTCATTCACGAACGAGGCCCCGAGGTAATTGATGGCGTCGAAAGTGACGCCCCCAACGGTCGCGTCGAAGGCAGAGTCGCCCGTTAGGTAGCCCACAAAGACAAGGCCCGTGCGAGCCTCGACGACGGTGCCGCCTGCCGCGACATCGCTGGGTCCCGTGGTGTCCTGCGCGGAGCCCCAGGTGATTGTGGCCTGGGCCATGCCCATCTGTGAGAGCGAGAGAGCCCCGGCCGCGAAGAGGAAGAACTGAGTCGTTCTGATTTTCATGGGGATACAGGTCTTGGAGAGTGACGCGGCCTCGGACGAGCTCGATTCCTCAAGCTCCCTTGGAGCGTTCGGGCACTCAGGCGGACCGATGTCGGATGCACGCCGTTCACAAGAAGAGCGCTCGGCCACCGCCTATGGAGCAGTCCAGCACAAGACTCGCGGCACCGCAAGGCACCGACCCCAGCCCCCAACGTAGGACTACCTAGGGGCCATACCTCTCACGACTTTCTCATCCGGGAGGAACGTCGGGGCCAAGCCGCCCGCAGAAGATGGCCACGGCTGGGCAACGAACATTTCACGTTGACGACCCGCGACGCGCTCCGGCACGAACCGCTCGTGCGCCGCTTCCCCTGCGCTCCCACTTCACCCTAGGGCAAAAACTGCACCTCAAGGGCGTCTGAGGTGTCATAGAAGGCCCCTCCAGCGGCCACGTCCCGATACCAATACTGGAAGTAACGCGGCCCGGGAGCATGGATGCCCGCAGTGGCCAAGGGCAATGAGAGGGTGGCGACACCGCCTGTCGCCTGCACAGGTGCGAGCCCGTACTGTCTCACTGCTGAGTCGAGCCCCTTCGGTGCTTCGAAAGGCCTTGCCGGTGCCATAGGCCTGGCTGGCCTCGGGTTGTCCTGAGTTGGGTCCGGGGCGAAGAGCGCAGCGAAGGCGTTGCCGTCCGGTGAAGCGGGCGGGATGACGACCGTCGCGACTTGGCAAAGGAGGCGACGCCCACGCCGCCTTCCCTTCTCTGCCAACCTCAAAGCGGAGGCCGTTCGTGAGTCGGGGCGAGCGGCAGCCAACCGGCCCCTTCAGATCGCGGAGCGGCAGGCAGTCGGCCCGCATGCCCCCAGGGTATCGGCCTTCACGGTGCCATCTGGCCGTGAGTTGAGTGATGGGACAGTACGACGCCGAAGGTACCGGCGGTTGCAATGCCCGGTGAGACCTGGCGCTTCCAGGCCTGGCACAGGGACTTCGGCCCCTCCGGCGCGACCTCAAACTACAACTACGGCCTCCAGCCGACTTTCGAGTGACCGAGCCGCCATACGATGGAAGACATGGGCTACTCAACCCACCGCGGAACCCGCGTGTAGGCGCAGACTTCGATCCATGGATCGAAGCCGTCCCAATGATCTGAGGAACCGTGACTAGGGTGAACCCAGGAGAGGTTGACGATCCACTTTGGCGGGTCGCTGGCGTAGAGGCGAGGCTCGTGGGCGGTGTAGGTGAATCTCCCCCAATCCTGATCGCACAGGAAGGCGCCAGCGATTGCGCGGGCGTCTTCCTTCGTCACGGTGGGCTTCCTGCCCCTCGGGCCTCCTCTCCGCCGGGTCATGAAACGATGGTAGCAGGCGGGGCACCTCCGGTCTGCTAAGGCACGGAGGGCGCTCCGGTTGCGGACTGCGCCGCTTATGTAAGGACTTGCGACCACCGGCGAACGGCGCAATTGACTACGGATCCGCACCGCCTCGTATACTGGTGGAGCGCGCCTCGTCGCGCCCCGTCACTCGGTCACAGGCCCTCAACCAACCGGCACCCATGCAGCGAGTCCGCCCCGAACTCTGCCTACTCGTCCTGTTGCTCTCGGCTCCCGCCACCGCGGCGCAGTTGAAGGTTGACTTCAACTCGACGACCCAGGACGGAGGCCCCCACCCGCACGCGGCCTTCCAGTCCTATGACGCCGGGCACGAAGTGCCGGGGGACTTCGTCCCGCGCGCCTACACCGCGGATCTGGGGAGCGGGCCGGTCAACGTGACGATCACGCCCGCCTGGCCGAACACCACCGCGGGGCAGGTCATGCAGATGATCGACCGCAGCCCCGGGTACGACGCCCAGTGGGTCGGAGACGAGATCGACCTGATCACGGACTGGATCGGTGTCGACTCCCGGCTCGGCGTGGGTGGCAACGGCGACTGGGATCGGGTGTCCGGGGTCCCCACCTACTTGACGCTGACCCTGAGCGGCCTCCCGGTGGGCGACTACGGGTGGGTTTCGTACCACCACGACACCGAAAACGTGTGGGCGGACTTCCAGGTCGAGGTCTCCACGGACGGGGGCGCGACCTACGGTTCACCCTTGGACATGGAGATGACGAGCAGCTCCACAGGCGGTGCCCCCGCCAACCCCTCGCGGGAGACGGGGGCGACCGACCCCGACCCGCGAAACCTCCGATCGACCTTCACCACGACCTTCACCGCCACGGGGGCGGACGTGGTGCTGCGCTTCGCGCCCTACTGGGACGGTGGGCCCAACGGCGTCCACAAGCAGCTCTTCGCCATGAATGGCTTCGAGCTCGACGGCAACGGAGCGATCGGCGCCAACTACTGCGTCGCCAACGCCAACTCCACCGGCTCCCCCGCCGCGATCTCCGCCTCCGGAACCAGGAGCGTGGGCGCAGCCGACCTGGTTCTTCGGGTCGATTCCGTGCCAAACCAACCTGGTATCTTCCTCATTGGCGACGGCCAGCAGCAGATTCCCTGGGGCAACGGCTACGCCTGCGTCGGCGGGACCGGGGCATGGATGTATCCGCCCATCTTCGCGGCCCAAAACCAGGCCGAGCTGCTGTTGAGCAGCGCCGGGCTCGCACCGGGGATGGTCGTCGCGGGGTCCACCTGGAACTTCCAGTTCCTCTACCGCGATCCCTTGGGCGGCGGCGCCCAGTTCAGCAGCTCCGACGGGCTGACCGTCACGTTCGTGCCCTAGCGGGCATGCTCCCCTGGGGGTTATGGATCGGCTCAGGTCCAAATGACCTGGCCGAGCACTCTGGGTCGTCCCGAAGGCCGGAGGGCGCGCACCAGCCCTGGGGCTAGAGCGGGCGCATCCAGATGTTGCGGTAACGGACCGGGTTCCCGTGGTCCTGCAAGTACAAGGGCCCGGGAGTAGGACCTTCGCCATTCATCGCCGCCGCCGTTGGGCTCGGAGCGGTCGCATGATCCTGGATCAGGACGCCGTTCTGGAAGACCGTGATTGTGGCGTCCTCTGCCTTGGCCCCATCCCCATCGAAGCGAGCCGCACGGAAGACGATGTCGTAGGTCTGCCATTCCCCCGGTTCGCGACATGCATTCACCAGGGGGGCGTGGTGCCCATAGATGGCGCCGCATTGCCCGTTGGGGTACGTCTCGCTCCCATAGGAGTCGAGCACCTGGACCTCGTAGCGCCCCTGCAGGTAAACCCCGCTGTTGCCGCGCCCTTGCCCGTTGCCGGTGGGCGGCGACGGAGTCGCGAACTCTAGGTGGAGCTGGACGTCCTGAAACACCTCCTCGCTGATGACGGGCCCTTGGCCGCGTACGGCGAGCATGGCGTCGCCCTCGACCTTCCAACCCGCGGGGGAGCCGTCTCGTTTCGTCCACCCGGAGAGGTCGCCGCCGCTGAACAGGACGATGGCGTCCGAGGGAGCCGACCCTTCTTCACCGGGGCCAACGACACGGGGCGACTCGGACTTGGGGGCTTCGGAATCCTGCGAGGCCGTTACCACGCTGCCCGCGAGGACCAAGGTGATCGCACCCATCCACCAGTAGCTCATGTTCATCTGTATCTCCTTCGATTGATTTCGAGGGCGCGCCGAAGCGCCCCCCCACCGCGACCTGGTCAGGATAAGCGACCGCCCGGCTAATCAACGACTGTCAGAGCTATCGGTCCGCCCAGTACCGTGCAGGTACCGGCCCCGACGGTGCCATCAAGGCATGGACTGCGCCGTGGGACACCACGGGCGCGCCACGTCCCTTCTCACCGTCCGCGGCGGGTGCGCCTCCCCGCCGCCCTCGCGGCCAATTTTTCTCGTGCGCGAGTGCACCGGCCCGCTATCGTGCTTCAGAGGCCCACACCCACCCGCTGGAAGCCAGAGCGCTGGTTCTCCACCGGTTTGGCGTTGGATCTGGGCCACTCCCCAAGCCACTGAAAAACGAAGCCGCTTCCACCGACTAGCTATGAAGGTTCTCGTCCGCACACTCAAATCTAGAGGCGCCGGCGGCTTGGACCTCCGATTCGCCCATGGCGCTGGATCCTCTGCACGCAGTGAAGCGATGGAAGAGAGGGCGGCACGGTGAGCGACCATCCAAAACTCGTGGGAGCGCGCTGCGACGAGTGCGGGGCGGCCTACCGGGTCTCCAACCCGGATCGCAGCTACGCTTGCAAGGCATGCGGGGGATCGGTGGTCGCCAGCCTCGAGGGTCGCGACCCCGAGGAGTCCCACGAGCACGACGGATCCGATCATCGCTTTGACGACTTGGCTACCTGCCAGGAGTGCCAGGCGGTAAATCATCCAGGCGCTCACTTCTGCGCGGAGTGCAGCGCCGTCCTCGACACCCCTCCACCGCGTCGAAGCAGGGAAGCCACTGAGGAGGAGTCCGCCGCGCGGCACGAGACGGCGCGCGCGCTGAAGAGCGGGTACCGATGGATGCTTGGCGTCACCTGGCTCTACCGAATCGGCGCTCTGGCCTATGCCGCCGTCACAACGGTTGCAGTGGTCGCCCTCATGAAGACGGAAGTTCCCGAGACGCAAGGCATCATCGTCGTCTCGGTCATGTCCGTCCTGACCGTGGCCATGCTGATTGGCGCGCTGCAAATCCCGTTTCGCCCCTTCGTATGGACGCTGACCGTCGCGGTCTGCGCGACGCTCGCCACACTGAGCCACGTCTTCGGCCCCAACCCGCTGGGGCTAGCGGTGCTTTGGAGCGCGGTCTGGGCAGTACTCTTCTGGGTCGCGGTCCTCCCCACGCTCCGGATGCAGCGCCTCATCCATCAGCACACCGATGAGTACATCCTGCATCATGCCAGCCTGCAAACGCGTCGCGCCCTTTCGGGGCGTTCACCGGAACAGCGACACGAGCGACTCCTCTCCGCGATGCACCGAGCCGCGGGTCGCGCTTGGAAGCTGTCGCTGATCGGCAGCGTAGCCGTTGTCGTCATGAGCGCGCTGGGCACAAAATCCGTGCTGACCACGCTGCGCCCGCAGGAGTTCGCAGTGGCGCAGGAGACCTTCGAGCGCGCCTGGAACACCACGAACATCGGGGCGATCGGCGCGCTGCTCCCGGTCGAGATTCGAGAGCAGAAGACGAACTGGCTCAAGGGCATTTCCGACGGGCACGGTTGGACCGCTGGCCTCCCCCCGCTGTCCGAAGGTGTCCCACGTGACGGCGATCTCGACTGGATCGACTACAAGGTTGGAGAGGTCACGATGTCCGCTGGATGGGCGCTCCAGGGACTTGAGTGGTCTGTGCTCAAGATCGAACTTCCGACTCCGTCGCTGCAACCGTCCATCGACAGCCTGGTCGCGGCTTGGAAGAGGTCCGACGCGAAGGCCATCGCGGATTTCTTTCCGAACGAGTACGTCGAGCGCTACCTGACGAGCATCAACGAAGCCGCCGCGCTTCGCGAGTGGAGCTCCTACCCTGAGCTCCTCGGAGTCGACGTGGATGATCAAGGCAACGACGCCCTGGTAACACTGCGCATCCCCTACGGCGAAGTAGCCACGAAGTGGCGCTTCCGAGTCGACGGGACCTGGGGCATGCAAGGCATCGAGTTTCCGGGGCTGCGCGCCTACCGGAAGGCACGCGAAAAGGGCGAGGACTAGGCAGGCCCGCGCAAAGTGTCGGGGCGACGGGGTTGTTTGATGCCGTGGAGTCCCAGCGGCTCTCAGCTGGACGATCGGCAGCTGCGAGTCGATGATCGGCCGCGCTCCAGTTCGCCTAGCCGAGCGCGTCGGCAATCCCGATGTATCGGCCGAAGGTCATGCCGAGGCCGGTGCCCAGGATCGCTCCGCCAATGAGGCCCAGTTGCCCCATGGCTGACCAACCGAGGGTGGCGCCGATGGCGGCCCCAGCGAGCGTGCAGAAGGTAATCCAGAGGATTCTGATCATCGGTCTTGGGCGCAGTGGAGAGCGGGATCCGCCGGAGCGGCGACGCCGCCCAGGCGGCCAACCGAGGAGTCTATCTAAGCCACGCGGCGGCGCGATGAGTTCCTTTGGCCGGTGGAGTCGCAGCGTCAAGCCGAGGCCCTGAGCGCAGGCGTCGAAGGTCGCCTCGACTCCCCCACTCGATGAGGGCTCCCGGAGTCAGTGCGCCATGGGCGCGGGGTTCGGCAGCACGCCGATGGGCTACCTGTCCCCAGAACAACCGTCCGGGCGCGTGCGGCGCCATTTGCATGGCCGTTACGTTCGCTGCGCGGGAACAATTCGCGTGCGGGCCGTGCTGCACTTCCCCCTGGGCTCGATGGAACAGACGCTGGCCGCCGGGGATTCGGCCGCATGCCGCTGGATCCCCGTGGATGGACCCCCATGGATGGGCTCCTCGAGGGGCCCTTCGGGAAGCCGACGGTGAGGACGGAATACACCCGCCGGGTCGCACCGCACATAGCATGAATCGCATGGGGCATCGGAAACGAGTACCGTCTCCGCCCCCATGAAGCAGCGATCCCTCACATCTATGTGCTCACCCATCCGCACCCTGGCGGCCACTGGCGTATTCCTCTTAGGCGGCTGCACGGCGAGCCCCGAAGCGCCGACCCTTCCTGCGGTCGGCTCCCTCGACGGAGCCCGGGTGGCCATCCCCACGGACGGTGGCGTGCGTGAGCTGCTCTTCCTAGCTGGCCCGATGGAGCCGGGCAAGCTGGCAGCATTCGAAGCGGCGGCCCCGAACGTGCGCTGCGTTGTGCCCGGTTCCGAAGAGGAGGCGCTGCGCCTTGCGCCCGAGGTCCATGGGGCGGACGCGCGCCACTGCACCCCAGAATTCCTGGCGGCGGCGGAACAGCTCGTGTGGGTCCAGGTCCCCTCCGCGGGGGTCGCCCGGGTGCTTTCGCGCGAGGGGATCCTCGATCGCGAGGAGATCGTGGTCACCAACATGCAGGGGATCCACGGCCCCGCTATCGCCGAGCACGTATTCGGCATGCTTCTCACGTTGACCCGGGACATCGGGTACCACCAGCACCCCGATCGCCGCGGGGCGTGGAAGCGCGAGGGCAGCGGACGGGAGACGATCGCTTTGAGCGGACGAACGATCCTGGTTGTCGGGCTGGGAGGGATCGGGAGCGAGGTCGCGCGGCGCGGCCACGGATTCGACATGGAGGTCCTCGCGACTCGCCGTAGCCGCAGGGAGCCGCCGGCCTACGTGGACCGGCAGGGGACCGCCGACGACCTCGACGCGATGCTGCCCTTGGCGGACGTGGTCGTACTCTGCGTGCCGCTGACGAAGGAGACCAAGGGAATGATCGACCAGCGCACCCTCGGGCTCATGAAGCCGGGCGCGTACCTCGTCAACATCGCCCGCGGCGGAGTGGTGGACCTGTCTCTTATACACATCTGACGCTGCCGACGA
>OJFX01000115.1_pt1 | contig 25118 bp, 31 predicted proteins | sample 1594171 | NCBI WGS metagenome assembly OJFX01 (sample SAMN05416840, study PRJEB24817) | seawater metagenome | isolation source: Sea water | place: Canada:Atlantic | collected 2013-07
CGGCAGCGTCAGATGTGTATAAGAGACAGGGTTCATCGCTCCGGCGGCGGAAAGCTTCCTGCGGGAGAGAGGGTTCCTGGCAGCTGTAGCGTAGCCGTTTTCAGCGAAGGGCAGTAGCCTGTAGATCTGCGAATATGCAAAGGGAAAGCATCCATGCAAGACCGCATCTATCACGGTTCAGCGGCCCTCTTCGATAGCTTCAGCCTCGCGGACGCCGGCCGCCTGAGCGGCGCCAGCAATGGTGCCCTCGGTGTCTGGGTGACCCCGGATCCAGCGATCGCCAGCAACTTCCCGGGCGAGGGCCCCGGCTACCTCTACGAGCTCGCGGCGGCGGAAGGCGGGATCATGCAGGTTCCCCTGGCCTGGTTGCGCGCACGCCATGAGGATGCAGGCGAGCTGGAGGCAACCGACAGCATTTCAGCGGCGGTCGACTTCTATGATCGCATCCGGCTGTCTCTGATCTCTGAAGGCTATGCCCAGCTGTGGATCATGGAAGACGGTGGCGCGCCGACCCGCGTGCTCCTCGATCCCGACAAAGTCGAGATCCTCTGCGTCCGGGAGCTGCCCGCACACAATCCGGTCTGCGAACCGGAGATGGCATTCTGATGACCAGCCAGCGCCCCGATCCAGGTCTCATAGAGCAGTACACCCAAGGTGAATGCCACATTTTCGCGGCCGCCTCCGTCATCCGGCACGGCGGATCCTTCCTGGCAGCCTTCGACAGCGACAAGGTTCACTGGGAGGCAGACGAGGACACCATCTACGAGGTACTGCATGTCTTCGCGGTCCATGACACTCCGACCGGTCAGGTGATCCGGGATGTTTACGGAGATCGTTTCGCCCCGTCGCTCGAACAGATCCGGGAAGAGCTCTCCGACGAGCACGCCCTCTGGGCGGGTGACATCTACCTCGAAGAGATGACCGCGGCCGAGCTGCTGGCGCTGATCGGAGATCCTGAGGGCTTCCTTGGCGCGGCACTTCAGGCCGAGGCCGGCTACGCGATCATGGATCACGACGACCGGCCGCTTGTCGAGGTGACGGAGCGCGATCTCGACGACGCGATGAACCTTGCCCAGGTCCGCGCCGCACCAGGCAGCCGGCCAGCGCCGGATCTCGAAACCAGCCAGGATTACGAAACAACATCGACGGGCCCCGGCCTCTGATCGGGTCCGGACTTCCCGCATTGAATAGATGATAAACGGAATGACGAAGGAGAATATCAGATGAAAAAATGGATCATCGAAGTGACCGCCATTACGGATGCCGAAGACCTTGACCCGGATGATCTGGACGAGCATGGCGAGTGCCTTGTTGACGGCGCATACCGGCTGCACACGGACGGCGATCTGGCCGAGTCCGACGACCCGCAGGAAGCCGCCCTCGATGTCTTCCACTCTATCGTGCCGATCGGCACGCTCGAGGACTACGACATCATCATCCGCAAAGAGACCCTGGCCGATGCCGGGGATGGATGGTTGCGTCGCAACCTCGGTCTGCACGAGGTGGTGCCGACGCCGCCTGCCCTCGACTTCTGAAAGGAGCCCGCGAGATGTCACGCATGAAACTCGATGAGCTGAAAGACAAGCTGCCGCGCCCCGGATCTCCCGGCCATGATGACTATGACATGGACGAGATGGCCTGGGCTTTTGTCGCCGGGCTTGATTGGCCGCTGCCCCACTACGATCAGGACACCTTCGATGCCAAGCGCAGAGAGGATGCGCCTGAAGCCCGCCTTGCCTCCAGCATCAGCCATGCCGTGCGTTGGCTGCGCGAAAACTGGCCGGACTCGAAGGTGTCGATCAGGATCGAGGGCACCCATGTGGGCGTCAGCGCCGGTCTGCCGGTCATGGGCACCGTCGCATCGGCAGAGGGCCGCTTCGAGCTTGCGGCAGAATATGCCGCACGCGGTGTGGCACTGGTCGCCATTGAGGCGGATGAGGCCGCGGAGGCGTTCCGCCAGGAGATCTGGCGGCAGGACCTCGAGACCACAGAAGAGAAACTGAAGCCCTGGTCCGGCTGGGAGATCGAGGAGATCGACGGCCGCTTCCATGCGGTCGATCATGAAAACAAGCTTCTCGGATCAGGTATTGGATATCGGGACAAGGTTCATGAAAACCGGCATCGCACTGAAAGTCTGAGCGTACTCCTCGGAATGCGCAAACGCTACGAGGCCCAATTTCCCGATACAGATCCGGGAGCGAGAAATGATGACGCCGGACCCGGAATGTGATTGGTAGTCGAAGCAGATCAGGACAACGGCATCCAACATCGGCATTTCGTGTTTATTGTGTCTTGCAAGTCTCTATAATTATTCAGAAAAACAAGCTTGTATCAGCGGCACGAAAAACACGGAAACACCGGTACGGATAGAACCTGCGGGCATCGAGGAGATGATCCCGGATGGGCTGACGGACCTGGTCCTGTAGCTCTGGTGAGCTACCCCCTTCTCATCCAGGACGGCAAAAAGATCTCATCTTCCTGAGGCGTCTCTGGTGTCTCAATACCAACCGGAATGTTGAGCCAGCCTGGCATTCTGGAGGACATCTCGACGATTTTTCCCATCTCAGCGATGAGGACAACGCGGTGAGTGGGACCTGTATTGTCGAGCACGCAGACCCTGTCCGGGATATCGAAAGCCCGCCATAGATTGTCCTGAGACCGTGTGAAGCGACGAATAACATCTCTTTGTGGGACATCATGCTCACCGCGCGCGACACGCGCCCGGATCCGGGCCCTGGAAATGCCGGGATTGTCTACACCGACATAGATGAGGCTGGTTGACCACTCTCGAATCTTCGCTGATCTCAGCAAGCCCAACTCCGAGTTGCCCGAGAAGGTGGTGTCCGCACAAAAGCTCTTGCCCTCGAAAAGAAGACGCTTGCGTGCGGCAAGCGCCAGTCGACCAGCGGCTGTATCATCGACGCCCAACTCGAGTGCAATGGTGTCAGGCGATACGATCTCGATACCCTGCGGGGACAGCTGCCGCAGAATAGATGACTTGCCGGCCCCGTTTGGACCCCCGACTACCCAAAGCTCGGGCATGCAGGGTCAACCGGGAAAACATTGCCGTTATCGTCGAGGGTGACTTCCTGAATACGGCCGTCTGGAAATTCCTGCACGAACGCGTCGCGTTCCCGGCAGTGGTAGACCACAGGGATACCAGACTTCAGGTCAAACTCGGCCGCTCTCCAAGGAACGGTCTGTCCGACATGCAGATCGCGTACGTGCATCGTAAAACTCCAATCTCAAGCCCAATATAGTGTCCTGTCTACGGGTCCGCAATCGGGGAGCGCTATTGAGCTTCAGCAGGGCGTCGGCGCGATATCCCGGTCGAGCTGCGGCAGACCACGGCTTTGCCGGAACATGGTGATCTTCTCGACCGCCAGGTCCCGCACATCCACCGCCCGGATACCGGCCAGGTCCGGCCGGCCGAGATCGATGACCGGGATCCCCACGGAGCTGGCCAGGCGGATTGCCTGACCGGTTCCGCCTTCGCCCTTCCCGCCCTTGGTCCAGCAGATCACCGCATTGCTCGGATTGCGGAAGTCGGTCCCGAAGATCTGGTTGCCATTGCGGGCCATCAGCTTCAGGAAATAGTGACGCTTGTCATTCGGGTTGCCGGGATCGGGGGTGATGCCGGCCGGGTGTGTATGAAAGTTCTTCGCGAGACGCTCGAAGACCGGGCTCATGTGCAGGATACCATCAGGGATTTGGCTTTTCGCTTTCGGCAGGAAGATCTCCATGCCTGCCGGATCGACCTCCCGGGCACCATTCCAGAATGCGCTGTCAGCACCGATCGCGCCACCCGAGCGTAGCCTGAAGCCAGCCTCGGTCATCAGTCCCCCGACCTCCGCCATCAGATCCAGGGTGTCCTGCGGTGTGGCGCGGGATCCGACGCCGGCATAGAAGGGCTGGTCCATCAAGGGTGCCAGCTCCTCGAAGGAAACCTCGATCTGAATCCCGGCCTCCATGGCGCGGTGGAGGTAGATGCGCATCATCTGCTGGACACGGTCCGCCTCGAGCCCGCCATTACCGCAACCAGGCATCGACATGGCCAGGCTGGAGAAGCGATCTGACTGCGCCTCGAGGTAGCGGTTCATGTAAACAAGACCGACACCGATCCACTCGTAACGCGAAGGGTCGCGCCAGTCCTGCTTGGTGGCGAGGTTCAGCACGAATTGCCGGTCGTTGGCCCGCAGCATCTGGAAGGTTCCCGGCTGCAGATTTCCGGATTTGCAGGCCTCCTTGTAAGGTGCCAGGATTTTCGGGAAGGCGTTCTTCATGTCGAGTGCCAGCCCCTTCCCCATGGTTCCGACCGTATTGACAGTGTTCACCAGGACGTCCGCTGCAGATGTCTGAATGGCGAGATTTGGCGAATAGGAAAGCATGGTACACCTTGAAGCTGATCAGATCATATTTTCGCATATCATTTCGAAAAACGCGACGCCGATTGTGACCGAAGCCACAGGGGGGGTTGCGAATAACCTTCATTGGCCCTGTCGCTGCGTTGCCTGAAAAGGACAGGCCATACACCCTCCCCCCTAAATTTGGGGGTATGTACTTGACTATTTTGGTCAGCTTTTTACACAGAAGTCTTACTTGGAATGGGCATCACGGTGCATCGAGCGGAGGAAAAAATGGAGGCAAGGGTAAGCACGGACCCTCTTGCAGACCTGGTGCTCGGTGTCGCCGCTGGCAGCCGGGACGATTTCCGTGAGCTCTATGCGAGGACGAACAGGTTCATTTTTGCGAGGATCATGGAGCTGATCCAGGATGGGGTGGAAGCTGAAGACCTTCTTCAGGACGTCTACGTCAAGATCTGGCAGTCCGCCTCCGAGTTTGATCCCCACAAAGCCAAAGCCATCACCTGGATCGGCGCCATCGCACGCCACACCACGATCAACCGGTTGCGTTCCGCATCCTTCCGCGGCAATGCTTTGACACAGCCGATAGAGAACGAAGACGAAATCGAGGATAAGAGCGAGACGGCCGAACGCGGATACATGAACAGCCAGAGATCCGCCGCGATACTCGATCACATTCGGACCCTCAGGCCGCATTACCGCAAGCTCATCGAGTTGGCCTATATCAAGGGTCTCTCCTATGGTGAGATTTCGGATCAGATGGGTGTACCGGTCAATACGCTGAAGACCTGGATGCGGCGTGCCATCATTGAGATTCGTGACGGTATCGGGGGCGATGATCTATGAACGAGAGCGATATCAACCTCAGGATCGTCGAAGCAGTACTCGGCCTGGACGATCCCGATCAGCATGAGGAACTCATCCGCTGGATCACTGAAGATGCCCGCCGCAGGGATCTCTACCTGTATTGGGCCCGCATCCTGGACGAAGCCTTCCCACCGGATCCGGCAGCATTCGAGTGCGGTATCGAGCCGCCAGATGTCCTTGCAGCCATTGAAGACCGTATCGATAAAGACCCGACCAGCTGAACCGACAGCGCATTGTCAGCATACCAGTGAGCTCTTAGCCGATACGGAGCTTTTCGCCCTCTTGCCGGGCCGAAATCAGACATCCTTCCCGATATTCGTTCGGTGTTTCATGATCGTAGATCGAGATCTGACCCGACATCCGTGCCTGCTCGACCGCAGCCGCGACCTGAATGTTTGACCTCATCGCATCCGGCAGATCGGTACGTTCCCGGGCGCTCAACAGGAAATCCAGAAATGCGGTCGATGGCACGGAGGTTCCGGTATCTGACCTGTTCTCGGCACTCTTGTCCCATACGGCACCAATGCGTGGCGACCAGGCCATAGGACCCAGCAGCGCAAGGCGACCCCAGCCAACCTTGTCCTCGCCATGGGTGATGCCCTCGGGAAAACCGCCGGATTCCGCGAGGTGTCTCTTTCTTGTCGCGGCCGTGCTCGACGACGCGATCATCGGACCAGAGCACATGGCCTCAAAAAAACAGGGCACATACCCGCGGCGCTCGGAGCCTATCCCGAAGACATGCTGCTTTGGATCACCGGCAGGGGAAATCTCGCTCCAGGCATCCGCATAAAGCGTTGCCTCGGGGAACGCGTCCATCAGGGCAAGGATCTCGCCTGCATGGCCGGGCAACCAGTGATCATCGGCATCGAGAAACAGGATCCGATCGAAGCTGGCCTCTTTCCATCCGCGGTTCCGGGCACCAGCTGCTCCCGTGTTCTTCTGCCGTATGAGGGTGACAACCCCTGCATGGCCGGGTGCCTTTGCGATCCAGTCGAGGACTGCGTCACAGGATCTGTCGGTGGACCCATCGTCGATCACGACAATCTCGTATCTGCAATTCGCTTTTTCGCAAGACACATAAACGGAATCGAGTGCCGCACCGATGTGACGTTCCTTCTGATACAGGGGAATGACAACGGATACCTGGTTCGGACGTGATCGGGTCATGGCCGTGTCACCACGTCGATCGGTGCGCGAGCTGACCCGCCACGCGGAGCTTCTGTCAAAGCCGTTGCCATCATGAGATCTCCGGTAAACTGAACATTTCCAGCATGATACCATATGTACTTCATCAAGAACCTGAGCAGACCCGCTAAAGATGTGGATTACATTCAGGAATTTTGACTTTCCCGACATACCCGACCCCCTGCTCATAGCATGCTGATCAAGGCTCCGGCGTGTCGCCTGCCGCGTCATGATCGTGAAGAGCGATTCCGCGGGCGAGTTTGATCCCGCCTTCCATGACCTCATATCCGGCCCGGAAGGTTTCGAAGCTTTGCTCGCTGAGCTCGGACATCAACGGCATTGAGCTCATGGCGACTGCCAGACTCATGGCCTCGTTCCGCTTCTCGAACCCATCCCCCAGGTTCATCGCAATCGTGTCGAAAAGCTTACCCGTCATGCCCTGATGGAGACGAAGGATCTGGTTGTCGTAAGCGATATGCATCGCGACGAGGCTTTGATCCCTGACGTCGCGCGCCAGAAGGATGTCGCCCTCCTGCATGTGGTGCAGGAAGTCTTCCTTGTCAGGGCTTGGACCGTGAGAGAAGGTTCCGGCCGCAACCCCGTCGATGGGTCCCATCATCCAGACCATGTGCTCGGGGTGAATCTTCTTCCAGCTGGGGATCTCTTTCGACATGGACATCTTCTCCTGGGGATAACGTGCAGATTTAAGGTGTTCATCCTGGCTGTCAGGATTGCTCTACTCGTTTTTTCGCATATCTTTGCGAAATCGCAAAGCAATCCCGGAGAATGCCCGTCATGCATGAAATCGCCAGGCTGTGGCATCAGCTCATCACTTACAAGGGCACGGCCAGCCGCAAGGAATTCTGGGCAATCTGCCTTTCAGTGACCCTTATCTCCGTCCTGTTGATCCTGATTATCGCTGCCACTGCGACCGCCACCCAGGAAGGCGTCGCCATTCTCGTTTATGGCGGGATCGGCATCCTGGCTGTAGGGCTGGCGAATATGGCACTCATGATCCCGGTTTCGATGCGCAGGTGCCGTGATACCGGCCTGCCAGGCCGCTATTATCTCTACGCCCTGTCGGCTTTTCTGCTGATGTCTCTTCTGCCTTACGTTTCTGTCGTGGCCTTTCCGGTCTGGCTTGGAATGTCGTTGTGGCTTGCGTTTGCTCCCACCAACTATGTGGATCTGAGGTCGTAAAACTCTTCGGAGGCCCTGCAGGCCCGACACTCTGTGCTTTGCGCGCGTCGGGCCTGTCATCGGGCCTTACCAGAGAAGATCCATCTCGCCCCGCATGACCTTCCTGGCTGAAGCGGTTTTGCCAGTCTCATGATCTGTCACCAGACCGTCCTGAAACCGGTATGTCCGACGCTTGTCTGCCCGGGAGCCGCATCCGATCTGGTCCGCCCGCTCACCGTTGACGGCTGCATGGCCTGACGATCGCAACGCCTCATCCAGGCGCAGCTCCATCTCAGCGCGTGCGACAGATTCCGAATTCGGCCGCTTGCGCTGCTGAGACGTCACAACGATCCCTGTTGGCAGGTGACGCAGTCTCGCCGAGTTTCTGTGGCGATTTCGATGCTGTCCGCCGGCCCCCGAGCCCGAATACCATTCGAGACTGAAATCCGCGGGATCACGCTGTGCTGCAGGGTGATGATCGGGCATTTCGTCCTGACCGAGAACCGAAACGGTCACAGTGGAGGAGTGAACCCGGCCACGCTTGTCACCTGGCGCGACACGCTGAATGCGATGTCCGCCCGCTTCCTGACGGAGGCCGGTGATCTTCTTTCCGATGATTTCGAGGATGATGGTGCGTCCGTCACTCCCGTCGGCGAGGACGCGGTGCAGTCAGCCCTTGCGGGCAGACAGACGGATGTAGGCGCGCATCAGGTCCTGCGCGAAGAGGCTGGCGTCAGCCCCGCCTTCGGCGGGGCGGATCTCGAGGCGATGTGCCATGCGATGATCTCCCATCTGGAATGACCCGCAAAATCGCGAGCCATCCTTCTTACCTCGAAAGAGCGTCCCGATCAATATGCGAAAATGCTTGGAATTTTATCCGAGCTGCGCTCATGAGCTGGTATCTCATGCCGGATGACTTACAAAATCATGATAATTTGCCGGGCAATTAACGATAAGTTGACATCCTATTAACACAATTCGAACATTCGGCCGCGGCGGGTATCTGCGATTTTTCAAGAGATGCGAATATAATCATAGGCCAACCGGAAACACCAAGGACCGACCCACCCATGCACATTCTCACCGCCCATTTCGCTAACGCCGCTCTCAGCGTCCTTCCTGGCGCCCAGATCCTTCAGGACCAGGAAGCCGCCATGTTCGGCGCGATGGTCAATCGGGGCTCTTCCATCAGGCTCGACAAGCATGGCACCTGCCGGGTGATTACGAACAAAGGGGGCGCGCCGATCATGGTGCCCGCCAGCACGCCGGAAGAATGGAGCGTCGGGCAGACGGCCTTCCTGAACAATATCTCGAGCATGCTGTATGTCTCGGTCGCACCCTGCGCAGCGCCGGCACCAGCCTCGCCTTTGGTCGTCACTGTCTGGGATGTCGACGACCTTCACAGTGGCCACTATTTCGTTGATTTCGTGACCAAAAAGAACGCCTCAGGTAAACCTGACAGCTACTTTGAGACGCCGGCCTTCTCCGGGGGCGACTATGGCGCAACGCTCCCGTTCCCGACTGTGCTCTGCAAAAGGGCCGACGGCAGCCCGGCGATCATCCGAAAGCCCGCCGGGACCTATGATTACAATGCGGTCGCCGCCACCGTGTGGGACGGCGGGGATTACACGAAGTTCTATGCTGAAGCGTCCCAGGGCGTCCTGATGCCGGAGAGCGGCTATTGCACGATGGCTGTCCGGTTCGAGGATGACCCGAATGTCGCCGGGAACAAGCTGATCAGCTACAACTACATCATCGGCAACTGACGCCTGTCCTTCATCGCGGACCCTTGATCGGAAGTCCGTCAAGATGTTGTGCTGAAATTCCATCTCGACAGATATGTAGTCGAATGGCTACGTTTCTGTAAACTTAGCGACAGCCGGTCAGTCGGGGCTCGATCTTCCATCTCTACAGTCGTGTAGCTTTTTCGCTACGTTTCTGTGCAGGAGGCTGATGTGGCTCGTGGAGGCGCGTCCTGGCCAGGACGCTGTGATCGGAATGCGGAGGGAAAATGCTGACATCCGGGGCAAGGGTTGCATCCTCGACGATAATCTTCTTGATTCAAGTCGGAAGGCCCCTGACCCGGGAGCCGGAATGACAGGGGTTGGCCGCGGGCCGCGCAACGGAGATCAGCAGAATGAATCCGAACAAGGAACCCACCCTCTCAGAACTTTTGCAGGCCGCCGGATCCGGCTCGCGCGATGCATTTCGCCAGGTCTATGCCAGGACGAGCGCGCCTATATTTCAACGGCTTATAGCCGAGATCGACGACAGGGATGTCTGCGCCGAGCTTCTCAAAGATGTGTATGTCAAGGTGTGGGAGCTTTGCCACCTCTACCACAGCGGTGCAGGGGATCCGGTATTCTGGGTTTCGATGATCGCACGGGACACGGCCCTGATGCGACTTCAGGAAACACCATCCCTGCGCAGGACAAATCCAGCCCGCCCGCTCCCCCGGATGGCAAAAGATCGCCCGATCAAAAGCGAGGGTGAGCAGGACCCCGCCGAAGAACTGATCCAGCAAAAAGTCAACCTGTGCCTCGCTGAACTTTCCCCTATTTCATGCGAACTCATGAGCATGTCGTACCGTGAGGGCAAAGGGTATTCCGAAATTGCCGCCGCGACCGACGGTTCAGAAGAAGAAATACGTAACGAACTGGCCAGGACGATCGATCGCATCAACGACCGACTGGCGGACAGCGGGATCCGGGTGAACAATGAGAGTGGACGAAAAGACTGACATCGAACTCGCTGAGCATGTGCTTGGACTGCGATGTCTTGATCAACGCGAACGCATATGCCGCGAGATGATCGAAGCCGAACCAGGTCACCGGGACCGGTTCTGGCAATGGTCCGAAGCTCTCAGCGCCCTTGGCCGCGTGGACGAAGCATCTAAAGTTCCGGATGTCCTGCACCTGATCGAGGATCGGATAGATGCCTGTGCGCCGCCGCTGGCACAACGTGTCGCGAAGGGCTACCGCATGGACGCCTGCGATCCATGAAACCTTCAGCCAGGCAAGCCGGCTGAAGGCAAGGCGCAATTAGCGCAGATTCATCAGGCCGCCGCGACCGTACGTGCCGCCTGCGCGCGGGTCCAGGACCAGACCTTGGCGGCACGACGGATCTCGATCAATGCGGTCACGAGATGCGCATGGCTCATCCGCGCGGAGTTCGCCGATGCATTGCCGCCCCGCTGACGTGTCAGTTTGCTCAGGCGCTTCTGATCGGCCGCGAAGAAACGCAAATGCGCCTTCAGCAGATCACGGAATGCCAGATAGGCCTCCTTGCCCGTGATCTCGAGGAGCTCGCTGAAGAAGCGATCGGCCGCGGTCTCATCCGCCACGGCACCGGTGCGGATCCATTCGTCCACGATGCCGGTCTCCTTCCAGCGACACCCCATCAGATCGATGTAAAGCTTGTGGGCATCGGTCTCGGCAGTGATTTCGGTCAGCATGTGCATGGTTTTGTCTTCCTTGGTGTTGGTCATGGGTTTCTTCCTTGGTTTCAGGTTTTCGAATTTGGGTTTCACATCAGTAGCGATTGCGCAGCCACACGGGCCCCGCCCTTCCACATGGGAAGACGGCGAAGGCACTTCGGAGTATCGCTGCGGCTGAGGGGTCCGACACCGATCGCGGTCAGCACCGGGCTGCCGTCGAAATGCGGCGGCTCGATATGGCCTTCGTCGATGATACGGACGTGGGGGATGCCGGCGCGCTCGAGGGCGGCCGACAGCTGTTCGAGGCGCTCAAGCGAGCCGCCATCGAGACAGACCTTGGTGCCCGGGTTCAGAGCTGCATAGCTCTGCGCCGTGGCACGAATATCAGGGTTGTCGTGGTAAAGGGAAAGGAGAAGCGCGTCGACATAGGCGTGTCCCGCCTGAGCGTTGGACTTGCCTTCCGACATGATCAGGTCACCGCGCAGGATTGCATAGAGACGCAGGGTCTCTTCCGGGGTGGCCGTGTCAGCAGGGATCTACTGGATGCGCTTCATTGTCTTTCCTCTCGATGGCCGGTTGGCCGAATTGGTGAGCTAACGGGGATCGAACCCGCCTGGCGTGGGGATTAGGGGCCCCTGCCGTTCCCGAGACTTAGCCCATATTGTCATGGATGCCCCCACCCATGACGGAATTCCAGGTTGAGGCATGTGCCTCTGAATGAGCCCGTTAATTGGCGGCCGAAGGGGGTAGATCGACCATCTTGCCCGCATCTCCCCGAGGGGATGCCACCTTGCCGGGCCGGCAGGTTGGCGAGGATCAGATCCTCTCCTGATGCCTCATAAACCTAACGTCGCATTTCTGACCCGTCAATGCGAAAATCAATCTCGGTTAAAAATAATCGCATTCTGCCGGCCGGGCTCCCCACTCAGCAGGCCAGTCAGGGCGGGAAATGGTCCAGCTGCCAATGGCGCTGCCACCGACACGGATGTAGACCGTAACGGATCCGCCGCAGGGCGGTGGTGCCATGACGATGTTCGTGCCCCAGCGGCTGATGGTGCCGCTCTGCTTTTGCTGACCGCTTTCAGTCTGCATTGTCGGGCTGTTCGGGCCCCAGATCTCGAAGCTCTCGCCTGCCCACAACCCGATGGAGCCGTCGACCGGCATCCACACAGAAGTCATGGTCGGGCCCCAGCCGGGGGAACTGCCCCAGCCTCCGGGCAAGTAACTGTCCGGGATCACGAAGTCCGACAGGACAGGTCCGTCGTCCTCATCGCCGCCGGTGCCGCCTGTTCCGCCTGAATTCTCACCGCCGGTGTTTTCGCCACCATTGCCAGTATCACCATCCCCGTTTCCGGGGTTGCCGTTTCCGTTGCCCGGGTTCCCGTTTCCGTTTCCGTTTCCGTTGCCCTGATTTCCGGATCCTGTCCCACCGCCAGAATTGCCGCCACCCGGGTTGCCGTTGCCGCAGTTCCCGGATCCCGGGTTCGAATTCCCTGGGGTGCCCGATCCGCTGTTGCCATTGCCGGCGTTGCCGCAATCTTCAGGATCCGGATCGACCGGGTCCTCGTCTGCGCCCGCATCCTCTTCATCGGGCGCGGCAGGATCTTCCTCAACCGGCTCATCCCCGTCAGCCTGCCCCCCGCCGACAACCGGAGGTCCGACAGGATCAGGCGTGTCTTCATCCGGGTCGGAGCCCCCACCAGGGATCACCGGAACATCGACAGGATCATCATCCCCTTCCGATGCGACCGGATCCGCAAGGCTGAGACCCGTCTCTGCAAGAACGGCTGCCGGGCTATGGGCGAATGTCCATCCAACCATCACCTCATCAGCGGCGTTGCAGGCAGCAGTCATTGCGTCGCGGCTCCCACTGGAGCGGGGATCTGACCAGAAACGGTCACCGATCGTCAGATAGCCCTTGTAGGCCCCGTCCGCATATTCATCAGCATGCGCCGCAATCACCGAGCAGCGGCTGGAGCTGACGTCATCAAGATGCATGACCACAACATAACTGCCGAGATGGCGCAGCTCGACGTCGCTGGCCCATCGGTGATGGAACATGCCCGCGTCGTCCTTGATGAAGCCAGGCAAGGCGATGTCGTAAATCGCAGGAAAGTAGCCTTCCGGGATCGAGGCGTGCTTCCCGGCCTCCACTGCGATCATCGAGCGAATGAACTGGGATGACAGGGAGATGTCGTGATAACTCCGGTCCCGCTCGGTCTTCTGGTAGACCATGGTCCCGCCCGCCATGAGCGAGAGGCCCACAGCGGCGCCGAGCGAAATCGAAAGAAGGCCAAAACCACGCCGACGCGCCCCGTGAGAGCGCGCCCGGGAAATGTTACGTGGAATTCTCGTAGGATCTGAGGATTTCTGCATATCTATTGACCGCCCGAACTGATTTTCGCAATCCGGAAGTCTCATGCCTCTGTGCCATTATGGCAAGAGTATAAATCCGGAGATTCCTATTCGGAATGCTGCTGCGGACGCTGGATCACGTCCTTGATGTCATCGATATCGATGAAGTTATCTGCCTGGCGGCGCAGCTCATCGGAGGCCATCGGCGGCTGGGAGCGCAGGGTGGAGACCACGGTGACCCGAACACCGGAGCGCTGCAGCGCCTGGATCAGGCTGCGATAGTCGCCGTCACCGCTGAAGATCACGATGTGGTCGACATGGCCGATCATCGCGAGCGCATCGATCGCCAGCTCGATGCCGATCGACCCCTTTGTTTTCTTGCGTCCCAGGGGATCGGTGTACTCGCGCACCGGCTTGGCCAGCACCGCAAAACCATTGTATCCGAGCCAGTCGATCAGAGGCTTGACCGGCATGTATTCGTCGCTCTCGTTCACGCAGGTGTAATAATGCGCCCGCATCAGCCGGCCGCGGCGCATGAACTCCTGGCGCAGTTGCTTGTAATCGATGTCGAAATCAAGCGCGCGAGATGCGCTGTGCAAACTGATGCCGTCGATAAAGAGCGCCAGGCGCTCGTCTTTGTAGAACATCTTTTTTTCCTATGATCTGTAAATCTGCCAAAAGGACCATCGGTCCGCGTATCTGAAAATCTATGGGGAAAACCCCGATCCGAAAAGACCATTGCTCTGTTTTTCGCATTTCTGCGGCGGTATCCTGTGGACAATCGATTTGCAGGAAAGCCATAACCGGATGCCAGAAATCTTCACGATCGGAAATTGCACGCTCTACCTGGGCGATGCGATGGAGATCCTGCCCTCTCTTCCCGAGAAGGCGGACCTTCTGGTCACCGATCCGCCCTACAAGCTGACAAGTGGCGGGCGCAACGCCCAGGTGATGGCAGGGATCTTTTCTTCAGATCGCTATGACAATTCCGGAAATCTGATGACGGTCGTGCCGTGGAAGGAGATGGCGCCGCCGATCTTCGCCGCCTGCAAGCTCGACGCCGATGCCTATGTCATGGCCAACGACAAGAATATCTTCAAGGCCCATGATGCTTTCCTGGACGCCGGATGGAAGCTGCACAATCTGCTGTGCTGGGACAAGATCTCACCGACACGGAACCGCTGGTACATGAAGGAGCTCGAATACTGCCTCTATCTCTGGAAAGGGCGTGCGAAAACCATTCGCAATCCCGGATCGAAGCAGCGTCACGCGGTACCGCGGCCGAAGGAGCGCTTCCATGATACGGAGAAGCCGGTCGAGGTGATGGGGAGGTACATCCTGAACTCGTCTGATGAAGGAGATCTGGTGCTTGATCCCTTCGCGGGATCGGCCTCTACGCTGGTTGCGGCCATGCGTTCTGGCCGTCGGGCCGTTGGGGTCGAACTGGACCAGAGATGGTTCGATATGGCCTGCGAGCGGTTACACAGGGAGTGGAATGTACTCAAAAGCGAAGCTCAAATCGTAATCGCTTGATAGAGTTGTTGTAACGGCCTTGTAGATCTTAACATTTTCTCAGCACTGAACGACGGTGTTTCCGAGGGTTTTCTTGGATCCCTTTGGTGATCTTCAATCAAAGGAATCCAATATTTTTCGCATTACTGCTCTTTGACTACCGGAGAAATGGTGTCCTGCAACAGTTGACCATGGATATTGCGGCCCGTCTTTTCTTCGTAATCACGGATCGTATGCTGGTGGTATACAATAGCGCAAACCGCACCGATCGTAAGTGCTGGGATTATGGCAATTCCGGCTATACCGGCTACATTTGAGCAAGTCGCGAGCGCACCTCCGGTTTCCACAGAAAGGTTCGCTTCGGCAGGGGTCTGTCCGATAGCGACAAGCACCTTCTTCGCACCATATTTCAAGGGAATAAGTGCGAGGGGAGCTGCATCGCCGAGAGGAGAAATCAACGGGTTTTGCTCCACCATGCCGACGCCCCAAATCGCGGTTGCGGTTGTCACAGCATCTCCGACATCGCCAGGACCTATACGAACGGTGTCAAGTGAATGGGTCTTCGGCGCGGTTAGTGTTTTTACGGAATCTCCGACATCGCCAGCACCCGCTCTATTGGCCTCAAGAGAAGGAACTTTTGGCGAAATCACGATACCGGAGGAAGCAGGTGGCTGGTCGGCACAAGCAGTCAGCGCAAGCACGGCCGCCAAGAGTGCAGGGAGTTTACAGGGGTTGGGCATGGACTTTCCAGTTTTGCATTTTCCTTTTTCGCTTATTACAAGAAGGTCAGGGACAGCACAATTTTCTGCCGCCCCTGAGAAGCTCACGAATGTGGAAAACCCCGTTCCTCAGAGGCAAAAAGTCTCCCGTACAGCCAACAGGCGAGGCTCTACCTTTTCCTGCGCGCGCATTGTCCCCGCCTCAAGAAGTGACATGACAGCATCTGGGTCCGCAGCGAACTCGCCCCGCCGCTTTCGGATCGGGCTCAGCAGCTCCTAAAGGATGCCATCGAGCCTCCGCTTGAGGAACATGTCGCCGAGGCCACCCTCTTGGTATCGCGCTTTCAGCATGTTGACCTCAGCTCGATCAGGATCGAATGCATCAAGCATCGAAAAGACAACATTACCCTCAACCCGTCCTTTATCCGAAACACGAAGATGACTAGGGTCGGTATACATGGACATGACCTTTCGATGGATATCGTCGCTGCTGTCTGACAACAAAATGGCATTACCTGCAGTCTTGGACATCTTCCCTTGCCCGTTGACGCCAGGCAAACGTGGCGCGCCAGAACGAAGCAGTACGGGTTTGCGCAGAACTTCGCGACCGGCAAGGCTGTTTACCCGCAACACGATCTCCGCTGATAGTTCGACGATAGGCGCCTGATCATCCCTGCCGGTACCAGATCAGCGCCAAAAGCGGTAATATCAGCCGCTTGGGAGACTGGGTAACAAAGAAAGCCTGCAGGAATGCTGTCGCCGAAACCGCGTGTCTCGATTTCAGAGCGGATTGTCGGGTTGCGCTGCAAGCGAGAGACACTGACCAGGTTCATGTAGAGCATGGTCAGCTCTGCCAGCTGCGGCAGGCCGCTCTGTCGAGCAATGACCGTCTACTTACGGGTGGCGGCCTCGGCCAAAAGCCCGATCAGCAGCAGAACCGCAGTTGCGAGCGCAGGGTATGCCAGGTTCGAGAACCATGGACTGTAATTCAGGAAGGCGAAGCCGCGCGCCTGGTCAATGATGTGGAAGAGCGGGTTCCACTCGAAATAAACCAGCACATTGGCCGGCAGCATGTTCGCCACAAACATCTGCCCCGAGCCGATCATGTTGATCCGGCTGTAGGCCTGGGCCAGGAAGGACGCGAGTCCCGCGACGCGCTGCTTGAGGCCGATGAGGATCAGTCCGACACCCACCCCGGAGATCCAGCTCAGCACCAGCATCACGACGACCCCATAAGGGCGGTGAATGCTGATGTGTTCGACGAAAGCGTAGTAGAGGCCGAGCACGATCGCGACCGAGTAGAGCTGCGTGTAGAGGCAGCCGACCGCGGCCCCCACCGTCGCCATGACGCGCTCGGCGCGCGGCAATTCCTTCTTCTTCGACCCGCGATCGGATCCGAGGATCGCGGTGACGGACTTCACATGCAGGTTGAACAGGAACACGCCGGTGATCAGATAGATCAGGAGGTCCCCGCGGATCATCGCAGTCCCGAACCCGGAGAGCACCGACATCAGGTAGAAGACCCCGACCAGCAGGATCGTCTGTGCCACATTGCTGATGACCCCGAGCAGCATGTGCTCATGCCCGCGGTTCACCTCCTCGGCGACGGAGCGGTGCATCCGCTCGACAGCGCCATGCAGCCGCGTGAGCACATGGGGGCGATCCCCTGCCCCATCCCGGACGTTTCCGATCCCCTGCATCGCCAAAGCCTTTCATAATCATTTTCGCAAACTCAGGATAAGGGCTTAGGGAGAGGGCGCCAACCTGCCGCTGGCACCCCTGAAGCTGAAAAATGTGGAGAACCCGCGCCTATCAAAGCCCGAAAGCCCTGCGCACCCCGGCAAGCCTGGGTGCCACATCCTCCCGCGCCCGCTCGGTGCCACGATCCAGGATGGCCGCCACCTCCCCCATGTCCCGGGAAAGGAACGCGCGCTGCGTGCGGATCGGGGCGATCAGCTCCTGCAGGATCGGCTCGAGCCGACGCTTGAGCGCCATGTCTCCCAGGCCACCGGCCCGGTACCGGTCCTTGAGGTTTTCGACCTCTTCCTGATCAGGATCGAAGGCGTCGAGCATCGCGAAGACAACGTTGCCCTCTACCTTTCCGGGATCTGACACCTTCAGGTGATCCGGATCGGTGTACATGGCCATGACCTTGCGGCGGATCTCGTCTGAACTGTCCGATAGAAGGATGGCGTTGCACGCCGACTTGGACATCTTGCCATGACCGTCGATTCCCGGGAGCCGCGGAGCGCGGGAACGCAACAGCTCGGCGCGCCTGAGCACCTCGGATCCGGCCAGGCGGTTCACCCGTGCTGCGATCTCGTTGGAGAGCTCGATCAGCGGTGCCTGGTCGTCGCCCGCCGGGACGAGATCGGCCCCGAAGGCGGTGATGTCGGCAGCTTGGCTGACCGGGTAACAGAGAAAGCCGGCCGGGATGCTCTCTCCGAAGCCGCGCGCCTCGACCTCGGTCTTGATCGTCGGGTTGCGCTGGAGCCGGCTGACTGTGACCAGGTTCAGAAAGAGCAACGTCATTTCCATGAGCTCGGGCATGCGGCTCTGACGCGCAATGACGGTTTTCTCCGGGTCGATCCCGACGGCCAGGTAGTCCAGCACCACCTCGAGCAGGTTCCCGGAAACCTTTGCGGGATTTCCGGCATTATCGGTCAGCGCCTGCAGATCAGCCACCAGGATTGTCTGGCGGTTTTCCTCCTGCAGGGCACGACGTGCGAGCAGCGTCCCGGCCAGATGGCCGAGATGCAGCTGTCCTGTCGGGCGGTCGCCGGTCAGGATGGTGCGGCCGGTGAGGCCGTTGGTTGCGGGGTCGTTTGTCGTATCGAACATCTCGTTCATCCTCGTTGATGGAGGATGGGCGCAGGACGCGTGTTCGATGGTCAGATGTCAGGACATGGCCGCCGCTTTCGCGTCATGCGGCCATCCGGGGGTCCTGGGATCAGGAAAACAGGAAGAGGGCCGCCTCAGAGAGGCAGCCACCAGAATGCACAAACGTGGGCGTTCACATGTTCCATATCGCTTTTCTATCTTTTTTATCCGTGTCTCGCAATATGTGGATTGTTTCTCTTCTTATTTTTTCGCACATCTTTGCTACAACTGGACCTGCAGACCGGATCGATCGAGATCCATCGTTTCCGAAAAGGAGTTTCCATGCGTTCGATCGTCATGCAGCGTGTATTCAATCCCGGCCCGAAGCTCGGTGCCGGCGCCGGTGTCATCGGGATGCGGACCCATGACCTGAGCGGCAGCGACTTCGAGGGCTATCTCCGTATGCCGCGGCGCTTTGCCGAGGGTCTCACCGAAGGGATCCCCAATCTGCATTGGCGCTACCAGACCCCGCCGGAAACCACGTCCGTTCAGCCCATGCATGCGAAGATCGGGCTGCGCGAAGACCCTGGCCTGGATAAACGCAACTTCGTTCTGCTGGCTCACAAAGTGGGGCACGATCGGCTGTACACGGTCGGGTATCTCGACAAGGAGCAGGCAGACGAGCTCGTGCGCGAGCTGGACATTCCATATGTCGGCCCTCCTGAAGCGGAGTACGTGAGCATCATGACCCGCCTGAAGGTCGCCGACCTGCGCGCCCGGGCCGATGCGCTGGAAGCCTCCCTGCAGGATCCGAGCGCCGGGACGGCTCCGGATGTGGCCACTGACACGGCGGCCGGGGAAAGTCATGATGATGAAGGCTGGAGCGATCTGAAGGTCGCCTTCGACGCAGATGACACGGATGCGGTCTGGAATGCGCCGGCCGATGCCTGGCCGGATGGCTGGGCGCTGAATGAGTCCGATGGATCGGGTGCCCGGAACGTTGTCATTTTCCGGGTAGATCATCTCCCGACGTCCGATGAGACGAGGGCGGTGGCTGCCGGGATCGGCAAACTGGATCAATCGATCACGCCTGAGATCTGATCGAACGCCCTGCGCAAAGGGACACGCCCGCCGGGTGGCGAGCGTTGTAAAGCGATTACAGTTTTGCGCTGTAGCGCCGCTGGCGCCCGAAAAAGGTCCGGATGTAAGTCTCTACCGCAGGCCGACTTTCGGGCCAGGTCCGGCCCCAGTCGTGGATCCGGAACGGAAGATCCGCGTCGCGGCAGCGCGGGTGAAGCAGCTCAAGGAAGACTCGCCCCGCCCCGGACACGCCATAGCGCTTACGCCGATCACCCCGCTCAGGGCGTTCGATCATCCCCATGTCGATGAGCTGCTGGACGATTGTGCCGTGAGAGACCGGGCTACCAAACTCAGAATACGTCGACTCGTGCTTGCCGGTTCCGACCCAATCCCGCATCAACTTGATGATATCTCCCTCAGTCATCAACTGATCACGCCGCGCAAGCTCGAAGAGTAGCTGCAAGGCATATTTTGACATCCAGCGCCGCCCCTGCGGCACGCCAGCCTTTGAGAGGAGCGGCGCAAAGAGAGGGATCGCGTTGATCGCCCAGTTGTAGTCGAAGAAACGCTTGGCGTCGCCACGGGCAACCACCTCGCCGTGCCTCGAACCGGCCGTCGTCCGGTTCGCCAGGATCTCCATGCGGATGGAGTCCTCATCGAGTGCCAACGGCAGAATGACGGGGAACTGGAGCCGGTCATCCGGATCATCAAGATAATGTCGGGTCAGGTTGCGGAACGCGTGCGCGCCTTCCCGATCGGGATCAGTGGCACAGATCACCACATCCGACCGGCGCAGAAGTTCCCGCGCATCCGCTTCCGGCAGAAACACCTCCTCACGCCATACCTGTTGGTTTTTGACCTCCCAGACTGGATCCGAGATCGTCGGGACGGATGAGATCGGCATATCTCTGGGCAATTTTTGCCGAAAAGTGTGGGGCACGTCACTGTGGGTGATGACGCCATGAAAGCGAACACCAGGGTATTCGGATTGGAATACTGGAAGGATAGTTTTGTACTGGGCGCTCTTCTCGCAGACGAGCACAACGGTTTGATCAGCATTCAGCTGCATGGGATCCATTCCTCTTGGAAGGTTTCAGAATGCGCAGCTTGGCTGCGGACTGACCAAATCCTACTACGCAATATGATTAGGGGCAAGCTTCTGCTCTTAGGTTTTTCGCAATATCCCCATAGTCTCTCCCTCAGACCCCGGGAGATCCATCATGCATTACGACAGCCTTCGTGTCGCACCCTCAGACCTGAACCATCTTACCGACCTGCTTTTGCTGCGGGACGAGAACCCGCACATCTACGACCTGGTCGCCTGTTCCCCGGCCCTCGGCCTCTTCACTGCCAAGATGATCTCGGCCGATGAGATCGAAGACCTTGCAGACGTCGTGGCCCGTGTCGATGAGGCGGCCGGCGCTGCGGACGGGTCCGTCACGGACATGATCGAAGCCCTTGGGGGCGATGTTGTGCAATCCCCTCTTGAATACTCCCTCTTCGCGGAAAGCTTCACGGGGACCGCCTGGCCGGTGAACGACAGCTACCCGAAGGAGCAGCTCGATGAGATGCGGAATGTGGCGCGTGGGTCCCTGCCCGCCGAGAGCCTGCCTCTACTGATGCGCATGCAGAGCTATGGCTCTGTAAAGCTGCTCGACGTATTGAATTTTCTCAGCTCCGGCGACACCGAAGCGCGGCGCCAGGTTCTGATCTCATACCCCTTGGCGACTTGCGTGCTGATTGAGAATGAAGCCTTCCGATCAGAGGTCGATAGCCGACGGGAAATCTCCCCCTTCCTGAGCCGGAATCTCGAACTCGACGCGTCGCAGATGCGGATCTTCACGAGATTTGAACGCGCGATTTCGGAGCTCAGCTACCGGCAAGACAACGAACTCGGGTCATCCATTCCGTTGAAAATGACCTCCCGCTACAATAGCCCGCAGCACAATGCGCCCGACCTGTCGCAGGTGCGCTCCCTCGCGCGCGACGCAAGCACCCGCATGAAGCTCGAACAGCTTTCGGATGGCAGGGAAGCGGCTGATCACACGGACACTCTGCTGGCTTTGCGTGCCTTCAATATTGCAAGCGAGGGTCAGCGCAGCACCAATCTCGGCGCCGCCCCCTTCGATCGCGTCCTGCGGCGCGTCCAGGCAGGGCAATGGGGGGACGCTTCGGAGCGTTTGTCGAAGCAGATCTCAAAGCTGGCCACGCTTCATGACTACACCCGCACAACCGCGACGAAGATCGCCACCGCAATCCTCGTGGACCGTTTTCGTCGGGATCAGGAGATCGATATGGATCTGATCGCGGACGCGGCGCACAGGGTGCTGGCGGATGAGCAGGTCGACCCCGCGGCGGCCGAGGATCTCGGGACCTTCCTGACCGCCCTCAACACGCGCAGCTGGATGATCAACCAGCTTTCGACCCACTTCGCGCGAGTCGTTGGAGACCATTCCAGCCTCAAGGTGATTTCGGAAGCGAATGCGCGTTGGCACCACATCCATGACCGGATCGACAACGAACTGATGTCGACACCCGAGAACCTCGAATGGCCTCCCATGTTGGGGCAGGTAGAGCTTGACGGGATCCTCTTCCGCGAACTGCACAGCTCCGAAGATCTCATTGCTCAGGGGCAGCGTGAAGACCATTGCGTGGGTTCCTATTCGCGCCATGTCCTCGGGGCCAGCAAGGGACAGCTGACCCTCATCTTCTCGATTGACGACCCCGCGAGCGGCACACTCTCTACGGCCGAGATCACGGCGGAAAAGACCCGGATCAACGACGATACCTTCACCTACAGCTGGAGCTGCCCGCAGCATCAGGCCCGGTCGAATACCCCGCCCTGTCCGCGCGCAGTGCGGGCCGTCGCAGGCTTGCTGGAACATCTCGATGCGCTGCCGAAGGACGAGGTTGAGGCTTACATCGGGCAGATCATGCAGGACCCGCAGAACCTGAAAGACGCGCTTGCCAGGTCGATCAGCACCTTCGGTGCCAATGTCTGCGATCCCGGTCTGCCGGAGCGCACCGTCTCAGCCATCGCATCGACCCTCCCCAAAAGCCTGAGGGACACCTCGATCGAAGGCTGGAAAAAGCTCCTGGAGGAGCAACTGGAATATACAAACCCGATTCAGGACATCGGCGACACCGTCCACGAGGCCATGGCCAAAATGCAACCCGAACTGGAGCCCGCAGCACAATGACACAGAGCACAGCACCGCAGGAATACGAAGAAGAGTCCAACATCGAGCCCTGGCTTGCCAAGATCATGCTCGGCCTGGGAGTAGCCTCGATCGAGGCGAACTTCTCCGGCGGAGGAGATGAGGGCTGCATGGATGACATGATCATCTACCCGCGGGAAGGCAGTGTGAAGTCTGCTTCAGAGATCGAGGAACACCTCGAGAGCCTGAAGATCCGGCAGGCTGCCAACCTTCAGCCCAGCTTCCTGGATAAGCTCAAGGAGAATATCGAAAGTGATGTCGAACCGCTTGGCGACTATGCCAATGGAGACGGAGGATCCGCCTGGATCCGCATCGCGATTACCGATCATGGCGCATATGTCGAAGGCTCGGACTTCACCGCATACGCCCCCGAGGAGGATGAATTCGAGGAAGATGAGGACTGGCAACCTGATTTTTAATATGCGAAAATCTATGTATTGAATTAAAGGACCTCAGATGTCGCATCCGTATCACCATGCCCTGTCTTCGGCCCGCAAATATGGGGGTGAGCCGGAGGACTATCTGGCGATCCACTCCTGGTTCGATGGCTCAAAAAGCCAGATGGCCAACTTCCGTCACCGCGCCCTGCGCCACCACGCTTTATCCTGACTCTATGGAAGCGTCTTATTCCTGTGCATCGTGCGGGTTATGCGGAGCCTTGGGATTGAGAGATGAGCCAGCCCCGGCCCGCTCTCCATCAAAAGGGCCGTAGGGACGGGGCTGGCGGCGTTTCAGTTTTAGCGCGACTGGAGTCGCGGGCGTCGTTTGCTGGACGCGAACGCCTTTGGAGGACGGATGGTGCAGCTATATTTCACCGACGGATTGGCGCTGCGCGCGCCCGTTTCGGTTGAAGGCGTTCCAGCCGATCTTTCCGCGTCCGTGACCAAGGCCGCTGACAGGATCGGCCTTATGGATGGCATGCCGTTCTTTCTGGATCGGGACGGCAGCTATATGCATGAGCTGAACCGCTTCTTCCGCGCTTGTCCGACCATGGGACTGCGTTCGCGGCACAGTTTGCGCGCATACGCCCATGATATCCTGATCTGGATGCGGTTTCTGGAGGAACGACGCGGTACCAAGCAGCTTTGGCGTGCCGATCATAACGATGTCATCGCGTTCCACCATGCACGGCGTCTTTCGGACGCGCCGTTTCGGATTTCGGCGTCCAGCTGGAACAGGGCGATCGCGGCGCTCGACAAACTGTATCGGTGGGCGTTCGAAGAAGGACTGATCGCTTCGTCGCCGTTTCGATATGACCTGTCCTTTCGGCATGGTCATGGGCGGCAAACGCCCAAGGTTGTCGAAGGCAACAGGGCGCGGGAACGTGCCGCGCGCCCGCATAACATGCAATTTGTCGATATGGGCCGCTACCTCGCGTTCCGGGATATCGGCCTGAGGGGCAGATTGCCGGACGGGTCGGAGGACCCAGCCTGGCGCGGGCGCAATAGCGAGCGGAATGTCGTCTTCGCGGAACTGCTCGTTACCACGGGGATGCGCCTTGGCGAGGCCGGCTGCCTGCTTTTCGACGAACTACCTCGGTTGACCGCCGACAGCCCACGTATACTTCCTTTTGATCTGCCGGGCGCGATTACCAAAGGCGAGCGCCCTCGTCGTGTTCGTTTGCCGCGCCGGGTCCTCAAGCTGATCGCGGATTACTGCGACATCGAGCGCCAGATCGCCCTGGCAAAGGTCCCGCCTCGTCCGGCCGTCCCGCTCGTATTGTCATCCGATGGCCGCAACGCCGTCGATGGCAGTGGACGTTGCATCGCGCTGAACAGGCTTCGTCCGGAAGCCCGCCAACGGCTGCTGCGATCGCCGAATGGCATGCCTGAACACGCATCGCTCTGGCTCACGGAACGCGGTCAACCCGTGTCGTCCGGAACCTGGGAAGTTGCTTTTCGCAGGGCAAGCCAGCGATGCCAGGCCTTCGGTCTCGATATCACTGTCACGCCACACATGCTGAGGCACACCTTTGCGGTCAACATGTTGTCGATGCTGATCCGCGAACAGGTGGGCAGGATCTTCAACCCCACCGATGCGCACGGGGCCGCCTATCGCCAGATGCTAGGAGATCCGCTCCGCCATCTCCAACACCTGCTCGGCCACGCGAACATCTCCAGCACCTACATCTATCTCGACAGCCTTGCCGAGGCGCAGGAACTCGTCGATGCGGCGGCGGATCGCTGGACCGACGAACTTATGGCGGACGTTAAATGACCGGCAGATCCGGAGTCTCACAGCCCCGCCCAGGGCGACGCGCGAGCTTTCCGGATCATCTTCCCGATCCCGGCCCCGCCGCCACCATTGCCATCGCCGCTCGCCGTTTCGAGATTACCCCTGTCTCTTATACACATCTCCGAGCCCACGAGACTAGGCATGATCT
>OJFX01000117.1_pt1 | contig 25036 bp, 16 predicted proteins | sample 1594171 | NCBI WGS metagenome assembly OJFX01 (sample SAMN05416840, study PRJEB24817) | seawater metagenome | isolation source: Sea water | place: Canada:Atlantic | collected 2013-07
GGACCGGGCAGGGGCCAGGGTGGGGCTCCGGAGAGTTCGATTCCTCCGGGCGGAATCCGCGAGGATACCGACGCCTGGCGCCCTGAGGGAAGCAGCGAATTCCGGCCCCGCCGAGCGGTTCCTTACGGGGCTTCCTCCGGGACGAGTGGTCGCAGGGTCCCAATGCCCCTTTGCTGGGGAAACAGGGGGCAACGGGCAGGAAATTGGAATCACAGCGGCCCCCGCCTGGATTCAAGCCAGGCGGGGGCCGCGGGATGCAGGAATGGCGCCGATCGGGGATTTCCCCCTCGGCTCCCCCCTTCCATCAGAGCGAGGAGGCGTGCTCCTTGAGGTAGGCGGCGACGCCTTCGGCGGTGGGCTTCATGCCAGCCTTGCCGGGCTGCCAGTTGGCGGGGCAGACCTCGCCATTCTCCTCGTGGAACTGGAGGGCGTCGACCATGCGGACGAGCTCCTCCATGTTGCGGCCGAGGGGAAGGTTGTTGTGGGTTGCGGCCTGGACGACGCCGTCCTTGTCCATGATGAAGGTCGCGCGGTAGCTGAGGCCCGAATCCGCGTGCACGACGTCGAAGGCTTCGCTGAGGGCCTTGGCGTTGTCGGCGATGAGCGGGTAGTTCAGGTGACCAATGCCACCGTCGTCAACGGCCGTTTCCCGCCACTTGGCGTGGGTTTCGGCGTCGTCCATCGAGACACCGAGGACCACGCAGTTGCGCTTCTCAAGCTCGGCGACCTTGTGGTCGAGGGCGATCAGCTCGGAGGGGCACACGAAGGTGAAATCCTTCGGGTAGAAGACCAGGGCCACGTACTTGCCCGCGTAGTCGCTGAGGCTGAGGTCCTTGGTCGTGCCATCGGGCATGACGGCGGGGGCGGTGAAGGCGGGGGCTTTCTTGTTGATCAGCGAGGCCATGACGTGTGTCGGTCTTCTAAGGGGTGTACGGGGATCCCGATGGAGAAGGCTCGGCGGGTCGCCGCGGCCTTTCGGGGCAAAGAGTCTCAGTCCCGAAGCCCTGGAACTCAACCATCGATTTTTGGACGAGAGGCGGGGCTTATGGCAGTGATTGGCTCACCTGAGGGCTCGGCCCCCTCCTTGGTCCATTCCGTGGCCCTGTCCCGTCGCTACCCCTCGATGCGCTCCACCATGGCGGACGCGAGTTCAGCAGGGCCGGCGACGATCGTGCCGCTCCGGAGCCACCCGTCTCCCCCATCCCCGTCCGTGACGGTGCCTCCGGCCTCTCGGACCAGCAGGGCCCCCGCCGCGAGGTCAAAGGGCGATAGGTGCAGCTCCCAGAATGCGTCGAGCCGTCCAGCGGCCACGAATGCGAGATCCAAGGCCGCTGAGCCCATGCGCCGAAGCCCGCGCACGTCATAGAAGAAGCGGCTGAAGTTCTCGAGGTTCGAGTGCTCCAGCTCGCCGCGCCGGTAGGGAAAGCCCGTTCCAACGACGGCATCTGCGAGTGTCTTGGTCTCGCTGATCTCCAGGGCGGCGGCTCGTTGTCCGGGGCGAATCGAATGGGCTCCAGCCCCCTCCGCCGCGACGAACGTCTCCCCGAGGAGGGGTGCGTGAATCACCGCAAAGATGGGCCTCGAGCCCACATAGAGCCCGATGGAGACGCAAAAGAGCGGGAGTCCGTGGAAGAAGTTGACGGTGCCGTCGAGGGGATCGACGAACCACCTCGGTCCCCCGGTCTCCGCGTCCACGACCTCCTCCTCCGCTTCGATCGTCCACTCGGGCCGGATGGCGCGCAGGGCCACCACGATGGAGCGCTCGCAGGCCACGTCCACGTCCGTCACGAGGTCCCGGCGCGAGGACTTCGTACGCACGTCCCCACGGCCGAGGCGCCCGTGGGCCTCCGTCTGGATCTTGCCCGCGTCCAAGGCCGCTAGTACAGCCGCCAGGACCACTTCCTCCGTCACCAGCTCTCCCCCGTGGGAGCTCCCTGCTTGGACCAGTCCGAGCGCAGCCACGCAGGCTGCGGCCAGGTCATCGGCATGGACATCTGGGCCGCTCATCGCACCGTCCCCGCCTTCCTGGCCGACACTTCGTTGGCGAGAAGCGCACAGATTTCGTCCTGCATGGGTTTCCAGGAGGAGGTGTTGAGCCCGCCGATGCGCGGGTAGCCAACGATGATCGAGAAGGCGATGGCGGGCCGCCCATCGGATCCGAGGACGTACCCAGAGAGCGAACTTGCGCCCGACACCCAGCCGGTCTTCGCGATGACAAATCCCTCCGCCGCCGTGCCCTTCATCCGGTTCTTAAGGCTTCCGCTGGAGCCAGCGAGGGGCATCGAGGAATAGAACGCGCGCCGGATCGCCATGGGGGTGCGCGACAGGGCAGACAGGGTCTGCACGAGGCAGCTCGCCGTGAGACGGTTGGCCTTCGACAGCCCCGAACCGTCCGCTTGACGCAGCTCGCTGGTGTCAACGCCGGCTTTCTCCAGCACTTTGCGAATCGCCGCGGCCGCTTTCGCACGCGTACCGCCGCCCCCGAGCCGGTGCCCTACGAGCAAGAAAAGCTGGTCGGTCACAGCGTTGTTCGAGTCCAGCAGCACCGCGTCGAGCACGGAGGTCACCGGGCTCGACATCGTATGGAGCAGGCGCATGGGCCCGGCGCCGCCCGTGCCCTGTACAAACGTCCGCTCCTCGAACTGAATCCCGCGCGCCTCCAGCCCACCGAGGATCGACTCCCCGAAGAGTTGGATTGGGTCCGGGTGCCGGAACTCCGTGACGAACTCGGCCATCTTGGCGGGCACCGACCCACCCACCGTCACGCCGCCGGCATTCGCGCCGACGCGCAGGTCGTTCTTCTTGCCCTTGACGCTGACGCTGCCACGCCGTTTAAGCCCGTGGTGCCTCGGGCGAAGCGTTACTTTTGCTCGTCCGCCCCGCGGCTCCACGGTCACGCGGAAGACGCCGCCGTTGGCGTTGAACCCGCCGCTCAGGGCGCAGTAGTCCTGCCAATGGGCGCTCGCCGCGGGCCACTCTGCCGCGGGGCCGGGCTTCTCGAAACCCGACGTGTCCAGCACCAGCGGGCCCTTCACCTTGCGAATGCCCGCCTTCTTCAGGTCTTCGGCGAGCGGATCGAGCCACCGGTCCAGGGATCCGTTGCCCTCGCGCTCGTGCATGGGGTCGGCCCCCGCCCGCACGACAAGAGTCCCATCGAGCCTCCCGTTCGCCACCGTGCCGCTGGCTTCGAACCTCGTCTCAAACCGCGCGTCCGGCCCCAGTCCCAGGAGCGCCGCCGCCGCCGTGAGTACCTTCAAGTTCGAAGCCGGCATCAACGGCCGCTCCCCCAGGCGATTCACAAGGACCTCCCCGCTCCGGAGGTCCTGGACCATCACCGCGACCACGGCCTGCCCCGACTTCAGCTTTCCCTTGGACTTCTTAGAGGCCCCGCGCACCGCCGATAGGATCACGCCCTCCACGGCGCGGCTCAGACCGCCGCTGGGAGCGACGGAAGGGCGCGTCTGCTTCTTCGCCTTGGGGTGTGCCGGCGCTGCTTCAGTGCCCGCGCCTTGGCTCGCGAGGGCCAGCGTTGATCCTCGTGTGGACGCCGGACTCGGCGCCGCAGATGTCGCCCCACTCCCCCCAATGTCGCCCCGAGGGGCGACGGTCGGCTTCAGATCGTCCGGGTTGTAGGGCGGCCTCTCTCCAATCGGAGGAAAGGAGATCCCCGGGACCCCTTTGGGGTCTCCTGCTGAATCGTCTGAGCCGTGCCCCTCAGCCTCCGCCGCGTCGGCGGCCTTTCCGCAGCCAGCCACCATTCCGACGAGCGCTACGAGGGCCATTCCCCGGAGCACCGCCCAACCCTTGTGAAAAGTCCATCTTGCGGGCGCCATCCCATCATCATGACAGATCGCACACCCCAATTCCTAACGAACCACCTCAACGGCATGGGTGCCCCCCATCCCCTTGAGGTTGCCTCGCTCACCTGCGAGTCTTCGCCGCCAACAGGGCGGGCGTTTTCTTGGGGCCATCCAGATGTAGGCCAGTGCCGTTCGTACCTGCCGATTGGGGTGAGCAGAGGGCCTAGGGGCGCTCTGCCAGCGTCCGTAGAAGGGCCACCAAGTACCGCGCCGTGCGGGCGATCTTCCCCATGTTGAGGGTCTCTGGGGTGTCCTTCCATGTGTGGTACACGCCGATCCGGTGCGGCCACCCTTCAAAGAGGAAGATCGACGGGATGCCGACTTCGTAGAAGGAATAGTGGTCGGAGCGGGTGAAGAAGTTGGCGTCGTGGACAAGCTGGACGCGCTCGATGCCGTGGCCAGCAAGGGGCACCGTGGACTCAATGGCGTTGTCGAGGCGGGAGAGCCGCTTGCCGTCAGGGGCGCCGCGCAGGACGGCCAGGCCGGTGGCCTCGCCGCGGCCCACCATGTCGAGGTTGACCATGGCGAGGACCGGCCCGGTGTCCGGGGGCAGGCGAACCGCGAGGGACTTCGAGCCGACGAGGCCGTCCTCTTCTCCGGTGAAGGCGCAGAAGAGGACCGAGAAGGTGGGGCGCGCCTCGGTGAGGATCTCCGCCGCGCGGAGGAGCGCCGCGACGCCGCTGGCGTTGTCGTCGGCGCCGTAGGCGATGCGTCCGCGGGGGCCTACGCCAATGTGGTCGAGGTGGGCGCCTACGATGAGGCACGGGGCGGACGGCGACGTGCCACGCAGGAGGCCGACGACGTTGTAGAGAGTGCCCGGGCCCCTCTCGGTGACCGCTTCCATGCGCGCCGTTCCACCGACAGGGCTCTTCGCGGCGAGCTGCCTTTGTCGCTTGCTCGAAAGGGCCGATTGGGCCGCGCCGATCTCTGCCTCCAGCTGGCTCGGGGGGACGCCGAGGAGTCGGGCACCGGCGGCGCGGGAGAGCTCAAGGGTCGGCAGGCCGGCGCGGATCTTGTCGAAGGTTGGCGGGACCCAGCTGGCCCTGGTGGTGCGAAAGGCAAGCTCGCCCGTGGGTGTGGATTCGCCCTCGGTCCGAATGAGGAGGACCCCCACCGCACCATGCCCCTCCAGGGCGTCGATCTTGTTCCATAGCGACGCTTCCGCAGACACGTCGCCGCCTTCGAAGGCACCGTCCAGCAGGGGCTCCCCCCCGAGCACGACCGCAATCTTGCCCTCGACGTCGACGGCCGCGAAGTCGTCGTAGCCCGACGCTTCGTTGTCGATGGCGTAGCCGGCGAACACCAGCGCCCCCTCAGCGGTCCCTCGGAAGGGGCCCTCGTCTCCGTGGGCCCCGGCCAAGGGAACGAAGTCACGGCCCAAGACGAAGGGACCTCCATCGGCCACGTTCAAGGAGCATCGCCCTGGGATAGGCCGCTCAAGGGGAGTTTGATTGAACTCAACGACCTTGGCCGTGAACGGGCGTAGGTAAGGGGCAAGGGGCCCCAGCCGCCGAGGTTGCGCCCCGGCGCCCGCCTCATCCCAGAGCGTGTTGGCGTCGCTTGCGGGTTCGAGCCCAAGCGCCTGGAACGCGGCGGCCACGTAGTCCTGGGCCGCGGCGAGGCCAGCGCTTGGGGTGTCCCGGCCAGCGCGTGCCGGGCCGGCGAGCCAGCGGACAAGCTCGTCGATGCGAGCGACGTCGGCCGCGAGGACTTCGGCGTCCACAGGGGCCGACGCCACCTCGAGGACTCGCACCTCGGGCGCGCCAATTCCCTTGAGCATGCGCACCAGCACGAAGGCGGCAAGCAGGGCGCCCGCTGCCGTGAAGACAGCGATCCACGCCATCTCACCAAAGCGAGTGCTAGTGGCCCTGGGCTCCACCCCGGCCCGTTGCCGCTGCTCGGGGCCTCGGCCCTGGATACGTTGAATCAACGGCGCTCCGCTTCCTTCTCGTCGATCTCCATTCCGCCGCTTTCGCGCTGATCGATGTCGGTGAGCGCGGCCCTCAGCGCCTCATAGCGAAAGATCGTGCGCCATACTTCGAGGTCCCTGTTGGCCCCCTCTTGGTACGGAGGCTGGATGGCGATGTCCGGCGTGAGGCCGCGACCTTGAAAGGACTCGTAAGGTTCGATCATTCCGCCAGAGAGCCCGATGCGGAGGATCGATCCATCCGGCGCTTCGAACTCGGCGGTGGAGTACTCCGCTCCGGCTGTCTGCTCCCCCACGACCACAGCGTTCGACTTCCCGCGGAGGGTGGACGCGACGATCTCACCGGCGCTCGCCGTGTTCTGGTCCACCAGCACGTGGATCGTTCGGGCAGCCACGGGTTTCACGTCGACGCGCTCAAGGCGATGGATCTCCTTGGTGCGCGTGCGGAACAGGAAGTTGCCCGTGGTGCGGACCGTGGTGACGACGTGGGGCACGATCTCATCCTCCGGCCCCAGGAAGTAGCTGAGGAACCAACCCGCCTCCTGCCACGACCCACCGGGATTCTGGGTCACGTCGATGATCCAATGGTCGATGCCGTCAAAGGCCGCCATGACCGTCTGGAGAGGCCGAGCGATTCCGAGGGGCTTGGTCTCCGCCGCTTCGTCCACGGCGCCACGGAATCTCCCCACGCGCAGGTACGCTGCCGTTGCGCCTGCCGGCGTTCGAAGGCGCCAAGCCTCGAGGCCAAAGGCCTCGGATTCCTCGCCGGGGAGCTCCAGTCGGTGGCCCAACCGGAACGCGCTCCTGCCCAGGGCCTTCCTGAGGGCGCGGGAGGCTGCCGCGGGGGATCGGCCGCCGTAGGCATGGTGCTGTTCGCTCATCGACGGATCGAGCCGGTCCGCCAGCTCCATGGCGCTGAGCCGGTGGCGCACGCCGCCCTCTCCCCGCTCGGATTCAAAGACGCCAGCGTTGCGGAGGAGCGCGATTGTGGCTTCCTGCGACCGTCCCCCTTCTTCCCGCCGGCCCACGCCGAGGTGGGCGACGGATCCAAGAGCCCCGCGAATGAGCAGCTCCGCATCATGGGTCGTTTCAAGGGGCTGCCCGTCGATCGTTCGTAGCTCGAGCCACTGCAGTGCCTGCATGCGAGGATCCGAGTCCTCCATACCGCCGAACCTGCCGAGCCGTGCCATCTGGCGAGTTGTCAGGTGGGTCGGCCCGTACGCCGCGCTGCTGCGGAGGAAGTGGGCGATGCCTGAGGGGTCCAGTTCGCTCGCGTGGCGGACGCCGAGGGGTTCCAGCCACTCCGCGATTCGAGCGGACATCTCCCCTGGCGTGCGAAGGGAGGATTCCGGCACCCCGATCCAAACAGCGCCCCTGTGGCGGGTGAATTGAACCCACTCGGGCTCGGCCACAGGGCCCTTCCAGAATCGCGGTGACACCTCGAGCGCCGCGTGGGGATCGTCGAGCTCCGCCAGCATGGCACGCAAGACGCCATAGAAGCCCGCGACGGTCTCCGCGACGATGGCACGCTCGCGGTAGCGGGTGGAAAGTTCCTCGGCCGTGATGCCCGCAGCCCCTAGGCCGCCAAAGAGCCGATCGATGGTGTCGACATAGGCGTCAAAAGTGGCCCCGCGCAGGCGACCGTCGAGTCTGTTTGGATCGAAGTTCTGGCACCCCGTCGCGAGTGCGCCCAAGAGGAGCACAAGGAGCTGCGGGACAACCGTCCCCCCCGCGAACTTCCGAAAGGACCCCCCCATCGCCAGATCAGGAGCGCCCCGAATAACCGTCAGGCGACTTGGACAGGAATCCCCAGGCGTCGCGGATCACGTCCTTCACGTCCCCGCGCTGGGGCGTCCATCCGAGTACGTCGTGGGCCTTGGTGCCGCCGGAAACCAGCATGGCGGGGTCGCCTTCGCGGCGCTCCACGATCTCCGCGGGGATGGCATGGCCCGTGATCTCGCGGGCGGCCTCGATGATCTCCATCACGGTGAAGCCGTTGCCGGTTCCGAGATGGCACTCAACGTTGCCCTTGCCGCCTTGCAGGTGCGCCAGTGCACGAAGGTGAGCGTCCCCCAGGTCATTGACGTGGATGTAGTCCCGGATGCACGTGCCGTCGCGGGTCTCGTAGTCATCGCCGAAGACCATGATCTTCTCGCGTTGGCCGAGCGCCACCTGGATCACGAGCGGAATCAGGTGCGTCTCCGGCTGGTGGTCCTCGCCAATGCTCCCGTCGAGGGAGGCGCCCGCGGCATTGAAGTACCGCAGCGCCGCGTACCGCAATCCATAGGCGCGGCTGTAGTCCCGCATCATGTGCTCCATGTGGAGCTTGGTGCGGCCGTAGGGGTTGATCGGTTCCTGCCGGTGGTTGTCCGGGATCGGAACTTCGGTCGGCTCGCCGTAGGTGGCGCAGGTGGACGAGAAGACGATGTCCGTCACGTTTGCCGCGCGCATCTCCTCCAGGAGGTTCCAGGTGGCGTGCACGTTCTCGCGGTAGTAGATGGCCGGGTCGGTGACCGATTCCCCGACGTAACACTTCGCTGCAAAGTGGATGACGGCCTTGGGCTTGTGCTCCGCAAGCGCCGCAGCGATGGACGCGCGATCCTTGAGATCCCCCTCCACAAGCGGCGCGGTGATCGACTCGCGGTGCCCCGTCGAGAGGTTGTCGAACACGATGGTTTCCACGCCACGGGACTCGAGGAGTGCTACGCAATGGCTGCCGATGTAACCGGCGCCACCGCAGACGAGAACCGGCCCATCGGGCGCGACTTGTTGGGAATCGACCATGGGACTAGGTTACTCGGCGGGGGACCGAAGGTCCCGCCAGAAGCTGGGCCAGGACTTCCCGACGCACTGTGGGTCAAGCACGCGGGCCATCGGCTCGAAGAGGGACATGAGCGCGAAGGCGAATGCCATTCGGTGATCCCCGCTCGGGTCCAAAAAGACGGGAGCCTGCGGCTCGGAGCCGCGCCCGAGGATCGATAGGGAGCGATCGTCCGCCCGCACCTCGTAGCCCAGCGCGGCGAGTCCATGGCGAAGAACCTCGATGCGAGAACTCTCCTTGCCAGGCAGGGTCTCGAGCCCCGTCAAAGTGGTCGTTGCGCCGCTGCGGGCCACGAAGGCTCCGACAGCAGCCAGGACCGGCGCCACGTCCGGGACCGCCGAACAGTCGATCTCCGCGCCGTGGGTCGGCGGCCCCTCGAGGGCGAGTTGGTCCGCACTCGATCCTGACGCGTCGCACCCAAAGCGCTCCATCAGCGCGGGGAACGCCGCGTCTGGCTGGCGGGAATCTGTTCCCACGCCAGTCACAACCGTCAGCTCGCCCGTGGACAGAACGCCCGCCGCGAGCGCGACCGCGGCGCTGCTCGCGTCGCGCTCCACGTGGAAGTCGGCATTGGGTGCCGTGAGCGGCCCCCGCACCGTGAAGTGCTCGCCGCTATCGCCGTGGCCGTCACTCTGGAATGTCTCCGCGGTGACCACCGCTCCAAACTTCTCCAGCACGTCCATCGTGACGTCGACGTAGCCGCGACTTGGAATCGACCCCACGACGTGCACGTCCCGGCGGCCGGGGTGGGCGGCTAACGCGACGAGCAATGCGCTCACCTCCTGACTGGAGCTCGGGGACTCAAGCTCCACACGCGCCGGGGGATTCGCCGCGGTGAGGAGAACGGGCCAGCCGCCTTCGGTGGCCGCGTGCTCCACACCGGCGCCCGCAGCCCGGAGTGCGGAGAACAACGCGGGGCTCGTGCGCCCGATGAGGCTGCCGGAGGGCAGGATCTCGGCGCCGCTTCCTTCTGGCCGAGCGAGGGCCGCGATCGCGGTAAAAAGGCGCGCGGACGTACCCGACTCCCCCACCGGGAAGGCTGCCCATTCCCGGGGCCGTTCCCGGGGTCCCAGGGGCGCTCCCACCAGGGCGCCGCGCCCGAGCCGTGGAATGAGGGCGGTGGCCAGCAGGTCGTCGCGTTTGCCATCGCTCGGGAAGCGGGCTCCCCCAGCGCGGGCGGACCGCAAGGCGTGCAGGACGTCCTGGCCGGTGGGAAGCCCGGAGAGCCGTGTTTCCCCGCTCGCCAGGAGGGCACACGCAAGGGCGCGCTGGGCAATAGACTTCGAGGCCGGAACCCGCACCTCCCCTTCGATCCGGCCGTCGGGCCCCAGGGTTCTCGCGTCTCTCGGTGCCGTCATAGGCCGATCATATCGTCGTGACCGCCAGGTCACATGCCCTCCGTCTCCCATCGTCCTGGGGCTGTCACCCGGCTCCGCACTGGCGCCGGGCGCCCCCACCCTGCATCCTCAGACCCATGACCGACGTCTACTTGGGTCGCGACGACCGTCCAAAGTCCCTCGAGCAGATCGCCTCCGGCAAGGTGCGCGATATCTACCGCCTCGATCCCGATCACCTGCTGTTTGTGACGACGGACCGGGTTTCGGCCTTCGACGTGGTGATGGATCAGGGCATGCCCCACAAGGGCCGCGTCCTGACGGCCATTGCGGCCCATTGGTTCGAGGAAACGCGAGACATCACCGCCAACCACCTCGTCTCCACGTCGATCGACGACGTAGAGGCCTTGGACACCGAGTGGAAAGACCGCTTTCGCGGCCGCGTGATGATCGTGCGTGAGAGCCTCCCGGACCCGATCGAATGGGTCGTACGCGGGCACATCGCCGGGTCGGGTTGGAAGGAGTACCAGGAGTCCCAGACCATCTGCGGCATCCGTCTCCCCGCGGGCCTGCAGCTGGCCGACGAGCTACCGGAGCCCATCGTCACGCCCACCACCAAGCACGAGGACAAGGACCGCCCGCTGACGCCGGACGAAGCCCGGGACCTGATCGGCCAAGAGCGCTGGGACCACGGCCGGGACCTGGTGCTCGCGCTGTTCCGGCGCGGCAAGGAGGTTCTCAAGGGCCATGGCCTGCTCCTGGCGGATACCAAGTTTGAACTGGGCACCCGCGACGGGAAGACCCTTCTGATCGATGAGGCGCTGACGCCGGACTCCTCCCGCATGTGGGCCGTGGAGGACTACCGCCCCGGAATCAGCCCGCCGAGCTTCGACAAGCAGATCCTGCGCGATTGGCTCGAAACCCTCGACTGGAACAAGCAGTACCCGCCGCCCACCCTTGACCCCGCCATCATGGCCCGGGTGGCGGAGCGGTACCTCAGTGTCTGCCGGACCCTGACGGGCCGCGACCTGCTCCAGCCGGGCTAACCGACGGTCTAGGACAAGAATCCCTTGTGCACTTTCCCGTGCACGTCGGTCAGTCGAAAGTCGCGCCCCTGGAACCGGAACGTCAGCTTCTCGTGGTCGATGCCCATGAGGTGCATCAGCGTGGCGTGCAGGTCGTGGATATCCATGGCCCCGTCCACCGGCGCGAACCCAATCTCATCGGTTTCACCGTAGGAGTGGCCAGCCTTCACCCCAGCCCCGGCGAGCCAGAGCGTGAACGCATCGATGTGATGGTCACGGCCGGTGAAGGCGCGCACTTCCCCGAGGGGCGTGCGCCCGAACTCCCCGCCCCAGATCACGAGGGTGTCCTCGAGGAGCCCGCGGGACTCAAGGTCCTGCACCAGGGCCGCCGAGGCCTGGTCGGTTTCGCGGGCACGGGCCTCGAGGGGTTTGCCAAGGTTGTTGTTCCCGTCGCCGTGGTGATCCCAGTCCGCGTGGTAGAGCTGCACGAAGCGTGAGCCGCTTTCCACCAGTCGCCGCGCGAGGATGCAGTTGCGTGCGAACGACGGTGAGTCGTCCTTGAGTCCATAGAGGTCGCGGATCGATTGGGGCTCCGTCGAGAGGTCGACGAGTTCCGGCGTGCTCGTCTGCATCCGGTGGGCGAGCTCGTACGCTGCGATGCGGTCTTGGAAGACGGAGTCGCCCGTCCGCTGGGCGGCCAAGCGGTCGAGATCGGCGATCGTGTCGAATGCGTCCTTTTGGGTCGCGTCGGTCACCCCTTTGGGGGACTTCAAGTCCAACACCGGATCGCCGGAGCCACGGAACGGTGTGCCCGCGACCTGGGAAGGCAGGAACCCGTTACCCCAGAGCGGCGCGCCGCCCCGGGGCCCACGGGAGCCCGATTGCAGAACGACGAAGCCAGGCAGGTCCTTCGCCTCCGAGCCCAGCCCGTACACAGACCACGAACCAAAGCTAGGCCGGCCAAACTGGCCATGGCCGGTGTTCATGAAGAGCTTCGCCGGGCCGTGGTTGATCTCTTTGCCTTGGACACCGCGCAGGAAGCACAGCTTGTCCGCGATCTTCGCGGTGTAGGGCAAGAGCTCCGAGAACGGCGCGCCGCTTTCCCCGTGCTGCTGGAACTTGCGCTTGGTGCCAAGGAGCTTCGCGCGCGCGCCGTCGATGAACGCGAAGCGCTTGCCCTCGACAAAGCTCGGGGGCAGAGGCTGGCCGTCGAGGCGCTGCAGCGCCTCCTTGGGCTCGAAGAGCTCGAACTGGCTCGGGGCCCCCGCCATGAAGAGCCAAATGACCCGCTTCACCTTCGCGGGGTGCGTGAGGTGAGGGGCCTTGCCAGCTTGCGGACAGGTGGGCGCGGCGTACCCGGTATCCCGCAGGATGTCCCCCAAGGCCAAGAGGCCCAGGCCGGACGCTGCGGAGGTCAGGACCTGGCGGCGGGCGATTCGCAGGGAGTCCATGGCTTCAGACGGGAGTGGCGCTTGGGGATCGATCATGGCCGGTGAGTGAACTCCCCAAGATTGAAGAGGACGCGAGCGAGGGAGACCCAGGCGGTTCGTTCGTCTTGCTCGGCTTTGGTGCGCTCGAAGTGGGCAAGGAGAAGTTCGAGCTCCTCGGTGTAGGGTTCACGCAGGAGCGTCCATCGCCAGGCCGCGCGGATCTTCCCTGCGGGGGTGCTTCCGGGGCGCTCCTTCTCCAGTCGGTCCGCGAGGGCTTCGCAGAGCTCCATCACCATCGGATCGTTGATGAGCGCCAGGGCCTGCAGGGGCGTTTTCGAAGTTAGGCGCCGGGTACACGCGACCCCGGCGGACGGCGCGTCGAAGGTCCCGTAGAACGGGTACGGCGACGAGCGCCAGATTCGCGTGTACAGGGAACGCCGGAACCGGCCGGGACCCTCGGTGGGGATCCACGACTTCTTGGACTGGGTGAACGCGAAGACCCCGTCAGGCTGGGGTGGCTGCACGGGTGGCCCCCCGACGGTCCGGTCGAGCACGCCGCTCACGGCGAGCATCGAGTCCCGTAGCGCCTCCCCCGGGAGCCTCCGGCGCATGGCGCGCGACAGAAGCGATCCGGTCGGATCTCTCTCCGAGCGCAGGGGATCCACGGCGGCGGCCTGGCGATAGGCGGTCGACATCACCATGCGGCGCAGGGCTGCTTTGCGCGAGAAACCAGAGTCCACGTAGGCCTGGGTCATCCACTCCAGCAACTCGGGGTGGGATGGGCGCCCGCCCCTTAGGCCAAAATCGTTCTCGGTCGCGACGAGGCCGGCCCCAAAAATCTGCTGCCACCAACGATTGATGGTGACGCGGTGGACGAGGGCGTTGGAAGGATCCACTAGCCAGCGGGCAAACTCCAACCGGTCCTTCGGCGTCTTGTCCGAGAAGCGGTTCATGGCCGCAGGGACGCCCGGGGCGACATCCTCGCGCTGATCGAGGAAGGAGCCACGTTCGAAGCGGCGAGTCCGTCGGGCCTCCTCCCGTTCTTCCAGAACGAGGGATGACGGCATGCCAGGACGGGCCGAACGCGTCTCTTTCCAGGTCCCCCACGCGGTGCGCCAATCTTCCGTGACCTGGGCCCTTTGGCGTGACGACTCGGGGGCAGCTGTCACCTGGGCGCGGAATGCACCGAGGGTGTGGTTCCCGCCGTACTCCTGCACGAGTTCGACCCGCATCTCGAGTTCGGTGTCCGCGGGCAGCACGGGGAGCGGCTCCGCGAACTCCAATTCGATGGCGTGGGGTTCGCCGGTGCGCGGGTTGATCGCCCAGCCCCCGCCGAGTTTTTTGTTCAGGACGCTCGCCGCGGGGTAAGAGGTACCGCCCTCGGCGGACATCTGTTCATGGTTGGCGTGAGCGCTTGCCAGGGGGACTTTCTCCCAGTCGCCCTCACCTTGCCCCACCTTGCGCTTCCAGACGCGGATGTCCTGGAGCACGAAGTTCCGATTGCGCGCTCGGCCCGGACCGCCTTCGGGCAGGGCCTCGATGCGCAGGGCCGCGGCGCCCTCAACGGGCAACGTGCCTTCGAGAACGTATGTGGAATAGACCGGGCTTTGCCCAAGCACCCGGAAGGACCCGTCCTCCTCTGGCCTGAGTTCGGGGCCGTTGCTACCGGTCGCGATCGAGGGCTGCCATGTCTCCCAGGTTTCGCTCGACCGGTTCCATGCAGCCAAGTAGTCCGCTCGCGCCTTCGCCATAGCGCTCTCCCATTGCTGCGCCTTCTCCTCCTCATTCGCATTGCGCGGGACGAGCATTGACGGGGCGCCGGAAACGCCGCCGTCCCGCGTGGAGTTGAAGTAGGCGTAGAGCCCAAAGTACTCGGTGTGCGTCACCGGGTCGAACTTATGGGTATGGCACTGGGCGCAGCCAACCGTGGTGCCGAGCCAAACGCTGCCGGTCGTATTGACCCGATCGATGACGGCGTTGATGCGATTCTCCTCGTCCTTGGCGCCGCCCTCCTGGTTGATCTGCGTATTGCGATGGAAACCCGTCGCGAGGCGTTGGTCCCTGGTGGCGCCAGGGATGAGGTCCCCCGCGAGCTGCTCGACCGTGAACTGGTCGAAGGGTTGGTCCTGGTCGATCGAACGAACTACCCAATCCCGCCAGGGCCAAACGGAGCGGCCGCCGTCGATGGTGTAGCCGTGGCTATCCGCATACCGCGCGATGTCCAGCCAGTGCCTCGCCCAATGCTCGGCAAAGGCCGTCGAGCCAAGGAGCCGGTCCACGGCGGCGGCATAGGCTGCCTCGGACGGATCCTGGGCGAACGCTTCCGCGACCTCGAGGGAAGGCGGCAGTCCGATCAGGTCCAGGTAGACGCGGCGAATCATGTCCACCGGATGTGCATCCGGGGCGAAGGTCAATCCCTCCGCGGCCAGGCGCCTCTCTACGAAGGCGTCGATCTCCGTACGGGCCCTGGAGGACGGAGCGCCAGACGGAGCAACGGGAGCGGACAGCGGCTTGAGCGGCGCGTAGGCCCAGTGGGCCTCCCACTTCGCGCCGCCTTCGATCCACTTCCTGAGGGTCTCGACTTCATCCGAGGTCAACCCAGGGCCCGCGCCCGGCGGCGGCATGCGATCGAATTTCTCGTCCGTGGAGACCCGGTACAGCAGTTCGCTATCCCCTGGGGATTTCAGGTCGATCGGGGCTGGTCCTTCGCCCTTGCCATGCAGGCCTTCGAGGGTGTCCAGGCGCAACTCCATCGCGCGCGAGTTGGGGTCAGGTCCGTGGCACGAGAAACAATGCTCACTGAGGATCGGCCGGACATCCTCGGTCCAGCTCGGGGGGTCGTCACCGCCGGGGCCCACGGAGGCCAGCGCGGCGAGCGCGATCATTGCGGGGAGGGGCGCCATGGCAGGCACCTTAGCAGAGCGAAGCCGCGCCCCGAACCCGCTAGGGGCCCGGGGCGCGGCTTCACCCGATACGCGTGGCGCGTCGGTCGCGCTTGTGGGACTACTTCGTCTCGTCCCAGGGCATCGCGTACATCTCGGGCTTGACCTTGTGGATCAGCGTAGAGCGTCCGAATTCAATGTCCGACCCCACCTCGCCGACGACTCGTCGCAGGCGCTCGATACCGATCAGGTCCGAGAGCAGCCTCACGCTCCGCGCCTTGTCCTTCAGGCGGCGGCACTGGAGTTCCGCCACGCGTTGCTGGGTCAGCTCTTGCTCAGACCCGTGATAGCAGAGCGCCACCATGGACGTCAGGTGCTCCATGGTCTTGCCCAAGCGTTGAAGTGGGATCTGTGCCCGGGTCAGCTCGAGCTGGAACCAAAGGTTCAGGCCAAGGTTCTGCCAGCGCACGAAGCGCAGCTTGCGCTCCGCCCAGCGGGCGTGACCGCGGAGTCTCTCCGGCAGCTTGCGGTAGCGGGGCAGCCACGAGGTCGGCACCAAACGGAACGGCAGGCGCAGGAGTTCCCCCACGAGGCCCACGGCGATCCAGCCCACGAGGGCCCAGAAGCTGAGATTGATGAGCAGCCTGAGCGTCGCCTTGAGCACGCGCCCAGGGAACCGCAGGGTCTCCATCGGGCCGATGCGCAAGATCAGCTCAGAGGGGTCCATGGGAGAGCCGTCCTTTTCGACGTTGATGCTCTGGATCACCCCAAGCATTCCCGCCATGTAGCGCTCGGTGAAACGTCCCGTGACGTCTTTGACCATGCCCATCAGGATCAGGTCGTCCTCGCCCTCAACGACGCCAAAGACGTGGATGTTCGCGCGGCTATCGCTGACCCTCTGGGACGTATGGAACGTCCGGCCCCCGAGCACGTGCTCTGTGGCCGCTTGGCTTTCCATCGCCGTGCCCGATGCCGCCGATTTCGTGAGATCCCGCAGGCCCGCGAGGTCGACGCCGTCCGCGTCTTGCTTGAGCGACAGGTGGCTCAGGGCGCGCGCCTGAAGCGCACCACCCAGGACCGTGCCGAGGTTCAACCTCGGGAGCTCATGCTTGATGACCTTGCCCCCCACGCCCTTGCGGAGCCGGGCGAAGTAGGCGGCGTCCGTGGCCAGCATCCGCTGGTAGCCCGCGGACATGGCCGCGAGCATGCACCGTCCCATGCGCAGGCAGTAGAACAGCACCTCGACGCCGTCGGCCTCGATCTGGTTCTCCTTCGGGATGGGGAAGTTCTCAAACTCCATCCGCGAGTTGTGGTTGGACATGAACGCCGAGACTTCCGTCGAGTGGCATTCGAAGCCCCAATCGGAGGTTTCACCGTCTTCGAGGCTGTCCCCCACGGCGACGTCCTTCTCCGGCAACTGGATGATGAAAAGGCCGACCTTCTTGCCGCGCTTTCCAATCCGCGCCACCAGGCCCGCGAGGGCGCCGTGGGTGGCGTTGGTGATGTACATCTTGGCCTTGGGCCCAGTGGCGTGCAGGCGGTAGCAGCCCGACTCCTCGTCGAGCTCCACGTAGGCCTGCACCTTCTTCGCGTTCACGCCCACGCCCACCTCGGTGAGCGCGAAGGCCATCAGCCGACCCTCACTGAGCATGGGCAGGAAGGTGCTCTTTTGGTCGTCAGTGCCGTAGGCGAGGAGGGACCCTGCGCCGATGGTCAGCTCGCCGGATACCTCCACGGCCAGGGCGCCAAGGCCGTTGGCCGCCAGCTCCTCCTCCACCACGGCGAGCTCGCCGTAGGTGCCGCCGGCTCCGCCGTAAGTGTCGGGCACGGTGAAGCCGTAGCCCTTCTCGGCTGCGACGACTTTGCGCAGCTCTGCGGAGAGCTTCTTGTCGGCCTCAAAGGCCTTGCCTTTGCCGATGCACCCGATGGCGGCGTTGACCACGGCCTTGCCCTCTTTGGTGAGGGTGGAGCCGATCGACGCGCCCGAACTGAGCTCTTCGTAGCGGGGCGCGGGTCCGTAGACGAGGCGCTCGACGAGACCCCGCTTGGAGGCCCCCAGGCGCTTCTGGGCGGCGGCCGCCGAGTCGTCAAGGGCGGCCACATCCTGGGCCTGCTGGCTGTCGCCGGCGGCGGCGAGGGCCTGGGCAGCGGTCGAGCCGCCCGCGTTGTCGCCGCTTGAGCCGGCATCCTGGGTCCGTTCGTCGAGTAAATCAGTCATGGCTTACGGAGGGATAACCCATTCGGGCCCGGGGCCGCAGGGAAAGTTGTCCTGTTATCCCATTACTTCGAGCGCAGAGCCCAGGCTGATGAAGGGTCGTTCAAGGGAGTCGGCTCCGGACTGGCCTGGGGGCCCTCACGGGGTAGGCTTCCCCCATGTCCAAAGACATCCAGCTCCCCTTTGAGACGCTCGCCTGGGAGGGCGGCGTCGACGGCCACGTCCGCATGCTCGAACAGACGCTCCTGCCCGCCCAGGAGGAGCAGCTCATCGTTGATACCGTGCCAGGCATGGTCGATGCGATCTATCGCCTCGCCGTGAGAGGAGCCCCGGCCATCGGGGTGGCTGCGGGGTTCGGCATGGTGCTCGGGATCCGAGAGGCCGGACCCTCGGACGACATTCTCGCCGTGGCCCGCAGGACCAAGGACACCCTAGACGCCTCCCGTCCCACGGCGGTGAACCTGTCGTGGGCGACGCACCGAATCCTCCGTCACCTGGAGGGGCTCCTCTCCGAAGGGGCGGGCAATCTGTCCCACGACGAGCTGAAGCAGGCGACGCTGACCGAGGCGCTGGAGATCTACGAAGGTGATCGCCAAACGTGCGCCCAGATGGGCCTCCTAGGGGCTGAGCTCATCCATGACGGCGCGACCCTACTCACGCACTGCAACGCCGGGGCCCTCGCGACCGCGGGCATGGGGACCGCCCTTGCGCCGATCTACACCGCCCATGCCCAGGGGAAGCGTGTTTCGGTGTACGCCGATGAGACGCGGCCGCTCCTCCAAGGGGCGCGCATCACCGCCTGGGAGCTTGGCAGAGCCGGCGTCGACGTCACCCTCATTACCGACAGCATGGCGGCCCACGTGATGTCGGAAGGCAAGATCGACGCGGTGTTCGTGGGATCGGACCGCATCACCCGCAACGGCGACGTGTGCAACAAGATCGGGACCTTCTCCGTGGCCCTGGCGGCGCGCCACCACGGAATTCCTTTCCACGTGGTGGCGCCACTCTCCACCGTCGACCCTGCCCTCACATCCGGCAAAGACATCCCCATCGAGCAGCGCCCTGCCGAGGAAGTCACCGAAGGCTTCGGCAAACGCACCGCCCCCATGGGCGTCAAGGTCTACGCACCCGCCTTTGACGTGACCCCGGCGGAGCTTGTGACTTCCATCGTGACGGAGGTCGGCGTGATCTCGTCCCCTTCCCTGGAGTCTATGGAAGAGGCACTGCGGCTCGGAGGGGTCAGCTGGTAGTGCCAGCGCCAGCTTCGAAGGCATAGGGCCATCCTCTATGCCTCAGATGCGGACTCACTCAAGGGCGATCAAGACTTCGGACGACGGGAAGGGAAAGCGGCGGCCCTCCACTCCCGGAAGGGCCATTAGTTCGATTCCCCGCGCGCCCCGCGGATGCAGCCATGAGCCCGAAGAAGTCCTCCTCGAAGAAGCCCGCAGCGAAGCGCTCGGCCTCCCGCAAGTCCACCACGAAGGCCGTGGGTACGTCGCCTGGCGAAGCGGTGGAGCCCGATGCCCGCAAGAAGACCGCCAAGGCGAGCTCCAAGAAGGCGGCCAAGAAGCCGCAGCCTTTGACCTCAAAGCCCGCGGACATGACCAAGGACGTCCTGGAGTTCATCCAGGCCATTGACGACTACAAACGCACCGAGGGCCGTCCCTTCCCGACCTGGTCGGAGATCTTCGACGTCGTCAAGATGCTCGGCTACGAGAAGTCGGCCTAGGGAAGACTTTTGGCGCGCCAGAAGCGCGTCCCGATCCCCGGTGCGCTTGCCATAAGAACAAGGGCCATGGGCCGCCGACTGGCGGCCCATGGCCCGTGTTCTTGGAACTGTCCCGAACGAGTGCCTAGTGGTAGATCGGCCGGGCGCTTGTCAGCTCGTTCACGGCGCCTTTGACCCGCGCGATGACCGCCTCGTCCTCGGGTGCATGGAGCACGTCGGCGATCCAGCCCGCGAGGCTCCCCATGTCCTCTTCGTCAAGACCGCGCGTCGTAATCGCCGCCGTGCCGAGGCGAACGCCAGAGGCCTCCATGGGCGGGCGCTCATCAAACGGGATCAGGTTCTTGTTGCAGGTGATGTCGACCCTATGAAGGACGTCCTCGGCCTGGGCACCTGAGAGGCCGATGCTGTTCACGTCCACGAGCATCAAGTGGTTGTCGGTCCCGCCGGAGACGATGCGAATGCCGCGGTCCATCAGGCCGTCCGCAAGCACGGCGGCGTTCTTCACTACCTGGGCCGCGTAGGCCTTGAAGTCAGGCTGGAGCGCCTCGCGGAAGGCGATGGCCTTGGCGGCGATCACGTGCATGAGCGGGCCGCCCTGCCCCCCCGGGAAGAGCGCGCTGTTGACCTTGACGATGCGGTTCTTCGGGCAGAGGATCAGCCCGCCACGCGGACCCCGAAGGGTCTTGTGCGTGGTCATCGTCACGACGTCCGCATGGGGCACGGGGCTTTCGTGCTGGCCGCCCGCCACCAGGCCTGCGATGTGGGCCATATCGACCATGAGCACCGCGTCGACTTCCTTCGCGATCTCAGCGAAAGCCGCGAAGTCCAGGGGCCGTGAATACGCCGAGGCGCCCGCGAGGAGCATCTTGGGTTGCACCTTCTTGGCCTGGTCGCGCACGGCGTCCATGTCGACGCGCTCTGTCCCCTTGTCCACGCCGTAGCTGTGGAACTCGTAGAAGACGCCGCTGAAGTTCTTGAAGTGGCCGTGGGAGAGATGGCCGCCGTGGTCCAGGGACATCGCGAGGACCTTGTCGCCCGGATCGATGCACGCCATGAGGGCCGCCATGTTGGCCTGGGTGCCGCTGTGGGGCTGAACGTTGGCGCGCTCCGATCCGAAGAGCTCCTTCGCTCGGTCCCGCGCCAGGTCCTCGACCTCGTCGACAAACTCGCACCCGCCGTAGTAGCGCCGTCCGGGATAGCCCTCTGCATACTTGTTCGTGAGCGCCGTGCCCATGGCGGCCATGACCTCGCGCGACGTGTGGTTTTCCGAGGCGATCAGCTCGAGCTGGACTTCCTGCCGGGCTTCCTCCCGGTCAATGGACGCCCAGACGGCGTCGTCGGTGCGGGGGGCGGGGGCTTGCGCGCTAGGGAGAATGTTCGTCATCGGAGTGGCTGGTGGGTCGGTCGGGGCCAAGAGAATACCGATGGGATCAGTCGCGGGGCTCGCCCCGCTCGTCGAACTTGGTCATGGGATCGAACACTTCGCCGGTGAGCTTGACGGGCTCGGGGTTGGCTTGGAGGCCGCCGGCCCCCGCTTTCTCCTCGTCCGTGAGGTTCCGCACTCGGGTGCCGTTCTGGAAGAAGCCGGACGTGGTCTCGATGAGGTTGCCTCCTTCCCCCCACACGTAACGGGGACCGGTGAGCTGGTCCGCTTCAAAGGTCGAGAAGCTCTCACGCGCTCCGGACGGGAACCAAACCTGCTGGGGTCCGAACTTCTGATCGGCCACATAAACCTCGAGGAGTCGCAGCTGCCCTTCCGGGGTCCAGTTGCGGGCGATGCCAACCCGCTGATCTGCCTGGAAGGCCACGAGGGCCGCGAGGTGGCCCGACGGGTGCCAGTTACGCAGGACGCCTTCTTTCTGTCCGTCGATGAACCGAACGTGAAGGGACCGTTCACCGGTTTCGTGGAAGCCCACCTCCTCGCCCACCTGGCGCCCATTGTCCCATGTGCGTTGGAAACGGACCTGCCCGGTCTCCCACCAGACGATGTCGTTGCCGTGGAATTCGCCCGCCTGGGTCTCGCGGAGCTGCCGCTTTTGGCCGGAGGCGTACCACTCCTCTAGCTTGCCGACCGGGCGATCCTGGTCGAACTCGGCGCGCTGCATCAGCGTTCCGTCCTGGCCATACGATTCAAAGACGCCGTTCTTGAGGCCGTCCTTGTAGGTGCCCTTCTGACCCAGCGCTCCGTCGTCAAACCAGGAGAAGACCTCTCCCTCCGGACGCCCTTCCACGAACTTCTGCTGGGACTGCTTCTTACCGTTGATGTGCCAGGTGAGCCATTCCCCTGACTTGCGGCCGCTGACGTAGAAGCCCTTCTCTGCCTCATTGCCGTTGGCGTGCCAGCGCTTGAATTCGCCGATGAGCTCGCCCTTCTCATGCGAGTAGTGCGACGCGGGGGTACCCGTCAGGTGGTACTCACGCCAGTCGCCGGTTTCGCGGCCCTGTTCGTCGTACTGGCCCTTCCTTTGAATCTGCTGGTTCTGATGCCACCAGGTTCTCTCCCCCACGAAGTTGCTGTAGATCATCCGCCCTTCGGACTTCTTGAAGCGCTTCGTGTCCGGGTCGTACCACTCAACGGCGAGGCTCGTGTCCTCGGCGGAGGTGGCGGAGCCACCGGACGGGGCGCCCTTCCCCTTTGAATCGCCGCAGCTAGCGGCAATACAACAGGACAGGAGCATCGCAGCGGCCAGCATCGGGCGCGCAGCAAGCCCCCCTCGGGAGCGGAGGAGGGAGGTGGTCTCGGCTTGAGACGGATTCTGGGACTGTGGCATCGATCGGAGGCGTGTGGTGCGGAACACGTGAAGCATGCGGGAATCCTATCCCCCCCCACCCTGTGAGCGACCCCCTTCGTCAATCCAAGACCCCAGAGGGCGCGCCCGTGGTGTCAGGAACCGTCCAGCCGTTCAAAGTTGACACACCGAACGTAGGAACTCGCTTTAAGTGCAGGGTCGCCCCTCGAACCCGCCGACATGGGGGAGAGAAGAAGCGCTTGCGGGCCCACCGGCCATGCGAGAGAAATTCCGACGGACCAGGGTCGGACGCTTCATGGAGCGACCAAAAATGAACAATTTGATTCAACAGCGTGCAGTGCGGACCTTGGGCTTGGCGGTCCTCGGTTTCGCCGCGTCTAGCGCTGCGTGGGCCCAGAACGGCCCGTTTATGGAAGAGAATGGCCTCGTGGTCATTGAGATCGAATCGGGGTCCGCGACAGGATCCTGGTCCGAGGAAACGAGCCTCTCCGGCTTCGCCGGGTCCAGCTACACGCGGTGGACAGGCCCGAACCACTTCTCGCAGCCCGGAAACGACGTCTTCGGCTTCGAGTTCCAGATCAACGATCCGGGCCAGTATCACTTCCGGATCCACAACCGTCACGAACACGCGGACAGCACCGAAGCCAACGACGTTTGGGTGCGTATGGACGGTGGCGCGTGGGTCAAGACGTTCTCTTGGCAACGGGGTCAGTGGACCTGGGCGACTCAGCACGAGTTCGACCATCACAACAAGCCCTACGCCGAGTATCAGCTGACCGCGGGCGTGCACCGGATCGAATTCTCGGGGCGCAGCCACGACTTCATGATGGACCGGTTCCATCTCTACAAGAACAGCGTCCACAACCCGATGTCGACGAGTCACCCTGAGTCGTCCCGGGAGACCCAGAACCAATCCCCCCTCGCCTCCGCGGCCATTGTCCCCGCAGCCGTTCCGGAGAACGACTCGTTCCAAAGCACCGTGACCCTCGATGGTCGCCGTAGCTTCGACCCCGACGGGGACGCACTGAGCTACCACTGGAACATCCGCGGTGCCAGATTCCTCGCCGGGACCCAGAACACCGACCGGGTGGTTCAAGTGCGCACAAGCGGCGAGTTTGCCATCCCCGTCGAGCTGACCGTGACGGACGGCGAGTATGAGGACTCCAAATGGAGCTTCATCAACGTCGAAGATGCCCCCGCCCACGTCAGTGGCGCGGGCTGCGTGTGGCACCCCGTCACCCTCGACTTCGAGGGCCCGATGACCTCGGAGTCGGCCACTGCGCCGAACCCGTTCCTCGACTACCGCCTCAACGTGACGTTCTCACACCCCGACGGGACGGAGTTCGTCGTGCCCGGCTTCTACGCAGGCGACGGCCAAGGCCATGGTGCCGGCAACATCTGGCGCACGCGCTTTACCCCCGACCGGGCGGGCGTTTGGAGCTACAGCGCAAGCTTCCGCGGTGGAGAGGGCGTCGCGGTGAGCCTCGATAGCCAGGCTGGCCAAGCCACGCACTTCGATGGTGGCACGGGTGCCATTGGCGTCCTTCCGCGAGATCCGGGCGCTCCCGGACTACTCGCCGATGGCCGCTTGGAGTACGTAAACGATCACTACCTCAAGCAACGCGACGGTGGGTTCTTCATCAAGACCGGCACCAACAGCCCTGAGAACTTCATGGCCTTTGCCGGCTTCGATGACGTCCAGGACAATGGCGGCGTGGGGATCATCCACAGCTACACGCCGCACCGCGCCGACTGGAACGTTGGCGACCCACTCTTCCGCTCCTCCTCCACGGGCGTTGACTCACGCGGCATCATTGGCGCACTCAACTACCTCGGGGACCAAGGCGTCAACGCCCTTTACTTCCTGCCCATGAACCTGGGCGGTGACGGTCAGGACACCACGCCTTTCATCGGTTACCAACGCACTAGCTTCGACAAGACGCACTACGACATCAGCCGCCTCCACCAGTGGAACATGGTCCTAAACCATGCTCAGGAGCAGGGCATCATGCTGCACGTGGTGCTCGCCGAGACGGAGCTCGCTAACGAAACTTGGCTCGACGACGGGTACATGGGCCAAGAGCGCAAGCTCTTTTTCCGTGAGCTCTCGGCGCGCTTCGGCTACGTGAACGGTCTCAAGTGGAACCTCTCGGAGGAGAACGACTACCCGGTCACCACCCTGCGCGAGATGGCGAGCTACCTCGACGCGGTGGATCCTTACGACCACCCGACCTCGGTGCATACGCACCCCAACGACCTTTCGCTCTACCAGCAGATCGTCGGCGACCCGCTCTTCGACTCCGCTTCCGTGCAGTACCTCGCGGACGCCGCGGACAACCTGGCCCAAACCGTGCGCCAGATGACCGCCAACTCGGGACGCAAGTGGACGGTCGACATGGACGAAAACGGAACCTGGAACGAGGGGCTCTCCGGTTCGAACGCTGTGCAGATGCGCCGTGAAGTGCTCTATGACGTGCTCTTCTCGAGCGGCGGCATCGAGTGGTACTGCGGCTATCACGATCTGCCCCTGGGCGGCGACGTGAAGATGGAGAACTTCCGCACCCGGGAGGACATGTGGCGCTTCACCCGCATCGCCCGCGAGTTCATGGCGGAGCACCTGAGCGTTGAGCGCATGCACCCCGCGGATCACATTGTGACCGGCGAAAACGGGTCCTTCGGTGGCGCGGAAGCGCTGCTTGAACCCGACCAGAAGCTGGCGATCTTCCTGCCCAGCGCTTCGCAGGTTCCGACCGTGAACATGTCGGAACTCGATGGCACCTACCGAGTGCGCTGGTTCAACCCGCGCAACGGGCAGTTGGCCGGCCGCGGGCCGGACGTCTCGAGCAGCCAAGGGGCGGTTCAACTTCAGGTGGTCATCACCAACACCCAGTCCGATTGGATCGTGCTGCTCGATCGAATCGGCGACTGAGACGGGCTGCCCTCCCTAGAAAAGGCCGCGTGGTCCCCTTGGTCGCTCCTGTGATCCAGGCGGCACGGGCGCCCGCCCCGGAGCTTCGGCTCCGGGGCGGGCTGTCTCTTATACACATCTGACGCTGCCGACGA
>OJFX01000123.1_pt1 | contig 24718 bp, 20 predicted proteins | sample 1594171 | NCBI WGS metagenome assembly OJFX01 (sample SAMN05416840, study PRJEB24817) | seawater metagenome | isolation source: Sea water | place: Canada:Atlantic | collected 2013-07
GCGAGGCGTTCGAGGGGCGGTTTTCTGGATAGTTGAATTGTTCAACGGCCTGCTAAAGGGCCGTTCATTCCCCGTCTATCCACAGCACCGCCCTTCGAGCGCCTCGCTGCGTTGCCCAGACCCTCGAGGTAGCTCGATTCTGGGCCCTACTCCAAGGGGCGCGTTGGGACTCCCCCGTACCGCACGCCCCGGCTCAGCGTCTCGTTCTTCATGACGACGCTGTGCGGCGTAGCGTGGCTTCCGGGCTGCATGTGGCTGCCGTAGAAGAGCACCGTCGCCCGCCGCACCGTCGCGCCGGCATCCACCTTGACCCGGTCGATCTTGAGCACGCGGTCCTCAAAGCTATGGGCTTGGAAGAGGGGGCGGTCGATCGTGGAGTGGTCGGAGAACTCCAGCATGTCGGGGTCGACGACCTGGGCAAACTCGCCGCCGAGCACCACCCGCCGACCCACGCGAACGCCCATGGCGCGCAGGTACCAGGGGAGTAGAAGAGTCCCACCCAGGGGCGAAAGCGCGCCCCGCGCGATCATGCCCCACGCGACGTAGACGAAGTCCCAGCGGCAGCACCAGGTGGACCAAAACCCGTGGGTGCCGGGGCTGACACGGCCGAGCAATAGCCACTTGGTCGCGCAAACGAGCGCCGCGAAACCGGCGATCACCGCGAGGGACGCAAGGGGCGCTAGCAAGAGCCCGAGGCCTGCGGTTAGCTGAAGCCAAAGCAGGCCGCCCAGGGTCAGCACCGGGGGGATGGCCAGGCGCATGAGCTCCCACGCGATGCGGTGCACGTAGAGCCCGAGGGATGGATCGTGGGTGAGCCTTCGATCGCCTTCGACCACCTCCCGGCGCGGCAACTCGAAGGGCGGATGCCCAAACCACGACGAACCCTGCTGCACTTCCGCGGGGTTCACGGAGGTGGACACTCCCAGGAGCACATCCGAGGGAAGTTGGGTCCCCGGCGCGATCACGACGTGATTGCCGAGGAACACCCTGGCGCCGAATTCGGCCCTCCCCGTTTCGACGATCCCGCGCCGGATCCGCGGCCCGCAAAGGTAGATGCCGTCCGCAAAGAAGCTCTCGTCGCCGATGCTGACGTGCTCTGGGCAGACATCGATGATCGTGCTCACCTCACAGTTGCGGCCCATGCGCATTCCCGCTAGCCGCAGCCACCACCGCCAAAAGAGGCTCCCTGCGAGCCATGTCCCAGCACCTTCGAGCAGTCCCGTTCGCAGCCAGAGCCACGCATACATGGGGCTCCAGCGGCCCATCGAGCCCACCGGGATCGATGGGGTCCAGCGCAGGAGCAGGGCGGAGCCGGCGAGCCATGGGATCAAGGAAAGGCCGGCGAGAGCGAGCAGCAGGGCGGAGGCACCCGCAAAGTCCCACGGCCCTTGCAGCCATCGGACCGCGGCTCCCGTGTCCACGTCGGACGCGGCGACGAGCAGGGCGAGGATCGCCGCGGCGGGCCATGCGAATACGAGCCCCAAGGCGGCGCGTGAAGCGATGAGCCAAAGCCCGTGGGCCCGCGGCGTGAGGGGGGACGCCCCATGGTCCAGTGCGGTGGGCAGCGCCGCCCCGGCCTGCCCCGTGGCCTCGGCCGGGACGCCGTCGTAGCGCTCGCCGGCTCCGATCGACGCCCCGGCCGCGAGGTACGAGAGCGGCGCCAGCTCGGCGTTTTCGCCGACCGTCGTGTGTTCGCCCACCCCTGCCCGCACTTCCAATGTGCAGCCGGAGCCCAGGGTGACCGGGCCCACGACGAGTTCACCGTCCTCCAGATGGACTAGGTCGACCGCTGAATCCTGGCAGAGCGTGACGTCGTCGCCGATGGTCAAGAGGTCCCAGCCGCCTCCGAGCAGATCCACGCCCCGGTGAATGTGCACGCGCTCGCCAATCCTCGCCCCGAGTGCACGGAGCACCGTCCCGTAGAACACCGTGCCCTGCAAAAGACCCCACGGGAACAGCCGGACCGTTCGCTGAACGATCCAGTGGCGCAGGTAGAACCCGCTCCACACCGGCACGCGGCGTGCCGTGTATTCGCCGATGAGTCCACGCTTCACCAGAACCGCGAAGCCGAGGGCCAGCGGCGCGTAGAGCATCAGGGTGATGGGGGCGAGGAGCGGAGCCAGAAGGAGCAGCGGCGCGACCCCGAGCGCCTCGATCAGTCGAGGCGCGACCCAAAACACCAGGGCGTAGCCGGCCCAGGTCGCCGCGGTGAGTTCCCCCAGGAGCCAGAGGATCTGCGCGGCCGTCACGGCCAAGGGGAACGAGCCCTCCCGTAGGCGATCTCGCGCGGCGACAGCGTCGCCTTTGGGCCGGGCGGGTTCACCCTCAAGGTGAGCTGCAAGGGCCCTTACCGTGCGGTGTTCATACACGTCCCTGGCCCCGAGGCCTTGGCCGAGCCGCACTGCGGCGGATTCGGGCTTGCGCGTCTCCCGCAGGATCGAAATCGCCGTTGCGACGCCGAGGGAGTCGCCGCCCACGTCGAAGTAGTCCTCATCAAGCCCGATCGTGCCGAGGCCGAGCGGCGACGCCAGGGCAGCCGCGATCAGGGCCTCGAGCTCGCTCCGCGGCTCGTCCTCGAGGCCTTGGTTCCCTTGGGACTCTGCGGTGCCGCTCTCCAGCGTCATGGGAAGCGCTCGGCGATCTAGCTTACCGCTGGTGGTCGTCGGAAGTCGGTCGAGGGTATGGAACTGCGCAGGCACCATGTACGCGGGCAGGGACCCGCGCAGTGCCGCCGCGACGGCTTCTGTCGATGGGGGCTCGTCGCTGTCCTCGGGCACAAGAAACGCTTCGATCTGGTCCAGGCCCCCCGGCCTGCCCGCCACGCGGCAGGCCGCCGCCGCTACCCCAGGCAGGGCCGCCATCGACGATTCGATCGCTTCGAGCTCGATGCGATAACCGCGTACCTTGACCTGGGTGTCGGCGCGTCCAAGGTACGTCAGTTCGCCGTTCTCGTTGGATCGCACGAGATCACCCGTGCGGTAGATTCGGCCGACACCTGGAACCGTAGGGAACCTCTCGGCGGTGAGCTCTGGCCGGTCGAGGTAACCGCGCGCGACCTGGGGCCCTGAGATGCAGAGTTCCCCCTCGGCGCCGTCCGGGACAGGCTCAAGCTGATCGTTCAGGATCCACGCCTCGTTGCCTTCGATGACCTTGCCGATCGTGACGGGATGCCCGGGGAAGAGTCGTCCGCGGGTGATGGTGACCGTGCATTCGGTGGGGCCGTATCCGTTTTCAAAGCGGCGCCCGGGGGCCCATCGATCCACGAGATCCTGGGGCACCGCTTCACCGCCGACGTACACGATGCGAAGGTCCGGAAGGTCGGATTGTGGGTCCTCGCAGGATGTCATTCGAAGCAGCGTCGGCGTCGGCATCAGGACCGTGGCGCGGACACCTGTCAGCCATGGGATGAGGTCGGGTCCGAGTCGCACGACGTCGCTCCCGGCGACGATGACGGTGGCGCCGGCGGCGAGGGGGACCCAGGACTCTTCGATGGACGAGTCGTAAGCCGGCGACGAAACCTGAACGCAGCGGTCGTCTGGGGTGATCTCGAGGTACGCGAGTTCTTGCTCGATGAGGTGCACCGCGGAGCGGTGCTCGACCATCACGCCCTTGGGTCGACCGGTGGTCCCGGAGGTGTAGATTACGTAGGCGAGGGAGTCTCCATTGAGCCACGCCGGGGGCGAGCCACTCGATGTGGACTCTGGTGATGGGGCGGCGGCTGCGTCCAGGATTCTGGCATCCTCGAGGGCGCCGCCGCGGAGGGCCACCGACCCGCTTGCGTCGGTCAAAGCGGCCACGGCGCCGGAGTCCCCGAGGACGAAGCGCACGTGGTCTTCGGGAAACGCCACGTCGAGGCAGACGAAGGCGGCGCCGGCGCGCAGGACGCCGAGCTGCGCCGCATACACCAGCGGAGAGGACATCGGTAGGAAGATCGCGATGACGCACTCCCCGTTCACGAACGGCTCCACGAGATCCCGCACGCGGTTCGCTTCGGCGTCCAGCTCTGCGTAGGTCGTTCCTGCGGATTCTGCCGGGCTCGGCCCGCGCCTTCCCCCGCGCCCAGTGTCGAGCGGAATCTCGATGGCGCGGCGCCCTGGATGAGTCGACGCCGCCCGGGCGAAGAATTCGTGGAGGAGGCGGGCGGGCTGAGAGTGGTTCATTCGGAGATGGGGGCGCGGCTTCGCAAGGGACGACCGTGTCCCTTCGCCTCCCAGGGAGGGGTAAGAACACCATGCCGGCAGCGAGGGGACGGCTCCCAGGGCCCCGGGTTGGGAACGGTGGTGATCTTGGCGTGAGAGGTTAGCCTGTCGCCATGGTTCGACCCCTCTCCCTTGCGCTCACGATCTTCACGGCAGGCCTCTCGGCTTGCGCTACCGAAAAGCCCGCCTTCGCCCCGGAGGTCCTCGAGGCGTCGGTGGGGGACTACATCATCGCGTGCGGAGAGCGCCTGCATGTGGGCGCGCCGGTGGTGCTTTGGACGGACTCGAACGGCTACAGCGCCTACGAGACGGACCTGCACTTCGAGCGCCCGCCCATCACTACGAAGACGCCCCCCGAGGGTGAGTTGCGCTATGCGCCGGGCCGGAAGGACCGCAGGACCGGCGAGGTGCTCGTGCCGCCGGACGGAGACCTCTTGGCCCTTCAGCAGGCCCTCGAGCTCTTTGTGCTTCACTACGACGTGTGTGGTGTGAGCCAGACGTGTTTCAAGGTCCTTCACGATCGGCGCTGTCTCTCGGTGCACTTCATGATCGACGTCGACGGCACGATCTATCAGACGTTGGATCTCCGGGATACCGGATGGCATGCGCGCCAGGCGAACGATCGGTCCGTGGGCGTGGAGATCGCACAGATCGGCGCCTACCCACTGAACGAGAAGGGCGATGCGACCCTGGCACGTTGGTATGAGCCCGGGCCGGACGGGGTGCGCTTGACGCTTCCGAAGCCCGCGCGTGAGCTCGGCGTGCGCACCGCGCGCTTCGAGGGCTTCGCCGCCCGGGACCACGTCATTCGCGGGGGCATCCACGGCCAATCGTTGCAGCAATACGATTACACGCCCGAGCAGTACGACTCCCTCGTGCGCCTCACGGCGACCCTCTGCCGGCATTTCCCCAACCTTCCCGCGGAGGCGCCTCGGGGCGCCGGCGGCGCGGTCTTGAATCGCCGCATTCCCGAGGAGGAGGAGCCCGCGTTCCAGGGGATCGTCGGGCACTTCCACGTGGGCGGGCACAAAATCGATCCCGGCCCGGCGTTTGACTGGGAGCCTTTTCTCGCACGGGTGAAGACGCGGCTCCTCCGTCCCTGAATCTTGGAGGGGGGCCCTGAGTCTTGGAGGAGAGCAGAGGGTCGGGGCGTTGCCGCTTTGGGTGATCGCGCAGCCGCTACTGCATACGGTTGCGGTCCTCGAGCTCTTCCCGAACGCGCTTGAGCTCGCTCAGGATCTCGCGCAGGGTCCGGTGAACCTCGAGGGCCCACGTGAAGAACATCACGAGGGCCAATCCGAGGCCGCCCCAGATAATGGCGTCCGGTTTCATTGTGACTCCTGCCCGTCAGGGGCGAGGGCCTTGCCGAGGAACCCGCCGGTGGCGTCCAGACGCTCGCGCGCGGCGGCGGCATCAAGGGATAAGGCGCCCATGACAATCGCGGTCTTGGCGTGACCGCCTGCGGCCCCGAGGAGTTCGAGGGCGCGGGTACGGTCCACGCCGGTGAACTTGGAGACGAGGCGGGCGCCGCGGTCCACGAGCTTGGAATTGGCCTGGGTGTCCACGTCGACCATGTGCCCTTGATGGGTCTTGCCGAGGCGAACCATCGCCAGGGTCGTGATGGCGTTCAGCGCGAGCTTCGTGGCCGTTCCCGCCTTCATGCGCGAAGAGCCCGCCAGGACCTCAGGGCCCACGATCAAGCGGACACTGTGGTCGTAGTCGTCGGGGACCTGGGACGCGGGCACGCAAGCGATGAGGGCCGTGCGCGCCCCCCGTTCCCGGGCTCTCTTGAGGGCGCCATGGACGAAGGGGGTCGTTCCACCCGCCGCGATGCCGATGACGAGATCCTTGGATGAGATGGCGCGGCGATCCACCTCCTGGGCGGCCGCGTCGGGATCATCCTCCGCCCGTTCCACGGGGCCGACGAGGGCGTCCAGACCGCCCGCGAGGATGGCCTGGACACGATCGGGCTCGACGCCAAAAGTGGGGGGGCACTCGGACGCATCGAGGAAGCCGAGGCGTCCGCTGGTGCCGGCGCCGACGTAGTAGATGCGGCCGCCTTGGAGTAGGGTCTCGCCCGCGGAGGCCACGAGGCCCGCGAGGGCTTCCCGTGCTCCTTCCATGGCAGAGAGCACGGCCTGGTCCTCCTGGCGCAGGAGATCGACGGCTTCGAGGGGCGTGAGGGATTCCAGGTTCGCAGAGGCGGGGTTGGCCTTCTCCGTGGCGAGGTGCCCGCGGTCGTTGGATGGTTCGAGCATCAGGCGTTCCCCCGCTCGGCCCGGGCTCCGCGGGACACGCGTTCGCCCGGTTGCCACATGCCGCCGGCCCCGAGGCTCATGCCGCCGTCGATCGTGATGTTGGCGCCCGTGACGTAGCGGGCCGCGTCGGAGGTCAGCCACAGGACTTGCCCCGCCACTTCGTCCCGGTCCGCGAAACGCCCGAGGGGCACGGAGTTCCGGATGCGCTGCTCGACCTCTTCGTTGGGCCAGAGGTTTTGCTTGGCACCGTCGGACTCGAAGGGGCCGGGTGCGACGCAGTTGACGCGGATGTCGTGGCGTGCCCACTCCACGGCGAGGGTCTTCGACATGGCGAGGACCCCGGCCTTGGCGCTGGCTGAGTGCACGACGCCTGGCATGCCGGTCCAGGCGTAGGTGGCGATCACGTTGCAGATCGAGCCCCCGCGTTCCGATCGCATCATCTGCTTGCCGAACTCCCTCGAGCAATAGAACGTGCCGTCCAGCACGATCCCAAGCACGGCGCGCCATGCGTTGGAGCTCATGCGTTCCGCGGGGCAAACAAAATTGCCCGCGGCGTTGTTGATCAAGATATCGACGGGGCCGTGGTCGGCCTCGATGCCTTCGGCGAGGCGCCGGACAGCGTCCGGCTCACGCACGTCCACCTGGGCCCCCGCGGCCTTCCAGCCGCGGGCCTTGGCTTCGTCCAGGAACGCTGACTGATTCTCCGGGGTCCGGGAGGGCACGATGACCGTGGCGCCGAGGGCCGCGTAGGCCCGGCTGATCTCAAGGCCGAGCCCCGTGCCGCCGCCGGTCACCACGACGACCTTGTCCTTGAAACTGTTCTCCGGGAAGTACCGTCCGGCCGTGGGGGAGCCCATCGGGCCGCCCGCTGCCTCGCCGCCGGACCCGGCCGGCGTGTCGCCTTGATCGCTCATGGCACGAGGGTAGCTAGTGGCCTGGGCCCCTGGGTACTCCCAGGGGACTTCGCGGGCGCTTCACGGGCTCCCTTCGGCCCCAGGGAAGCCCCGATCGGATATCGTCTTCGCCCGCGAACGCGGGTCACCGCGCGCTTTCCACCGATTCAGAACGCCTCCTATGCAGACTCTTCAAAGCTACCTCGCCGGCCAGTGGCAAACGGGCCAAGGCGAAGGCACTGCCCTCGAAAACCCCACCACGGGCGAGATCGTCGCGCGCTGCAGCACCCAGGGCCTCGACTTCGCCACCGCCGTGGCCCATGGACGTGACGTGGGCGGCCCGGCCCTGCGCAAGATGACCTTCGCGGAGCGCGCCCAGATGCTGAAGGGCCTCTCTGCCGTGATCCACGAGGCCCGCGAAGAGCTGATCGAGATGGGCTCACGCAACGGCGGCAACACCCGCGGCGACGCCAAGTTCGACATCGACGGTGCCACTGGCACCCTGGCCGCCTACGCCTCCTTTGGCAAGCGCCTCGGTGACCGCCCGTTCCTGCCGGACGGAGACGGCATGCAACTCGGCCGCACCGCGCGATTCTGGGGCCAGCACATCCGCGTCCCCCGCCGCGGCGTGGCCGTGCACATCAACGCCTTCAACTTCCCCGCCTGGGGCATGATGGAGAAGGCCGCTTGCTCGCTCCTCGCGGGCGTGCCGGTCATCGAAAAGCCCGGCGGCGCGACCGCGCTCATCGCCTGGCGCATCGCCCAGGTGGTGGTGGAGTCGGGGCTCGTTCCCGAGGGCGCATTCCAGTTCGTTTGCGGTAGCGCGGGCGATCTTTTGAGCCACCTCAACGGTCAGGACTGCGTCGCCTTCACGGGTTCGGCCGCCACGGGCATCAAGATCCGCGGGCACGAGACCCTCGTGCGCCACAACGTGCGGGTCAACATCGAGGCGGACTCCATCAACGCCGCCGTCCTGGCGCCCGACGTGGAGGCAGACGCCGAGGCCTATGGGCTCTTCATCGGCAACGTCGGCCTTGACATGTGCCAGAAGGCCGGACAGAAGTGCACCGCCGTGCGACGGATCTTTGTGCCCACCGATCGCGTGGACGAGGTCAAGGCCGACCTCGTGGCGGAACTCGGTCGCTTCCCCCAGGGGGCACCGGATGAGAAAGGAGTGCGCCTCGGCCCCGTGGCCCACTCCGGCCAGCACGCGGACGTGCGCGCGGGCATCCAGCGCCTCTCCGAGATCGCTGACATCGTCACCGGCGGCCCCGAGCCGCCCCGGGACGGCTGCTTCGTTTCGCCGACGCTGATGCTCGCCAAGGACCCCGAGGCGGAGATCCTCCACGAGCTTGAGGTCTTTGGGCCCGTGGCCACGATCATTCCCTACGACGGCACCGTCGAGAAGGCGATCGACCTCGTCAACCGCGGTGACGGCGGCCTCGTCGTGAGTGCCTACTCCAACGATGCCAAGTGGTCCGAAGCCTTCGTCATTGGCGCTGCGCCGTACCACGGCCGCATTTGGGTGGGATCGGATCGTATGGCCGAGCAGGCTCTGCCCCCCGGCATGGTCCTCCCCGGTCTTGTGCACGGCGGCCCGGGCCGCGCCGGTGGTGGAGAGGAGCTCGGTGCCCTACGGGGCCTCGACTTCTACACGCAGCGCACGGCCATTCAGGGCTTCAAATCCTTCGTCGACGGCACCTTCGGTCCCGCGAACGAAGCGGAGTAGGGACAGAGGTCCCGCGGCGCGAACCGCAAGGATCTGGACCAATGGAAAGGGCCGCCGGGGAGTGAATCCCCGGCGGCCCTTTCCTTGGGTCTGGTGTCCTGCGGGTCGAGCCTAACGCTGGATCTCGACGAGGTCCTTCCACTCCTTCGGGAGGACCTCGCGGCGCCTGAAGGACGACCAACCGGCATTGCTCGCGACCTCGACGGCGCCGGGGCGCGGGATCACCAGGCGGACTTCCTTGGGGCGCACGCCGAAGGTCGGCGAGGAGCGCGTGACGTGGCGGACTTCGATGACGTCTTCGCCGCGGGTGATGCGCAGGGTATCGGTGAGGAACGGGCCGCCCTCGGCGTTCGACCAGGCGAAGAGGTTGGCCTCGCCGCCGTTGGTGCGAACGCCGTAGTAGGTGGCGACCACACGGTGGGGCAGCAACGCGGAGTCCTCGGCCGCATCCACTGGGTAGTCCAGGGCAATATCGAGGCGCCGGCCGTCGCGGTCCAAGGGCGCAAGCACGCGCTTGCCCGACTTGGAGGGGCGCGCGACCCACTCGGTGCGCGCCATAGCTTGGAACCACGGTCCGGAGATCGGTAGGGGAGCCATGTGCTCGCGGGTACCCGCCATGGTGGCGTTTCGCGCACGCTTCACGGGTTCCTTGGGACCGACCCGTAGCGAGCCACCCTCGGCTTCGAACCGAACCTGTCGGTCGCCGTCCACGAGCATGGCCCAGACGAGCTGGCCCTCGTCGTCGAGTGCTTCGTGGAGCCTGCGGGTGCCTGCGCCCGTGGTGCGGTAGTGGCGGAAGCTATCCGGGACTTCGACCGCAATCGCGTCGGCGTCGTCCGTATCGGTGCACTCTTCGATGAACTCGACGAGGTCCGCGAGGGAATCCTCGGTGGCGGGAGCCCTGCCGTTCAGGTGTGCCACGAGCTGGCGCCCGAGCTCGCAGCCGAGGTCCACCCGATACATCCGCTCTTCGACTTCGAAGGACATCGGCGCGCTGGCGCTTGAGATCGACTCGAGGATGGCGCTGCGAAGCGCGCGGGGCACGGGTTCCTGGGCGTCCTCTGGCCCGGGGCCGGCGAGGGCTCCGAGGGCGATGGCGAGGGGAATCAACATCCGACCATGGTAGGGGCTGCCGGGCCCGGGGGACCGCGGCATGGTCGTTCGAGTTCTGTGGAGAGACCGGGCGATGTGCCATTGCCGGACCGCCGGCCACCGGGGCGGCGGGGATGTCATTGGGATGTCGTAAGCCGGACCTTCTTGGTCTATTTGCGATTGAGTCTCATTTGCGCTTGAGCTCCCCCTCGGGCGGGTGTCGAATCCGCGTCCCTCAGGGGCCGCTTCGTTTGGCCCCAGGGGGCGCCCGGCCCGGCGCCCCCGACCCAACCACAAGACCGACGCTTTCCCGCCGACTCTGGCGGGTCCCTTCCCATGCAGCTGCTTCTTTTCGCCGCCCTCATCGGCCCAGCCCCTGTTTCCGGTGTGTTCCAGGGGGAACCCTCCACCCCCCAAGACGACCGCCTCGACGCCCTCGAAGCTCGGCTACGCGCCGTGGAGGGGGACAACGCCAAGCTCCAGGATGAACTGGAGGCGGCCATGGACGTCCTCGCCGAGGCCGAGGTCGCCGGTGCCCCCGGTGGGGAGCCAGACTCCGAGCTCCAGGCGGCCTGGCTGAGGATCGCCGCCCGCAACCTCGCGCCCCGGGCCGCGAACGTCTACAGCGCAGACGGCCTGTCGTTCGGCGGCTACGGAGAGTTCCTTCTGGAGGAGCGCCGGGACCAGGACGGTGACAACTTCGACGCCCTGCGCTGGGTCATGTACTTCGGCTCACGCTTCTCGGACCGCTGGATCTTCAACTCGGAGATCGAGATCGAGCACGGCACAACAGGTTCGAACTCCGCGACGACCGACTCCTCCGGCAGCGTCTCCATCGAGTTCGCCTACATCGACCACCTGCTCACGGACTCCATCGCCCTACGAGGGGGCACAGTGCTCGTGCCCCTCGGTTTCATCAACGAGCGGCATGAGCCCACGACCTTCCTTCCCGCGGCGCGCCCCGAGACCGAGCGTCGCATCATCCCTTCGACCTGGCGCGCCAACGGCCTTGGCGGCTACGGCCAGGTCGGTCCCCTCGCCTGGACGGGCTACGCCCTGAATGGACTGAACGGTGAAGAGTTCGACGCCCGCGGACTCCGCGGGGGCCGTCAGAAGGGCAACCGCGCGTCCACCGAACACGTGGCCGTCGCTGCGCGCCTCGACTACGTCGATACCCCCGGCTTGGTGGTCGGTGCCTCGTGCTTCCACGGCAAGTCCGGGGTTGGAATTCCTGAGGACCTGAAGACCACGATCGTCGATGTGCACGCGGAATGGAACCAGGGCCCCTGGCTCCTACGGGGTCTTTGGGCCCAAGCGATGGTCGATGAAACGGCTGAGTTCAACGCGCGAACCGGTGAGAACCTCGCCGAGCGCCTCGATGGCTGGTACCTCGAGGCGGGCTTCGATCTGCTTTCGTTGACCGACTCCGTCCCCAACCAGACCCTCGACCTCTTCGTGCGCTACGAGGAGATTGACACCCAAGCGAGCCTCGCCGGCGGCTTGGCCCCAGGGGCCGGCATCGATGACACCTTCACGACCTTTGGCCTGAACTACCGACCCCTCGATCAGATTGTCCTGAAGGCTGACTACACCACCCTCGACGAAGGCGACGACGTCGCACGATTCCTTATTGGCTATGCCTTCTGATTCCATGCAAAACCGACGCGGCTCCATCATGCGCTCGTCCCTTGGCGCATTCCTCGCGTGCTTGGCCTTGGTGTCCGGTGCGCCTGTTCAGAAGAAGGCGCCATCCTTGATCGACAAGGCGCTGGCCGCCGCGTTCCCCGGTGCCAAGATCGAGCGTGTGACGTGCAAACTCAACCCCAAGGAGCTCAAGCGAGTGGGGGAGCTTGCGGGCCAGAAGGCGCCCAAGAAGTCCACGACGTTCGCGTATGTGGCGCGCCGCAAAGGCAAGGTCGTGGGGACCGCGTTCTTCGACGCCCATAAGGTGCGGACCAAGAACGAGACGCTCATGGTGGCGGTATCCCCGGAGGGCGCAGTGATGGCCGTCGACACCGTGGTGTTCCGGGAACCGCCGGAGTACCTCGCCCAGGACCGGTTCTATGCCTCGCTCAAAGGAAGGCGCCAGGGCCGTGGGCTTCGGCTGGGGCGCGGCCTGGACGGCACGACGGGGGCGACGCTGACGTGCCGCGCGGTGGCGGATGCGTCACGCCGGATCCTTGCCCTCCATGAGGTGCTGGGTGAGAAGGTCGGCAGGGCGAAGAAGGAGCCCACCCAGAAGGAGACCCCCCAGAAGGAGACCCCCCAGAAGAAGACCCCCCAGAAGAAGACCCAGCCGAAGACCCAGCCGAAGACCCAGCCGAAGACCCAGCCGAAGACGAACAAGGCAACCGGCGCCCCGACGGGCAAGTGCCCCGCTGGTTCCTGAGTCGGCGAGTGCGACCCATGAAGCCAGCAACCAAACGGTTCTTCCACGCGGCGACGCTGGGCGTCGCCGCCTCGGGAATCCTGTGGGCTTGGATGGCCTACGTGTGGTCCCCGGGGGCCGAGCCCGATGACCCTGAGCTCCTCCTGGAGTGGACGGACATCCATCCCGGGCTGCCCCTCGTCCGAACGCTGCATCTTTTCGCGGCGCCCCTGGCGGTGTTCGCGGTGGGTTTGATCTGGAGCGGGCACGTAGCCCCGCGCATCTTCCGCCCGTGGGCACGCCGCCTCACCGGGCTTCTTCTGGCGCTCCTGGTGGGGCCCATGGTGCTCAGCGGTGTGGCGCTGCAAACCGCGGCTTCACCCGAAGCGCGGGAGCTGTGGGTATGGGTGCACGGGACCACGTCGAGCGCGTGGATCCTCGGTTACCTGGCGCACCTCGCGGGCGGCAAGGCGCGGGGGCCGCGTTCAGCCAGTGGCTGAGCGCAGGTCCTTCCCTCGCTTCCCGCGAATCAGGGAGGCGAGCGTCACCGGATCGAGGGTCGCGTAGAAGGCTTCTTGAGCTTCTCCGAGGGCGCCCTTGAGGCTGCATGCGGACGCGATCACGCACTCGTTCGTGTCCGCGCGGAAGCACTCCACCAGGGACGTCGCGTCGTCGAGGGATCTCACTACGGCGCCGACGGAAATGTCCTTTGGGTCCATCTTGAGCTCGACCCCTCCACCGGCGCCGCGGTGCAGCGCGACGTAGCCCAGCTCGCCCAGGGACCGGACGACCTTCTGGAGATGGTTCAGCGAAACGCCGTGGGACGTAGCGATGGTCTCGGTAGCCACCCGCTCCCCAGGCCGGGGGGCCAGGTAGAGCAGCACGCGCAGGGCGTAGTCGGTGTGCAGGGTGATTCGCAAGGGGATCGCTCGGTTCTCCCCAATCATAGGAGTCCGGGCGCGATGGGGATTCCCACCACGCCCGTATCTCGCGTTCGCTCAGGAAACCGCGGGTGTGAACGGGTCCGCGAAGATCTCCCGTGACGGGACCCCCGCCAGGAAGAAGCTCCTTTGGAGCGTGCGCACGATGGCGTCATCGCCGCAAAGGAAAGCCCGTTTCCTCGCCGCATCAGGTGCCTGGGCGCCCGCGAGCTTGAGGGCCACTTGGTCCAGCGGCCCCTCGTGTTCGTGGGGCGTCGCTTCCTTGAGGACGCAGTGGTGGACCCGTAGGGACGGGGCCTCCCTGGCGAACGCGCGGAGCTCCTCCTGGAGGTAGAGCCTCTCCGGGATCAGGCCACCGTGCACGAGATCGATGGGCCCTGTGTGTCCCTGTTCCAGAGCGTCCCTTGCGATCCCCAAGAGCGGCGAGAGCCCCGTGCCGGCGCCCACGAGCAACAAAGGCTGGGCGGGGTCGGTGGGTAGGTAGTAGCACTGACCGAACGGGCCTTGGATCGATAGGTGATCGCCCGGCTGGCGGCCGTGGAGCCAGGAGCTCACGAGTCCGCCGGGCACGGCCCGCACGTGGAGTTCGAGCAGGCCGGACGCAGGGAGACTCGCTATGGAGTAGCTCCGCTTCGCCCCCGTGGGATGAATCACATCCAGGTACTGGCCTGGGGCGTACTCGAAGGTCGACGCGGGCTCCAGGAAGACCCGAGCCACATCTTTGGAGACCGTCTCTACCCCGCGAACGTGCGCATCCAAGGGCACCGGCGCGGCGGCTCCGCGGAGCACGATGTCCCCCGTGGGGCGCGTCTGGCAGCTCACGAACGCGCCTTCCCGCACGAGGGGCTCCCGCAGGCCCTTCTGGCTGCCTACGGGCAACGGGCTATCCGTGCGAAGCACGCACTTCATGCAGGTGCCCGCTCGGCAGCCGCTAGCGGCATCGATGCCGCTAGCCTCGAGGGTCTCGAGGACGGTGGCGCCCTCGACGATAGGGAGACGCCGGCCATCGATGACGACGGCAGGCGCCTCACGCACGCGATCGACGCTCATTGACTCAGGATGTCGGCGCGAACCGAATCGGCGAGCTTCGCGACCTCCGCCACATCGTCGGGGGCCGCACCCAGGGAAAGCAGCGTGGCTCCGAGGTGTTCGATGACCACGTCCACGTGGGAGCTGTTCAGTCCTTTCTCCAGGAGTGGCGCGTGGGCGGCGCGCATGTCCTTGCCGGTGTACTCCGCTGGGCCGCCGGTGACGTAGGTGAGGAACGCCTTCTGCTTCGCGATCTGGCCCTCCATGTCGACGTCGTCGAAGAACGTTGCGACGCGCTCGTCGGTCAGCATTCGGCGGTAGAAATCGTCAACAGCGGCGGTGAAAGCGGGCTCGCCGCCCAGGCGTTCGTAGAGGCTCATAAGGAGAAGGGGGGGAGTGGTTAGGGATAAAGTGGTCAATGACGTACCACTTTATCGGCGCGCCGGGGCTGAAGTGGCATTTGAAATGCCAGAAAGGATTGTCCGTCCCTCGGCGAGCTACCGGCCCGCGGACGCTCTCGGGCCACCCGGGGTCGATCCCGGGTCCACTCCGCGGCCGCTACTTTCGAATGAGCAGCTGGACCCGAAACGTGTTGCCTGGTCCGTCAACGACGGTGATGAAGTCCATCCGTCCGTCGCCGTCCAGGTCCTTCACGCGAATGGCGCGGTCGTCCTCGCCTTCCCACAGGGGAAATGACGCGGCGGGCGTGCGCCCCTTGGTGGCGTCGCGAAGCGCTTTGCCCGGGGCCACCGCGAAGGCGTCGAGGGCTCCCAGGTCGATGACGCTTTCACCGCCGTCATCCAGGCGGTCCAGGTCCTGGAGCACGACCTTCTCAATGAGCCCGTCAAGTCCCCGCTTCATCGAGAGGTCTTCGAACTTCTGGGGGGGAGGCGCACAGTCCTGATAAACGACGAGCTTGCCGTCACGCTCGTCCACGATGTCGTTCAGCTTGCCGTCCCCGTCCCAATCGACCCGCCGAGCGGGGATGTCCCATTGGGCCTCGAGCTCGTCGGACAGCTCCTCGAAGTCATCGACGAGACTCAGGATGCGGGGAACGCGCAGGGCGAGGGTGGTTCGCTTCGTAGGACGCTTCGAGAAGGTGCCGCCTTCGTTTTGGTACGTGAAGACGTCGAAGTCGAGCTTGCCCGGCACGATCAAGTACTTGACGAGCCTGGCGAGCGAGATGCGTTCTCCGCGCACGATCTGCAGGTCAGGGCGGGCGTTGCCGATGACGTCGCGCACAAAGAAGTAGAGCACGTTGCCACTCGCCTTCAGGACCTGATCGGGCTTGTTGACGGGGCCCGCCTCGGCGCCGCCGAGGTAGACCTTGAACGTGCCCTCGGAGCCAATGATGAGGTCCTTGGGCGCCTTTCCATCGAGGTCCTCGATGCGCCACTGGGCGAATCCCGCCACGGCGCTCAGGAGGTCGTCGAGGTCAATGTCGCTGGCGCTGACGTCGTTCTTGAGCTTGGACAGATCGAGCTCCCAGGTGGGGAGTGCGTCGATCTCGGGGCGCGCGAGGTGAAACGATACGCGGTCGTCCATTTCGGACACGAGGTCCTGACGGCCGTCGCCATCCACGTCAAACATGCTGAACCACGGCACCCGGACGCTCTGGCCGAAGGTGGCCGACAGCCGGTCGGTGTCCCCGAGTTCGTAGTCAATCTCGGGCTCGTAGCCCACCTCCACCGGCGTCGACCAAGCCAGGGCCTTGGGATCCGTGGCGCCGAACCCGCGGTTGAGGCGCACGTGGAAGCGCCCTGGACCGGGCATGACGAGATCGAGCCGCCCATCCGCGTCGATGTCCCTGGCGAACGGCACGCGCGCGACGCCTGAGGGGAGGTACGTATTGGTTTCGAAGAGGGCCTTGGGCTGGGCCCAGCCCGTGTCCTGATCAAAGCGCACGCGGGTGGCGGTGCGGCCGTCGGCGACCATGAGAAGGTCGGTCCGCCCAGCGCCCTCAAGGTCGGCCATGTCCCAGCCCACGGTGGTGCCGGGCCAGGGCAGGAGAGCGCCTTGTACTTCGTAGGAGCCGCCCTTCCCGAGACGGCGGGCGAGGGCACCGCCGGCGTCGACGCGGACGAGTTCCTGGGCACCATCCCCGGTCAGGTCCCGCAGGGCCAAGGTGACGCCCCGGCGCGGCAGGTCGATCCGCGTTTCATGGAAACCCTCGGGCCCCACGGCGCCTTCCTGTGGAGGGGTCGGTTCTCTGGGCCCCGCGGGGCTTGCGCCGGCGAGGAACGGTGTGCCAAGGGCGACCAAGGAAGCACCCAGGAGCCAGCCATTCCGGCGGCCCGCCGATTCGCTGCGCGTCAAGTGGAGATCGATCATCGCTTCTGGGAGAGGTAGACGGTGAGGACGGAGTCTGAGGCGCTGATGATGTCCCCGAGGCCATCGTTGTTGAGGTCGCGGACGTCGAGGGACGAGACCGAACCCCGGGAGGCGTACTGCTTCCAGTAGCCGTCGTCGATCTTCCAGCTGCTGCCCCCAAAGAACGATGAGTCCTTCGTGACCCGCCGCACGCCGAGTTCGCCTTTGAGATTGACCTCCACTAGGTCCGCGATCCCGTCGCCACTGCAGTCCATGGCGAGCACGCGGTTCGCGAGGACTTCCTGGACGCTGTCCTCGTCGAAGGTGGTCTCCTTTCGCAGCGTGGGCTTGCGCTCGAAGCCGCCGCGCTTGGTGCCGAGGTAGATCAACTGGGCGTACTTGAACTCAAGGCCGGTGACCGTGTCGAGCATGCCCGGCAGCTCGAAGCGCCTGACCGCAAGGTCCGGACGTTTGTCTCCGTCCACGTCAGTGACGACCACACGTAGCTCCGCTGCCTCGAAGCGCAGAACCTGCGTGGGCTTGGCGGGCAGCATTCGATCGGGCTCCGCGCGCATCACGTAGATGCGCCACTGTGCGTTCTTGAAGCCATCGACATCCTCGCTCCAGATCCCGAGCACGTCCCGGTCCCCGTCGCCGTCGACGTCGACGAGCCTGAGGGCTGCACGCTCGCCGTCCTTCTCGAGGTAGGCGGGGATCTCTTCGACCCGCGTGGGGCGTTCGGGGATGCCGTTCGGACCCGCCAGGTAAACGTTGAGCCGCTTGCCGTCGAGCAGGAGCATGTCCCGCCTGCCATCGCCGTTGACGTCGATGATGGCCGGCGCTTGGATGCGGAATTCGTCCTCCACGAGGCTGCCAGAGGCGCCGTCGCCCAGGAATGGCTGAAGGGAGTCACCGACGGTCACCGAGAAGCGCGCCTGGCGCTTGTCCCCCTCACGCTCCGCCTCGCGCTGGCGGCGGGCTTGGTCGTTGGGGTCGGGGGGGGTCCATCCCGAGGTGCGCCGATAGGTCGTCCTCGCGGCCCAGGGGAGCTCGCCCTCGACTTTCACTTTGCGGGGGCCAAAGATGCTAAAGCCGGTTCGCTCTGGGAGCATCAGCTGGTCGCCGCCGGCGCCGGGGCCGTCGAGGACGTAGGTCCAGTAGGGAAGCGCCCGCGGGCTCGGCACGTCGTACAGGAGTGCCAGCTCGCAGAGCTTCGAGATGTTGTTCTTGTAGCCCGACTTTCGAGGGTCGAAGGACCATGCGCCCTGGCGCGTGAGGAGCACGAGCTCCCGCCCGCCCAGGTCCGCTCGCACGTCCGCAAAGGTCCAGGCGACGATGTCCTTCAGCATCGGAATCGTCTGGTACGGCTCCGGCGAGATCCTCTTCGACGTCATCTTGTGGAGCCGAAGCTCCCTGGCACCCCGCGGGGTGCGCGTCGACAGGGCGAGCTCGTCGTTCCCGTCCCCGTCAATGTCCACAAAGGCCCAGTCGAGCAGCTCGCCGTCCACGCGGACCGACGCATCGATGTAGGAGGCGTCGCCGGCCGGCGCATCGGGGGGCAGGTTCAGGGATAGAGGAGCACTTGGGGCCGCTGCCGCCGCGGCCAGGAGGAGGTGCAAGCCCATCATTCGTCGAGCTCCCCGACGCCACTGGCGAACTGGAAGAACCGCAGGACACGCCATTGCTTTTCCTTGCCTTCGCGGGAGTACCGGAAGAGCGAGATCAGGTAGAGGTCCAGGAGAACGAAGTCCTCCCGCGTGCGATCGGGGGTCGCCGAATAGGTGGCCACCACGGGGATGGAAAAGCGCGTCGTGCGGCGGCCCTCATCCAGGAGCGTGACCTTCTGGGGCTCGACGTCGCCGCCTGCCTCCGCGATGCCGAGCTCGACGGTGGTGCCGGGGTCCATGCTGATGAGGCGTCGCACCAGACCGCGGCCAGACACGATCGCTTCCCCGTTGAGTTCCACCACGCGGGCCCCCAAGGGGAGGCTGCCCACGGGGCCATCGGCGGCCCGGGAAACGAGCACGGCCCCGTCTCCTGTGCCCCAGGCGCCGCGGGAGCGGGCCGGGTCCAGCACGAAGGCTTCGCTCGCCGATGGGGCCGAGGCGGCGTCCTTCCCACCGAGGTTGAGTTCGATGTTGAAGACCGTGTCCCCGCGCTGGGCTTTGAGCGCCGCGCGGGCGCCGCCCCCTGCCTTGCGCAAGAGCGCCTCGAGGTCCTCGGGTACCGCGAGCTCCACGCCGTCCATCTCGAGGATCACGTCGTCGACCTGGATCCCCGCGGCCTGGGCGGGCGAACGCTCGGTCACCTTATGGACCCGGACGCCGGGGTCGAACGAGAGGCTCTCCAGGGACCCCGAGTCGTTTTCACGGACCTCAAGGCCAAGGAAGGCCGTGCCGTCGGAAGGGGGCAGGGCCCAGCTCAGGGTTTCGGGAAGGGGATCGGGGATCGAGCGGTCGGGGGCCGTTTGGCAGGAACCCAATCCGATCGAAACCAACAGGACGGGGGCCAGGGCTCCAAGAGCCCTCCGCGCGGCCGCCGCCAGGGAGGAGTGGCGAGGTGTCATCGGCCCCCATCGTGGGAGCCTGGACCCGCCGGTTCCAGGGCGAAGCCAAGTCTGAGTCGAAGTGGTGAGCTGACTCTTACTTGGCGCGGCGCAGGGAGCCCGTAAGCGGGCCCTCGTCGAAGCCGTTCCCCGGGATCCCGAAGGCCATTCCTAGAGGGGTCTGCGCCGGACCGCGAGGCATGCGAGGAGGACAAAGACGATGGCCTCGGCGGGGGAGAGCATCGTGCCCATGCGGAAGACGCCCTCGGGCATGCCCGCGTCCGACATCCCACGGGAGAACCCCGCGAGCTCACGCATGCCGGATCCATCCGCGAAGGTGGGCGCGTGGGACGCAAAGACGTACCACCGCTTGTCGCCGACGTCCTCCTTGAAGATATCCCAGAGGAGAACCACGGCCAGGGACGCGGCGAGGGCGATCACCGGGCCGCGCGAGAGGCTGGAGATGAGCAGTCCGAAGGAGTGCACAGCCATCATGCCGAGCACCACCGGCAGCATGCTTCGCCAGAGCTCATCCATGACTTCCCCTGCTGAGAAGATCATGTCACCGTCCTCCACGAGGTCCCCAAAGTCGCCGCCGAAGAGCGATGCGGCCATATACGCGCTGAGTCCGCTCAAGGCCACCATGCCCAAGGTGATGACGGGGCCCAGGAGCGCCCGTCCCACGACCGCACCGGATCGGGAAGCGCTGCGGGTCACCGCCAAGCGCAGGACCCCGGACTCCCTGTCGCCCGCCAGGGACCGCGCCGTTTGTACCAGCAAGAGTGCCGTGGCGATCATGAGAGCCGGCCGCCAGCCGTCCACCATGGTCGACCAGCCCGTGCCCTCCGAGAGCCCGAGGTACGTCCGTCCCTCGGCCATGCGTTGGAGCCTCTCGGCGCGATCCGCGAGGACGCCGACCCAAACCCAAAGGAAAGGGATCACGACGATCATGAGGACGCCGAACAAGGCGGCCCAGGAGGTCAAGGTGCGGGACAGTTCCGCCCGCAGGACACGTAGTGAACCGCTCATGCTGCGCCTCCGGCTTTCTTGGCGCTGAGGCGCTCTTCTACGATGGCTTCGAAGGACGCTTGCAGCCCCATGCGCGCCTCCGTGAAGTGAATCAGGCCCGAACCCGACTCCACGAGGGCCGCGGCGAGGGCGCCGGGATTCACGTGCGGGGCTTCGACCCGCAGGAGCCCGTCGGGGCCCACCCCGAGCAGGCTGGCACCAACGACTCCGGCGCCTCGCTTGACGGCCTCCGGATCCTGAGCTCGGATCTCGTAGGTTCCCGGCCGCCCCAGGTAATCATCGAGGGCCGCTTCGCGAATCACTTCGCCGTCGAGGATCACCGCTGCGTGGGTCAGGACCTCTTGCATCTCGTGCAAGCGGTGGCTCGAGACGATCAACGTCTGCCCGTCGTCCTTGAGCTCAGTGAGCAAGGCGAGCATGCCGCGCACGCCCATGGGGTCGAGGCCGGAAAGCGGCTCGTCGAGGACGACGAGCTCAGGGGAGCCCATGATGGCGCCGGCGATGGCAAGGCGCTTTTCCTGTCCAAGCGAGAGGCCTCCCGCTCGACGCTTTTGAAATCCGTCGAGGCCCACCCGGTGGAGGGCTTCGTCGAGGCCCCGGCCGCCCCGGTGTCCCCGGAGCTTGGACTGGTACTTGAGGTTCTGGGCCACGGAGTGGCCCCGAAGCAGCGCGGGCACGTCGAAGACGCAGCCGACGCGGCCCTTTGTCCTATGCAGCTTGTGCGCTGGAACACCGAGCACCGTGCAAGTGCCGGAGGTGGCTTTCAGGAGCCCGAGGGCGCACGAAAGGGTCGTCGTCTTGCCGGAGCCGTTGGGCCCAAGCAGTCCGTAGACCTGCCCACGGCCCACGGTCAGGTCCGCGCCATTCACGGCGACCGTCTGGCCATAGCGCTTCACGAGCCCGCGCACCGCGAGGGCGGCCTCGTAGGGAGGGTGACCCCCTGGGAGTGCGCTATTCCCCCTGTCGACTTGTTCCATGGGCCGAAGGCTAGCAGCTCGACTGTCGAATTCGAGCATGCAAATGGGGCCTGCCCTCGGCCCCTGGGGCCTGCTAGCGGCAGGCAGGAATCTCAGGAACCCCCTGCAACCGCCTTACCCACGGGGACTAACGGGACTGCGCGCCGGACCTGGTCCGGTCGCTGGCGTCCCTGCCGTGGGAGGACGGCGGGGATGCCTTCTCTCCCTCAGCGCCGCGATAGGGGAGCGACGCGTCGCTCTCCCACCACTTCTTCCACTGGCGCGCCTTCCAGCGCTGCCCTTGCCCCGTGAGGCGGCCGAGGGACCGACGCACCGTGGCGATTTCCTGGAGGATCGTCACCTGGGCCGTGTTGATCACCCCGACATCGAGGACCGAGCCTGTGGTCAGGGTGTTGATGATCGGGTCCGCCACCGAGGAGAACTGGGCCACTTCGACGTCAAAGTCCTGCACGTAGGCGGTCTGCGTTCCCACGAACAGGTAGGAGTGGGCCGGACGCCCTGCCGACACGCCACCGGCGGCGCGGCTCAGCGCATAGAGGCGATCCATCAGCGGCGGGACGAATTTGTCGACGCGGGCGTGGCCGAGGGCTTCGGCGGCACGGATGCGCACGGCCGGCGTCTTGGAGGTCAGGGCATCGACCAGGGGCCTGCCCACCTCGGCGGCACCAAAGTCGCCCACGGCGCGGGCCGCGGAGATGCGGGCCTCCTCCGAGGGGTCATAGATGGAATGGAGAAGGACGCCGCGGGGATCTTCTTTCGGGAAGAGCCGGCCGAGGGCGAAGAGCGCGAACGAACGGACGCCCACGTCCTTCGATGCCAGGTCCGCCGTGAATCCAGCCAAGAGCTCCGCGCGGGGGGCCGCCGTCATGACCCTCTCGATCACCGCTTCGCGCACGAAGCCGCGACCCTTTGACCCAAACGAGCGAAGGGCGTCGAGTTCCCCTTCGGTGCCGCGTTCCGGCATTCCGCTCAGGATCTTGGCCGCGGAGGAGCAAACCGCCCGCAGGTCGAGGTCCTGGGGGCGGGCCTCGATCAGCTCGTCCCCTAGGCGTACGGCTTCGGTGAGCAGGCCTTGGTCGAGGGCCCATTCCAACTGGTCCGCGGGGGCGATGGAGAGGTCCTTCTTGCGGCGCGTCAGCTCGGCCAGAACCTGCTTCTCTGGGGTCGTGCTGGCGACCTGCTCGGCCGGGAGGTGAATCCACTGGCCCCCGGATTTGAACTCCACGGAGCCGTCCCCATGGACCCGGGCAAGTCCCCGGAGGGAGCGCCCCTGGGCCGTCTTGATGACGTACTGCGCGGCCTTTGGCAGCTTCTTGGCCTGGGAACTGGGTTCCTGCGGTGCGGACTCTTGGGAGGGCCCAGGGGATCCACTCGCGGGCTGGATTCCGGCGCCCGCGATCAGGGCGGCTAGGGTCAGGGCTGACGGAGTGATAAGCATCATGGGCGTCGGGTGGTGGGGCTCGCTGGATGGGGAGCGGCCCATCTGGAGTATCGGACTCGGCCACATGCGTCACCGAATCCCTTGGGCATTTCGTTGTTCGGGGTGCGTAGCCGCGCCGTGGGCTTCTCTGGGATCCTCCGATGGGATCACCTAGGGCCCCTGGGTTCGCCAGAGAATCGGGCCCTCTGTGGCCGTCACCCGCAATGGGACGCCCCGTCGCTCGCATTCCTGGGCAGTGCTGTGGTTCGCCGGCGATGACGAGCTAATCCAAACTTCACGGGGCCGAAGGTGATCGAGCAGCCACCCCAGGTGCCGTGACGACGAGCCGTGGTGGGGGAGCAACAAGGCGTCCACGGGGCCGGGGTCGAGCCAAGCTGCCCCGCGTTGGCCCCGGAGCATCGCTGCGAGGCCGTCGCCCTCGGCGTCCCCCGAAAGGACCACCCGGTACTCCTTCCCCATGGGACGGGGCCCAAGGGAATGGGACCGATCCTCGGCAGGGGAGGACCAGCGCAGGTCGAGCAGGAGCGAGCCTTCATTTCCCTCAAAGGGGCCACCCCTGACGAGGCGCCCACGGAGCCCACCACCAAAGTCCACCGCACGGGACCCGTGCGAGACCGTTCCGTGGTTTGCGGACGCCGCAAACGGAACGTGGAACGATGGGTCCTCCCCGGGGTCGGGGACTTCCCCAAGCCAGTGCCCCGGTGCCCAGCGCCGAGCTAGCCAGGGGAGAGCGCGGTAGTGATCGGTGTGGTTGTGGGAGAGCACGAAGTCGGCGGAGCCAGCTTCGATGGCGGACAGGAGGGGCGCGACGCCCCGGGACCCCACGCCGATGCGGTCCCTGGAGCCGGCGTCGAACAACACCACGTGGGACCCTGGGGCCCGGGCCACGACGGCGGTGCCATCACCGACGCAGAGAACGTGCACTTCGAATCCCGTCGCCAAGGGGGTGATCGATTGTCCTGGTGCTTTCATGGGGGCGCGTGCCGAGGGCCAGGGGGCCAGGGCGATGGCGAACGCCGCCGCGGATAGACGTGCCCAGCCGAGGCCGTTGGCGCCCGTCAACCTTTCGAGGGCACCGCCGGGGCCATCGCGTCCACTTTGGTCCGGCGCGACCATTGCCGCGAGGCCTGCGATGGAACCCGCGGCGAGGAGCAGCAGTGGTCGAACTGGAAGCGGGAGGGGCGACCAGGGAGCGTGGTCCGCCGCGGAAAGGACCGCGAGCAATGCGGCGGTTGTCCATTGGAGTGGCGCGTCCGTTACCCATGGAGGAAGGGCGAGGGACAGCCAACCGAAAGCGACGAGGAGAAAGACCAGGGGCAGGGCGAGCGGTGTGGCGAGGATGCCCACGGGGCTCCATTCCCCGAAGCGGGTCCAGACGATCGGCAGCGTCGCCAGGGAGGCGATCACCGAGGCCGCCGCCCCAAGGGAGCAGGCCTGGACCGCGCGGATGCCAAGGGCCCGCAAGCTAGGGGAGCGGCGGCGGCCGCTTCTCCCGATCGGGTGGATGTTTCCTTGCAGCGGAAGGAGGGAAGCCAGGCGCCTCGCCCCCAGGGGCGCGACGAGGATCAGGGCGGCCGTGGCCCCGTAGGACAGCTGGACCCCTGGCTCCCAAGGCGCCCGCGGTTCCATCAGCAATTCGAGCAGCAGGGCGAGTCCGAGTATGTTCAGGCCCGATGGCCTGCGGCCCCCCGTGCCGGGCCGGGCGACGGACGCGAGGGCCGCGATGGAGAGTCCCAGGGCGGCGCGGGTCGCCGGTGCACCAAAACCTGCGATGGGAACAAAGCCGGCCGCTAGCAGGGCCAGCGGAACCGCCGACCCGGGGCGCCATCGAAGCCCGAAGGACCCGGCGAGGGCACCCGCGATGGAGGCGATCATCGCCGCCAGGGGCCTTCCGATGAGCCACGCGA
>OJFX01000125.1_pt1 | contig 24607 bp, 18 predicted proteins | sample 1594171 | NCBI WGS metagenome assembly OJFX01 (sample SAMN05416840, study PRJEB24817) | seawater metagenome | isolation source: Sea water | place: Canada:Atlantic | collected 2013-07
GCGTCAGATGTGTATAAGAGACAGGCCTTGCTGCCCACGTCAGCCTTGGAACGTACCCCATCTGGAAGTGGGGCGGCGCGAGGCTGCGCGAGATGTACATCCCCAAGCTGATCTCGGGCGAGTACATGGGCGCCTACGGGCTCACCGAGCCGGGCGCCGGGTCGGACTCGGGCGGCACGCTCACCACGGCGGACCTCGATGGGGACGAGTACGTCCTCAACGGCCGCAAGTGCTTCATCACGAACGCACACCATGCGGGGGTCTTCATCGCCACGGCGGTCACGGACAAGAGCCTCGGTTCGAAGGGCATCAGCGCCTTCGTGGTGCCGCGCGACACGCCTGGCTTCACGCTGGAGCCGGGCGAGGTCAAGCTCGGCATGCGCGGCTCCGACTGGGCCAGCCTGGTCTTCCAGGACGCGCGCATCCCGAAGGACCACCTGCTCGGGCCCGAGGGCGAAGGCTTCAAGACCTTCATGAAGACCCTTGAGGGTGGCCGCATTTCGATCGGGGCCCTGTCCCTTGGCATCGCGGCGGGTGCGTTTGACTGCGCCACCAAGTACGCCATGGAGCGCGAAGCGTTCGGCGGCACCCTGAGCGACCAGCAGGCCGTCCAGTTCAAGCTGGCCGACATGCGCGTGAAGGTCGAGGCGGCCCGCCACCTCTGCTACCACGCGGCGCGTCTCAAGGACACCGGCGCCTCGTACGGCACCGAGGCAGCTATCGCGAAGCTCTACGCTTCGGAGGTGGCCATGCAGGTCAGCTACGACGCGATTCAGATCTACGGCGGCTATGGCTACAGCCGCGAGTACCCGGTCGAGCGCATGTGGCGCGACGCGAAACTCTGCACCATTGGCGAAGGCACCAGCGAGATCCAGCGCATCATCATCGGGCGCGCGGTGCTCAAGGCGGCGAAGAGCCTCTAACCCGCGGGCGCTCCGGCGCTATGATTCGGTCATGACCGAATCGGCCCACGCCCCATCCGCTGACGCACAGCCCCCCGCCTGGAGCCCTCACGAGCTTGAGGCGGGGGGCTGGCGCATTACCAACCTCTTCGACGCCTACTTCCGGCTCGACGGGGGGGCGATGTGGGGGGTCGTGCCGAAGAACCTCTGGAAGCGGATGACGCCCCCGGCCGAGGACAACACGATCCATCTGGCGGCACGCCCTTACCTGGCGGAGAAGGACGGCATGAAGGTCGTCATCGAAGGCGGCATGGGGGATCGTTGGAGCGAAAAACTCGCCGGGATCTACCACCTCGACCGGCCCGAGGCCACCAGCCTCTCGGGCACCCTGGGGGCCCTCGGGCACAGCCTTGAGTCGATCGATCACGTCGTCTGCTCCCACTGCCACTTCGATCATATCGGTGCCCTCGTGGTGGAGCGCGGCGATGAGCTGGTGCCGCTCTTTCCCAATGCACGCGTTCACTTCCCTGCGGCCGAGCTCATAGCCGCGCGGACCCCGGAGCACCCACGGCGCGCCAGCTACCGTGCGGACGACATCGAGCCGCTGGTGGCGGCAGGGCTCGTGGACTTGCACGAGGAGGATACGGAGCTCTTGCCGGGCCTCACGCTGCATCAGGTCGGTGGGCACTCTGAAGGCATGACCGTCGCTCTCTTCGGCGAGGGCATGGACGGTCCGAAGGCTGCCTTCTGGGGGGACTTGATCCCCACCACGCACCACATCCAGCCGCCGTACATCATGGCCTACGACGTGGACGTGCCCCGGTCCTTTGAGATGCGCACGAAGTGGCTCGCACGGGCCGCCGACGAAGGCATGGTCACGCTCTCCTATCACGACCCGCTGCGCCCGTTCACGCGTCTTGTCCGCGACGGTCGGCGCTACGCGGCCGTGGACGTCCCCGAGTTGTCATGAGCGAGTGGGCCTCCCACGGGGCGCCCGCGCGCTACGTGTCCCTGGTCCCGAGCTTGACCGAATCGCTTTTCGACCTGGGGGTCGGGGATCAAGTTGTGGGCGCGACCAAGTTCTGCGTCCACCCCGCAGAGGGGCTCACCGGCGTGACGCGCGTCGGTGGGACCAAGGATCCGTCGATCGAGCGCATCTTGGGGCTGGCGCCAAGCCTCGTCTTCGCCAACGAGGAGGAAAACCGCCTCGAGGACGTAGAGGCACTGCGGAGCCGGGGGATTGCGGTGCACACGAGCTTCCCCAAGGATGTCGCTGATGTGCCTCGGATGCTCGTCGATCTTGGGCTGGCCGTGGGCCGTGGGAGCTCGGGCGCTCGGCTCGCCTTTGCGGTGGAGGAGGCCCTGCGAGACGCCGCGGAGTTGTCCGTGGGGCGGCCCGCCGTTCGATTCCTGGTGCTGATCTGGCGCGGCCCTTGGATGGGGGCGAGTCAGGACACATTTCTCTCGAGCTTGCTCGAAGCGGCCGGGGGCTCGAACGTGTTGTCCGGAAAGGGACCCCGATACCCGGAGCTCACCGGCGCCGAAATCGCCCGTCTCGACCCCGATAGGGTTTTCCTTCCCTCCGAGCCTTACCCCTTCCAGGCCCGACACATTGACGAACTCGTTAGGAGCGCTCGAATCCGTGCGAGCCGCTTCTTACCCTGCGACGGCGAACTCTTGACCTGGCACGGCTCTCGGACCGCCGCCGGCCTTCGCGCAGCGATGCGCTGGCTAGCTTGAGTCCCTGCCCCGAGCCCGATTCTGGTTCGGAAACGGCTCGCCAGCATTCCCAAGACTTCCCCGACCTGGCCCCGAGCGCTTGCTCGCCCGAGGCCTTCTCTTCCATCCTGAAAGCCCCCGCGATTCCAGCGAGGGAAAAGATCATGATCGTTCTCCCCATCGTCCTGGGTGCGGCATTCACACTTCCGAATGTCCAGCCCGAGACCCCCGCGGCCCTGACGTCGCTTTCGTCCCTCACTACCGCTGCCCTGCTTCAGGAAGCGGAAGAAGACAAGATCGATGAGCTGTGGCACGGCAACGTGAACATCGGCCTCTCCAAGAGCGAGGGCAACGCGGACATTCAGACCTACTCCCTCGACGCACGCGCCGTCCGGGAGCTGGATCAACACCGTTACACCCTCGAGGGCCTCTGGTACTACGCCTTTGATGCGGACCGCCCCGAGGCCGATGGCCAGCTGATCCAGCGCCGTGCCCTCGGCAGCGCCAAGTACGACCAGTTCTTCTCTGAGAAGTCCTACTTCTGGTTCAGCGCCTTCGCCGAGACGAACTTCGCGGCCCTGCTCGACCTGCGTTGGAGCATGAGCGCCGGTATTGGCCACCAGTGGCGTGACGACGATCAGTGGAAGATCAACACCGAGGTTGGTCTTGCCTACTTCGACGAGGAGTTCGATGACGGCAGCCAGACGGACTACATGGCCATTCGCGCGGCGTGGGATCTTTGGACCCAGGTCACCGAGACCGTGGTCTTCGGGCACTTTGCCGAGATCTTCCCGAGCCTCGACGACAAGGACGACATCTACGGTCGCGCCACGACGTACTTCGAAGCGCAGCTCTCCGAGCGCATGACCGGTCGCTTGTCCTGGGTTGCCTCCTACGACAACACGCCGACCGTTGATGCCAATGGCGACCGCCTGAAGCGTCTCGACAGCCTCTACCTGTTCACCCTGGGCTGGACCTTCTGATCGGGCTGCGGTGCGTATCCTCGCGCCGATATTGAGAGCGGCCCCCCGCCTTCTGAGTGAAGGTGGGGGGCCGTTCTTTCGTTTGGGGCGTCGACCGGTGCCACGGACCCTTGATCCGCGGCACTCGGGTCCCAGTGCACGCTTTCAGATCACGGCGCCAGGTTGAGCTGGCCGCGGACCTCGCCGCCCGGGTTGAGTGCCGTCGCGATCTCGATGTACACCTCGCCGGCGTCGAGGGCCATGCGGAAGGTGGCGTCGATCGCAAACGAGCCAGAGATCGTCGCTGTGCCGTCTCCAAGGTTCGTGAGACCTGAAGAGAGGTCCACGAGCACGGCCCCTGCGTCCACGCCGGCGGCACCGTTGCGCAGGGCCGCTGACGTGGCCGCGCCGGTCAGGTTGGCGGCGGTTACGTTCACCGTCATGTTGCCCGAGGTGGGCACCACGGCGGTTGCAGTGGCTGAGGCCACGAGCGCGGGCGCAGCCGAGTTCGTGACAGCCACCCGCAGGAACTCATAGCCGGCGACGTTGGCGAAGTCAGCGCCAGCGAACATGGGATCGTCGAGGATGCCGCCGCTGAGGGGAGCCATGAAGCCGGGGTGCGCGGTGATGTTGGCGACTTCCATGGTCCCGGTGTCGGGCGTCATCTGACCGAAGAAGGCCGTGTTGGCCGGGATCTCGTCGTTGGCCTCGGTGCCCGCGTCCCTTGCGCTGGCGGCGGCGACCGTGAAGTCGAGGGCGCTGAAGGAGCCGACGCCGTCAAAGATCTCATGGGCGAGCGGGTCGGCGTTCGCGATGAAGGCGTCGTTACTCGGGATAACCATCGAGGCCCAGCTGAGGTAGCGGTTCGTGGCTTCGGTGGGGTTCACGCGGAGCGTAGAGGAGGTGGTTTCACCGGGGGCAATGGGGCCGGCTGCGCCGAACACCAGGCCTTGGGTGGCGCCGAGTCCCGAGGTTACGAGGCTGTCCCCAAGGGGCGCTGCGTTGCCGTCTTCCGCAATACGCTCAAGGGCCGCAGAGGAGGCGGACCCCAGGTCGTAGATGTCGAACGTGCCGTCGTGCAGTCCGATCCAGACGGGCGTTTGGAAGGTGCCCATGTCGGGCGCGAGGTTGCGCACCGCGATGGTGAGGTTCGATCCCGCGATCGGCGGAGTGACGACGTTTGCGGTGGTCAGCTGTGACGTCGCTGCATTGTTCGCACTCACCTGCCCGCGGATCTCGCCCATGGGGTTCAGGTCGGTGTGCAAGTTGAAATACATCTGGCCCGCCCGCAGGTCGGCAAGGATGTCCGCGTCGATGTTGACTTGACCCGTGGCCGTCGTGACGCCGCCGGCGTTCCGGGTGATGAAGGGCATGAGGTCCGTGACAATGGGACCGGTTGCGCCCACGGCGCCCCGGTGCAGGTGCAGCGCGGTGGCGTCGCCCGAAAGCGACTGGGCCGTGAGATCGAAGGTCATCGTGATCGGCATGGCCGATGCGTCCACGGTGACGAACGCGCTGCCGGTCGGCGCTTCGATGGTGGCTTCTTCAAAGGAGAACGTCAGCATCGAGTATCCCACCGTGCGCTCGAAGTCGGCCCCGGTGAACATCGCATCGTCGAGGATGCCGCCGCTTGTGGGGACCATGAAGCCGATGTGGTTTCCGACCGTTCCCATTTCGTCCGTGCCCGTGTCCGGGGTCATCTGCCCGAAGAAGGCCGTGTTCGCGGGAATCTCGTCGTTGACCTCCGTTCCGGCGTCCAGGACGTCGGTGCCGGCCACCGTGAAGCCAGTGGCCACGAAGGCGCCCGCGGCGTCGAAGATCTCGTGGGCCATCGGGTCGCCATTGGCGACGAATGCGTCATTGCTCGGGAGCACCATCGACGCGTAAGAGAAGTAGCGGGAGTCGGCGTCTGTCGGGTCGACGCGGAAGGTCATCGTGATGGTCTCGCCCGGGGCGATCGGTCCATCGAAGCCTGCGATGGCTGTGTCCTGGGACGTGCCAGCGGCGGCAGCGAAAGCGGCGACCAGGGGGGCGTTGTTGCCGTCCTCTGCCAGGGCCTCAAGTTCGGCGGAAGCGGCCACGCCAGAGTCGTAGATGTCGAAGGTGCCGTCGTGGAGGCCAACCCAAACGGGCGTCTGGAACGTTCCCAGGGCCGGGGCTTCGTTCTTGATTGTCACGCGAACCAAGCTGCCGAGCGTGGCGGAGTTGGCGGTTTGTGCCGCGTCCAAGCCAGTGGAGAAGGACGTCGACGTATTGGGGGCCGGCGGTGACGTGTTGTCATCGTCGCTGCTGCAGGAGACGGTGAGGAAGGCGCCAAGGGCCAGGAGGCCCGTGGAGCGGACGCTACGTCGCTCCGCAATCTGAGAGAAAGTCATGGGTCAATGGGCCTGGGGAAGACCCTCGGGCGAAGTGGAGATTCGGTGAGTGCTGGCGCCGAGAACTAGGCGTCAGGCCCTGTCCTGAACGGCGGTGTCTCAAATGTGTGACGGCGATCTTCGCGCCATGGTCAAACTGTCGCAGATCGAATGAAGGGGACGCCATACGTGCGCCGCGCCTTGGCCCTAAAGTCTTCCTTCGCTACCAGAGACTCTTCGCCGAGGGCGCCTCGCAAGCTGCCCTTTGAGTCCCTCTGAGTTGTGGTTCGCCCATCGGTGTTCTCCTCATCCTCAAGAACGCCTGCCTCAGCACTGCGTCCTGGCCCAGCCAGGATGCGACCCGCCACTCTGCATGCTTTTATTGTCTCTCGGCGCGCTGGTAGCGTCGCCCCTGGTCGCGAACTCGGTGTCCCTTGGCTCCCCCGCGGCGGAGTTGGTCCATCCGGCTACGGCCGTGCTCGTGGAGCCGGCGGTTTCGTCTGTGCTCAACGTAGCCACGACCCCTAACTCAGGGGCCCACCTGGCGAATTCGGTGAGTCTCTTCGAGACGTTCACGCTGTCTGTGGTGGCCTCGAGGAGCTATTCCGCGGGCGCCACGGGCGACTCTGCGAGCACGGATCCGAATCCTTGGCTGCACGTTCGCCTGAACGTGTACTTCGATCACCCCGACCTCTCCGAGCCGATCCGGGTGCCGGGTTACTTCGCTGGGGACGGTGCGGGGTCCGATACTGGGCCGGTCTGGCGCGCCCATTTCACGCCGGCGATCGAAGGCACTTGGACCGTTGCGACCAGCCTCGAGGGCGGGCAAAATCTCAACGCCGCGCCAGCCTCAGTGCCGGGTTCGCGGTTGGAAACAGACCCCATCGAGCCCCTTCTGGAAGTCCTGCCCGTGCCCGCGGGGGCTCCGGGGTTCAGGTCCCTTGGCTTCGTTCGATGGGATCGGCGAGGTCAGTACTACGACTACTCGGTGGAAGGCCCCGACCGGTTCGTGCAATGCGGCGTCGGTAGCCCCGAGAACTTCCTCGGGTACGCGGGCTTCCAGGACGCCCAGGACGGCAGCTCCGCTGGCGGTGAGATTTGTTGTTGCCGCCAGGCGTGTTTCGACGATTGCCGGCGCACCGTCTGCCAGGGGAGCGGGGACGGCGCCCCGAGCTTTCTCCACCAGTACACTTCGCATGTCACCGATTGGCAGCCTGGGGATCCTGACTGGTCGGCGAACGGCCAGGACCAGCAGGGCCGCGGGATCATCGGGGCGATCAACTACCTGGCGGACGATTGCGGCGTCAACTCGATGTACATGATGCTCATGAATCTGGGGGGCGATGGGAAAGACACCCACCCGTTCCTTTCGAACGGCGGCGGAGGCGACTGCCCGATGGAAGGCAGCAACTTCGATCCGGGGCATACGCTGAACTACCACATCGCTCGATTGGAGCAGTGGCGCACGGTGTTTGAGCACGCCAACGACAAGGGCGTGATGCTCCAGTTCTTCCTCGCCGAACAGGAGGCATGCAACATTCGATGGTTCGGGCCGCACAGCTCCGACGGCGGTCCGCGGAACCATATGAGCCTCTACCGGCGCCTCTACATGAAGCAGATGGTCGCTCACTTTGGGCACCTCCTGGGCATGCGCTGGAACCTCTGCGAGGAGAACCGCTCCACCGCGACCTGCGCCAACAACGCCTCATGCGGCCCCGCTGCGGCACCGATGACGCCCCAGTTCACGGCGGAAGAGCTCGACGAAATGGCCGACTGGATCACGGAGTGGGACGCGTACGAACACCCGATCGGCGTCCACATCACGCCCAATGACATCCGCGTCTATCAGGAACTACTGGCTTTGCCCGAGTTCCCTTCTTGGCTGACCGCCACGTCGCTCCAAATCCATGGGGAAGGGGGCACGGGGGACGTCTACGAGGACGTCGTGCAGAGCACTCAGCAGGCATTCGAAAGCGCGGGGTTCCCCATGCCGATCATCAACGATGAGCAAGGCACGCCCGGGGGGGGGCTGAGCGCCGAAGGCAATAGCAACGCCCTGCCGTTCTCTACCGCCGACGACCGGCGGCGGCGCGTGCTCTACGACGTGCTGCTTTCTGGCGGTCAGATCAGCTACTACTTTGGGTACTACAGCCCTGCGGACGGCGGTGGGGACCTGCGAACGGAGGATTTTCGCACCCGCGACACAGCTCTTCATCAGCTCGGTTTCGCCCGCGAGATTATGGAGAGCGTGCAGATTTGGAATCACGTCGATAGTGATGACTTGCTCACCGGGGGGTATCCGACATCCGACTTCGGCGCGCCCGAGGTTTCCCTGACTTCGGACGGTTCGTGCGCCGTGATCTTCTACTCCGGACTTGGGGGCAACGGAGGCATCGCTAGCTCCGGCGGAGACCTCGATCTCAGGGCGTTCCCTGGGTTGACTTACCGTGTCCAGTGGTTCGATCCCGACCGCATGACGGCACTGGCCAACGGGCCGGTCCTCGAGGGCGGCCAAGTCGTTTCGATTGACCTGCCCGATGAGTTGACGGCTCCGGGTTCGCCCTATGGACGCGACTCCGACTTGCTGTTGGTGCTCCGTGCCCAAGCCGTCACGGACACGGTCCTCAACGGGCCCGCCGGGTTGAGCCGGTAGGGGGGAAGCCCAGGTTCGGCGGCGAACGCCGTGGGGAGCTCTTCCCACGGCGAATCGTAGGGTGGCCCTCAAGGAGGCCGCCCCTGCGACTCTGCTAGTCAGATCATCGCCCCTCGAATGCCTCGCGGCGTTGCGCAGAGCCCCCGACTGGCTAAAGGCCCGCGGGCATCTGGAACACGACGGTTTCCGGCTCACCGTCCAGTTCCGTGACCGTCGCAGAGCCGACCTCGACCAACCGATCGAGCACCAAGCCAACGAGGTCCTCGGGGGCGGAGGCACCGGCGGTGACACCCACGTTCTTTGAGCCTTCGAGCCACGAAGGCTCGACCATGTCCGGGTGGTCCACCAGGTAAGAAGGGATCCCGGCACGGGTTCCGAGCTCACGCAGTCGGTTGGAGTTCGAGGAGTTCGCGGACCCCACGACGATCAGGAGATCGATGCCGGGCAGCATGTCCTTCACCGCCGTTTGGCGGTTCTGGGTCGCGTAGCAGATGTCCTTGAGGTCTGGCCCCTGGATGGAGGGGAAGCGCTTCTCAAGGGCTTCGATCACGTCCCGCGTGTCGTCCACCGACAGGGTCGTCTGGGTGACGTAGCTCAGCATCTCGGGGTCTTGGACCTCAAGTGCATCGACCTCTTCCGGCGTGGAAAGGACGTGGACTTTGCCCTCGATGCGGCCCCTCGTTCCTTCAACCTCGGGGTGTCCGGGGTGCCCGACCAGGATCACTTCGCGGCCTTGGCCTTCGTAGCGGATCGCTTGGCGGTGCACCTTGGTGACGAGGGGGCAGGTGGCGTCGATCACCGATAGGCCGCGGCCTTGGGCGTGCTGAACCACGGCGTCAGAGACACCGTGGGCGCTAAACACCGTGACGGCACCCTCGGGGACGTCGTCGAGGTTCTTCACGAAGATCGTTCCCTTGGCCCTGAGGCCTTCGAGGACGTGCTTGTTGTGCACGATCTCGTGCAGGACGTAGACGGGCGCGCCGTGCTTCTCGAGGGCACGCTCGACAATCTGGATTGCCCGATCCACGCCCGCGCAGAACCCCCGTGGGTTAGCGAGCTGGACTTGCCGGTCCTCTGCCATCAGTGCGTTTCCTTGGCGTGATTCCGATTCCACCCGGGAATCTCCACCACGATGTCCATGGAACCGTTCGGCACGGCCTGGCAGGCCAGGCGTGACGTGAGCTCGAGGCCGGGCGCTTCGTCGAGCATGTCCTCTTCGTCGTCCGTGGCTTCGGACACCGAATCGGCACCTTGGCGGACGATGACATGGCAGGTCGAGCAAGCGCAGACCCCGCCACAGGCGTGGTCGATGTCGATTTCGTTGCCGTCGGCGATGTCGAGGATCGAGCCGGGTTTGCCCTCACGGGAGAGGGGAAGTGAGGCCGGATCGACGGTCACCTTCTTGCCCTCGGGCATGAAGGTGATCGTGTAGCTCTTGGTGGGGAGCGGGGTTTCAACCTGCTCCTGGTACGGATTGATGCCGCCCATAGGTCGCTTTGCCCGAGACCTTGCGGCCTCGGGGTTCATTGGAGTCTTGCTGGGGAGAGATCAGACGCCCTGGCCAAAGCCGCCGCTGCGGCTCGGGGGGGTGTCCTGCGGAGCATTCTCAGCTTCGCGGACTCTCTTGGGACGCTTAGCTTCAGGTTTCGCCCTCGATTCTTCATCGGAGGCGGAAGAAGAGCGGCGAGAACGCGGGGCGCGCTCTGCCTTCGGCTCGACGGAGTCCTCACTTTCGCGACTGCGGCGGCGGGGGGATCGGGCCTTACGCTCCACTGGAGCCTCGGACGGAGCCTCGGACGGAGCCTCGGACGGAGCCTCAGACGGGGCGCCAGATCGCGGCGCGGCGGGCGCGTCTCCGGTGGGCTCCGATGGCTCGGTCCGTCTGCCTTCGCGACTGCGTCGGCGGCGGCTACCCGAGGGGCGTTCTTCGCCCTCCTCCTCTGACCCACGGCGCGGGCGCGAAGAATCGGCCTCTGGGGACCTTGTTCGCCGTGCCTTGCGTCCTGAGTCCCGCTCGGCTCGAGCGCGATCCTCGCGCTCTACTTCACTGGGCGCTTCGGTCTCTACGTCTCGCTGGGGTCGGCGCCCGCCGCGAGACCGCTCCGCGGTGGTCTCGTCGCGGTCCTCACGGGATCGGCGAGGCCGGCGCTCGGCGCGCTCTTCGCCGCTGGACTCCGTATTGGAGCGTTCACTGCGGCGGGGGCGCCGGGGGCGCTCCTTCTCCGTGCGTTCGGAAGTCTCCGGTGCGCGATCAACGGCTTCTGCGCCGCGATCCGCGCGGGGCCGCCGGGGCCTACGCTCGCTGCGCTCTTCGCCGCCGGACTCTGAACTCGACCGCGCGCTGCGGCGCGGGCGCCGGGGGCGATCTTCGTCGGTGTGCTTGGAAGCCTCCGGCTCGCGCTCAGAAGTCCCTGCTGCGCGCTCAGGTGCCTCTGCGTCGCGATCCGCGCGGGACCGCCTTGGCCTGCGCTCGCTGCGCTCTTCGCCGCCGGACTCCGAGCTGGGCCGTTCGCTGCGGCGGGGACGCCGGGGGCGATCCTCGTCCGTGCGTTCAGATGTTTCCGCTGTGCGCTCAGAGGTCACTTCGTCGCGGTCCGCGCGGGGACGCCGCGGCCGGCGCTCGCTGCGCTCTTCGCCGTCGGACTCCGGGTTGGACCGTTCGCTGCGGCGGGGACGCCGGGGGCGGTCCTCGTCCGTGGGTTCAGCTGCCACTGCGTCGCGATCCGGACGGGAGCGTCGCGGCCGGCGCGGGCGTTCCTCGTCCCCTTCGCGGGGGTCCGTATCACGCGCCGCGGGGCGGCTTTCGCCTCGCTCGGACCGGCGTGCCCGCTTCGGGCGCGCCTCTTCCTCCTCGGGCTTGGCGTCGACGACTTCCGCCTCGACGTCCTTGGCGTCAACTTCCGTGTCCTGATCCTTGGCCCACTGGCGTTCGAGGGAGAACAAGTCGCGGGGACGGTCGATCTCGGTGATGTCGAACTTCGTGTAATCCTGGAGCTCCTTGAAGCCCCGCTCGTCCCGCCTGGACACGAAGGTCACCGCCACGCCGTGACGGCCAGCGCGGCCGGTACGACCGATACGGTGGGTGTAGTCAGAGACGTCCCTGGGGATACCGAGGTTGATCACGTGGGTGACGTGCATGACGTCCAGCCCGCGGGAGGCCACGTCGGTGGCGATGAGGCACTTGACCTCACCGGTTCGGAATGCGCCCATGACGCGGAAGCGCGCCGCTTGGTCGTAGCCGCCGTGCAGGGCCTTCACGGAGAATCGTTTCCGCTCGAGCTTGCGCATGAGCTGGTCGACGTCCGTTCGCCTCTCGCAGAAGACGAGGAACACGTCGCTGGGGGCGGAATCCTCGATCAGGTACGCAAGGCCCCTGGCTCGGTCTTCTTCGCTGCAGCGTAGGACGTACTGATTGATGCTGTCCACCGTCGCCACGCCGGACGCCGTGGCGACCTCCATGGGATCGGTGGTGTAACCCCGGGCCAGCTCGAGGAGCGGCGTGGGGAACGTTGCGGAGAACAGCAGGGTGTTGCGGTACTCGTTGCAGGCGTCGAGGATCTTCTTGACGTCGTCAATGAAGCCGATCTCGAGCATCTTGTCCGCCTCATCGAGGATGGCGAACTCGGTCCAGGGGAACTGCAGGAACTTCTGGTTCAGAAGGTCGAGCACTCGCCCGGGTGTTCCGACGATGACCTGGGCACCGGCCTGGATCTTGCGGATCTGGGCTCCCATGTCTTCGCCGCCAACCACGAGGGCCGTCTTGACGCCCCGGGCTTCGCCAAGCTTTTCGAGCACGTCATGGACCTGCTCCGCTAGCTCGCGGGTGGGGGACAGGACCAGCCCGAGAACCGTCGATCGGCTCGGGTCGATCTTGGCCATCATCGGCGCGCCGAAGGCGAGGGTCTTGCCCGTGCCTGTTTCGGCCTTGGCGATGATGTCCTTGCCCTTGAGGGCAGGCTCGATCGTCAGCGCCTGGATAGGCGTGGGTTTGGTGATCCCCATGGCGAGGATCGCGGCCTGGATTTCATCGCCCAACTCAAATTCGGTGAACGATTCGATGTTGGGGACCTCCAGGACGGGGGTCAGGGGCGAGATGTCAGTTCTTGTCTTTTGCGGCGCTTTGCGGCCGCGGCTCGGGGAGGAGCTTTGGGCTCCACCGTCACGCGAGCGGTTTGGTCCACCAGCTCGGCGTCTTTGGGTCTTTTCCGGCACGTTTTGTCAGCCTCTTGTTTCGAGGCGGCTGGCCCACGTGAGTGGGCGGGTCTTGTGCGGGCGCCCTTTCAGAAAGGCATTGGTCGTGTATGACGCCCGGCGCTGCTGGGTGTGATTGCGGGCCCGCGAAGAGTCGGGGGCGCCGCCCGGGGGGCTCGGGCGAGTCCGTGGCGGGAGACGGATAGGTCTCGTGCCAGTAGCGGAATCAGCCGGAGCAGGGCCCGGGAATTGCGAGCCGCCTAACTTGATCTCGTCAGGCGGGGGTCGCGGGCAGCGGCTTGAATCGCGGAGCTCGGGGCGCATGTGGCGCGCAGAACTCGGCTTGTCTGCGGGAAGAGTAAGCCCATGGGCCATCCTTTCCTCACTGTGGGATCGGGATTCTCGCGAGATTCCTTGAGGCTCGATGGGAAGAGATCGGTGGGATTACACTCCCGGGCCCCCTGAGTCCCATTCCGCGGCAATCCTTTCTGCCGCTGCTTGGGGGTCACTCCCGGTTCCTCTCCGGGCTCCCCGGCCCCAAGAACCCCATGAAAATCGTTACCTGGAACGTCAACTCGGTGCGGGTCCGGATGCCCCGGGTCCTGGAATTCCTGGACCGAGTCCAGCCCGATGTCGTTTGCCTGCAGGAGACTAAGGTTATCGATGAGCTCTTCCCACGGGAGGAAATCGAGGCCGCGGGCTACCAGATCGCCTTCCACGGCCAGAAGACCTACAACGGCGTCGCGATCCTGTCCCGCTCGCCCATCGAGGACGTTGTCTTCGGGATCCCGGGGACCGATCACCCCGAGGCGCGGGTCATCGCGGCGGCGGTGGATGGGGTGCTCCTTCTGGACCTCTATGTCGTGAATGGCAAAGAGGTTGGGTGTGACAAGTACCACTACAAGCTCCAGTGGATGGACGACGTCGCCAAGTATGTGGCCGAGCGTTTCCCCATGGAGGAGAAGGTCGTGGTCACGGGGGACTTCAACGTCACGTTCGATGACCGAGATGTCTACGACCCCGAGAAGTGGCGGGACAAGATCCTCTGCAGCGCCCCCGAGCGGGCCGCTCTCGCCAAGATCATGGAGCCGGGCCTCGGGGACGCTCTTCGCAAGCACCACGACGAGGGCGAGATCTACACCTGGTGGGATTTCCGTACCCGGGGCTTCCAGAGGGGGAATGGGCTGCGCATCGACCACTTCCTTCTGTCGCCGCCAGCCCTTGAGGCCTGCACCGCGGTCGAAGTGGACCTCGAGGCCCGCGGTGGCGAGAAGCCGAGTGACCACGCCCCCGTCATCTGCACCATCGACCACTGATGGCACTGACGGCCCCAGGTGCCCCGGATCAAGGGACGGCCCTTCGGATCTCGAAGGCCGCGATCGCGATCTCGGTCCTTGCGCTCCTCGTGCGCTTCGGAGCCATCCTGGCCCTCGGGGATGTTCTAGGCATTCACACGGTGTCCCGCGGCGGCGGACTCGAATGGAACTGGGGGTACGAGCAGGCCGCCGTGGCGCAGTCGGTGGCGGAGGGCATCGGCTTTGCGGATCCATTTCAAAAGGGCACTGGCGCCACGGCCTGGGCGGCGCCGGCGTACCCGCTGATCCTCGGTGGGCTCATCAAGCTCTTTGGGGGGATCACGCCGGGCGTTGCCTGGTGCCTGGCGACGCTTCAGATCTTGGCGGCATCGCTCACGTGCTTTTATCTGTGGCGCCTCGGGCGGGACCTCTATTCCCATGGGGCAGGGCTCCTCGCGGCGCTCCTTTGGGCGCTGCATCCGATGGCGATTTACCTTCCGGTGGCGCTGGTGTGGGACTCGACGCTCGTGGCGCTCTCCATCACCTGGTTCTTGTCTTCCATGCTCGAGCGAGGGCGCGCCGCGCCCCTTGGCTCGATCGCGTGGCTAGGCTTCGGGCTTGGGATGACGCTGCTCGTGAATCCCGCTCCCCTGGCTCTGGTCCCGATGATCGCTTGGTACTACCTCAAGCCGCGCATCGGTCACGGGCGATTCGAGGCCGGGGGCGTGCCGCGCATTGCGGTGCTACTGGGAGTCGCGCTCGTGACTTTGAGTCCTTGGCTCATTCGCAATGTCGTCGTGATGGGCACGCCGCAGATCCGGAGCAACCTTGGCGTCGAGCTTTTTGTAGGCAACAACGACGGGGCCTTCGGCCCCTTCAACGGTCGCATTCATCCGTCCTACAACGACGACGAGCTCGCCAGGTACAAAGAGCTTGGCGAAGTGGCGTACTCCAAGGACGCAGGAGCCCGGGCGGTGCAGTGGATGCGCGAACACCCCGTCCGCTTCTTTGAGCTGACGCTCGTGCGGTTCAAGCTCTTTTGGCTCGGCCCGAACCCCACCGAACCCATCAGGCTCGGCACGGGCTTTACGCAGGAAAGAGACGCGATGGGTTGGATCAAGTGGCTGACCCACGCGGGGTTTGGCCTCTTTGCCCTCGTCAGTCTCTTGACGTGGAAGGGGAGGCCTGGGAGCCGCACGGTCATGCGCGGTGCGCTCATGCTCTTCCCCCTCGTTTACTACGTGACCCACGTCTTCGAACGCTATCGGTTCCCCATTGAGCCGCTCGTAACCCTGGCGGCCGCGGTTCTCGTCATGCGGCTCGCCTTCGGGGCGAGTTCAGAGACGGCTCGACCGGACCGGAGTGAAGCTTGACCCCGAAGGAAGTCACGCCTGCGTGGCGCCCGAGCGTTTCGATCCAAGGGGTGGTGTTTGATCTGGACGGAACGCTGACGCAGCCGGGGGCCATCGACTTCGCTCGCATGCGCGAGCGAATCGGAATGAAGAAGCCCGGGTCGATCCTGCACTGGATCGATGAGCATGCCGGCGGGCACGATGAGGCAGAGGCCATGCGAGCCGTGGTCTGGGAGGAGGAGGCGCTCGCCCTGGATCGCATGGCGCTCGCGGACCACTTCGAGGAGTTGATCGAGACGCTCATGCGGCGCGGCGAAAGCCTGCGCACGGCGATCTGCACGCGCAACTCTGCGGAGGCGATCGAGCGATTCGACGGGCTCCTGCGCGGCGGCGGAATGCCGCCGGCGGGGGAGCTCTTCGAGGTCTTGATCGCGCGGGATCATCACTCCGAAGGCCTTGGGCGTGCGCTCCTGAACAAGCCCTCACCGGAGCCCGCCCACGAGGCCGTTCGGGTGTGGGGGATGGGGGAGCGCTTCCCGCTTCTGGAAGTCCATGAGCGGGAGGCGGCGCGCTACCCCGAGTTGCTTTTCGTTGGGGATGCGTACGACGACTACCTGTCGGGCCGGCGAGCGGGATTTGACGCCGTGGTGCTCGACCACGATGGCCAGTGGAAAGAGCAGGGGACGGTCGCCGTGTCGGAGAGTCTTTTGGGCGTGGCGCGCGGGCTAGCATCAACGGCCTAGGGCTCCCACGACCGTGCGGCTCCGCCCGAGCGCCCGACCGCTACCGCGCCGGGGCCTTGGCCATCACCAGGTTCCCAAAGGTCACATCCGCGTGGTGCGCGACGAGGGCCAGGCCGCCGCTTTGGCGAGCTTCGGTCGATTCTTGGGTCACCACGTAGTCCGGCGTTGCCGGCTCCGCATCTCCTGCGCCCCAGACCGTGAGTGAGTACCGGGTGAGCTCTGGATTGCCTGGATCCGTCGCGCAGCTCGCCTTGAGCTCGTACGTCTTGCCAAGGACGAAATCCTCGACGGCGCCGTGGTCTTCGCTCTCGTTGCGATCGCCCCTGTAGAACTGGCGCACGGGGGCGGCGCGGTCCTTGAACCGCAGCCAGAGCATCGCCCCGAAGGGCTGAAAGCCCCACTTGGGCTGGGCCTTTGGAAAGCGCGGTGGATCCACCACGTGACCAGCAAAACGCATGATGACCCCAACGCCCGGAGGACCGCTGTGCTGGCCCGTGTCTTCGGCCACCGCATGCACCGTGACCTGGGTCCGTACCTCGTAGTCGCCCCACGTTTCATCGCCGAGCAAGAACAGACGGTCGTACGCAGGGGTCCGGGACCGAAGGCCTTCGCCGGTCAGTTCCCACTCCCCGTCGACGATCTGCCCCGCGTCTTGCGGATGATCCAGGTCCGCCCATCGGACCTCAAACGGGCTTGGCGTCGAGCCCCCTTCGGTGTACTCCACCGTCATGCTTGCGGTGGCAGTGGCGCTCGTCCCGGTGGCCTCCAAATGAATCTCGTTCACCCCAGGCCGGAGGTCTGCGACGGGGATCTCAAAGTTAAAATGCCCTTCGCCTCCTAGTCTTCGGAAGCCGCGCAGGCCTTCCGCAATCGTCAACTCCACCGGCTCTCCACCGTTGACCCTTCCAAAGAGGTGATGCCCTTCGGCGACTCCCATGACATTGAAGTCAGGTTGGGGGGCGCCGAGGTGCCCAACGCGCTGCACTTGCCCGTGCCAATATTGGACCCCGGCTCCGCGGAACGGCTCTTTCAGGGCGAAGTAAGCGACGCCTCCGGCCAAGCAGAGGCCGAGCAGCACCATCGGGCGTAATGCGAGTCTCATGGGCGAAGCCTACCCATCTCCTCCCTTGGCCGTAGGGGAGATCCCCGTGGCCCGTCCCGTCGTGGGTTCGATGAGTCTCTGGCCGATCCAGTGAAACAGTGCTGGCGGGGCTGAGACGTTGATTCCCCGTTGGCTTGTTCGGTAGTTCCGGTGCTTCCGGGGCGCCCGCAAGCCGCCCGAATACGGCTTCGGTCGTACGGGGAATTCCATCGTGGAAGTGACCCTCAGATTGAGACTTAGACGGTGCGGCTAACGCGAGGCAAAGGCCTACGGTCTGAAGATCTGGTAATCTTACGTTCGGAACGTTCCCGAGGGAACCGGACCCAGAACCGCGAGAGCAGTCCCCTGGCTTGGCCACGATCGCTCCCCGGCCTGTACTTCTCCTGTACGGGCCTTTCGCGGACTCAAACTTCTTAGGCCCGGCCTCCCGCCTCTCAACCCTTCCTACGCTTCATGAAAAATTCCTGCTTCAAGTTCCTCGCGGCTGCCGCCGCCGGAACAGTGTTCGCCTCGGGCGCTTTTGCCCAAGACGAGTGCAGCACGGCGCTGCCCCTCGCCTTTGACACCCCGACCGCATTCGACACCACGGGTGCGACTCCGTCGGCCCCCGACTTCAGCTGCTTCGCTGGTGGCGGCACCCTGACGTCCCAGGACGTCTGGTTCGAGTTCACCTCGACGGCCGACTACATGGCCCAGGTCACGACCTGCGGCACCGCCGGATACGACACCAAGATTGAGGTTTACGACGGCTCCTGTGGCGCTCTCGTCTCCATCGGCTGCACCGACGACACCTCGGGCTGCGCTGGCTTCACCTCGACCGTGGACTTCGCGGCGGTCACCGGCACCCAGTACTTCGTGCGTATCGGCGCTTGGCGACTTATCGACTTCGGCGCGGGCGACGTGCTCCTCGTCGGCCCCCCGCCCCCCCCGTTCGAGTGTGCAGACGCTGCCGACATCGTGCCGGGCACGCTCACGGACTTCGACACGACGGGTGCGACCCTGTCCTCGCCGGACTTCAGCTGCGCTGCTGGCGGCGGCGATCCGACGTCCCCGGACGTCTGGTTCACGTTCACCGCAACCGCCGACTACATGGCTCAGGCCACCACCTGCGGCACGTCGACCTACGACACCAAGATTGAGGTCTACGACGGCACCTGCGGGGCCCTCGTGACCGTCGGCTGTAACGACGACACGAGCGGCTGCGCCGGCTTCACCTCGGTGGCCGACTTCGCCGCCGTCAACGGCACCCAGTACTGGGTCCGCGTTGGTGGTTGGCAGTCGGGCGACTTCGGTGCCGGTCAGCTCCTCGTGACGAGCCCGCCGCCGGCCGTCGTCAACGACGAGTGCGCCGGTGCGATCGCCCTTGCTAGCGGCGTTGCCGAGCCGTTCGACAACACCCTTGCGACGTTCTCCGCTGGCGCTCCCGGCTATAGCTGTGGCAACGGTGTCAGCGATCCCCTCGACCTTTGGTACTCCTTCACCGCGCTTGAGGACGGGACGATCGACGTTGAGACTTGCCTCTCCGCCTTTGACACGCGTCTCGAGGTTTACTCGGGCGACTGTGGCAGCCTCGTGAGCGAGGCCTGTAACGACGACAACGGCCCCCTCTGCTCGGGTACCCGCGCGTCCGTCAGCTTCGCTGGTACCGCCGGCACGACTTATCTGGCACGCGTTGCTGGCTTCAGCGGCGGTTCTGGCCTCGGCGAGATCGTCGCGACCTACCCCGACGCCCTCGGCAACGACGACTGCTCCGGCGCCCTCCCGGTTGGCCCGGGCCTGACGGTCTTCAGCAACGCCGGTGCAACGGACAGCGGCAACGCCATGACCTGCGGCCTCAACGCTGCGGCGAACGACGTCTGGTTCGTCTACACGGCCAGCGCTGATTGCCCCGTGACCGTCGACCTTTCCGGTACCGATGCGAACAACGCCGGCAACTTCGACCCGACGATGACCATCTATGATGGAAGCGACTGCATGAACCTTGTCGAAATAGCTTGCGACGACGACAGTGGCGTCGGCTTCGACAGCCTGATCTCGTTCACGGCGACCGCTGGCAGCAGCTACTTGATTCAGATCGGTGGCTTCAACGGTCAGAACGGCGAAGGCCTTATGAACCTGACGGAGGGCCTTGGCTCGATCGTCTGCCTTGGCGAAGTCAACTCGACGGGCCTTGCTGCCACGCTGAAGATCAGCGGCAGCGACGTCGCTTCGGATAACGACATGACTCTCAATGTCGCTAACCTCCCGATGAACTCTAACCTTCTCTTCGTCAACTCGCGCGAGGTCAACTTCGTCGCGAACCCGGGCGGTAGCCAAGGCAACCTCTGCATCGCGAGCTTCAGCATGGGCCGCCACCTCGGCGCGATCATGAACTCGGGTGCCACCGGCACCGTCGCGTTCACCCCGAACCTTGCCAACATCCCGACGAACCTTGGGTTCGAAGCAGCCATCTCTGGTAACACCTGGTACTGGCAGGGCTGGTACCGCGACACCGTCGCTGGCACCGCCACCTCGAACCTCACTGCAGCTACCTGCATCACGTTCAACTGATGGTCTTGACCGCGTGAGCGGTTCGACAGAAAAGGAAAGCCGTCTGGCCGCCTAGGCCCCTCGACTCTCCTCACCAGAGGCCCCGCTCCGACGTCACGTCGGGGCGGGGCCTCGGCTATTGCAACCCCCTTCGGGTCGTCCGTTGCCGCCCCGCCAAAGCCCGCGCCGACTAAGTGTCTTCCCTGTTCCGCGGGGTCGGCGCCGCCGAGCGCGTCAGCCCCCGCACCACCAACGCCCCAATCATCGCGCCCAGCCCATTGGGCAACGCGTGATAGAGCGAAGGGTGCCGCCCCTCGAACGCCAGCTTCCCGACCTGTACAAGCGCGCCAAAGAGTGCCGCGACGGTGGCCACCTTCATGACCGCCGGCAGGCCCCTCCCGCGCCGCTTCCGGCCGAGCCACATGAGCGCTCCCAGGGGCACGAACACAGCCATGTGAATCGCCGCGGTCAGCGCGGCATGGCTCGGGTCAAACTGCACCAGCCGACGTGCTCTCCGGGGCACATGCCAGCTCGACTCGGGCATCTCGAGATCTCCCCGGCGCAAGGGGTCAAACACCTGGTCCTCGACGCGCAGCGTGAGCCCGCGGATCGTCCCGAGCCACCCGCGGGCCCCGTCGACCTCGTTGCCCACCGCAAAGCGATAGGACGGATCCCAGCTGGCGAACGGCGAGGCTCCTTGCTTCTCTCGGTACACGGCGGTGCCATCGAGGAGGACCTCGATTACGTCCGGACGGAAACGTACGAGCAAGGAGCGCAGCGCCGCGCCCTCGCCGGATTCGGCGAATACACCGTCCACCTTGAGCGGCGGCGCGCCGTTCTCATCCGAGGTGTCTCGCCGAACGCGAACCAGGAGGTCCACGCCCTTTTGGGCCACCATGAAGTTGCGCGCGTAGGCGCCGTTCGAGAGGGTCACGAGCCGAGCCGGGCCCATCTGGACGGGGCTGGCGCTTCGGAAGTCGAAGCTGAGATCGAGCTCCTCCGAGGCGATCGCCTCAGCGGCCCAGTCCACCGGACCGGGCGTTCGACAAACCCCGGGTCCAGAAAAGGTGAGGGTGGCTGGACCCTCCACCGAGACGCCGTTGGGCAGGCGGATCGGCCCGCCGTACCCCGGACGGAGCGGGAAAAACGCGGCGACCGCGATCAGGGCGCTGAGCCCGGCGGCCCACCTGCGCGAACGCGCGGCCCCAACGGGACCTAGCATCGGCAGGCTGATCGTCTCCTCGGGCGAAGCCTGAGCCACGGTGCGTTATCCAATCGGCGGCGTGGATTCACCCGCCGCACCGGGAATCGCAGGGGAGCCGCCGAGGAGCTGGGGCGGGGGCGGTTCTTTCTCGCGGATGTCCCCGGGCCTGGCCTTGCCCACAAGCTCACGGTAGAGCGACCCGCGTTGTTGCATGGTCCAGCGGGCAATGGCCGCACGGCACTGCATGCGCACCGTGAAGGGCACGTCGGCGCGCTTCAGTGCGTCACGCACAGCCCCGAGGCGCTTCCAGTTTGGCCGCATCTTCTCGGGAGGCTTACCCGCGCCGAACCACTGTTCGCGCTCGCGGTCGGAGCGCATGCGGATCGAGCGCTGGGGGTGCTCGCGGGAGAGGAAGAGCTTCTCGTCGACGCGCACGAGCCTTCCTTGGAGGGCGAGCTCTGCGAGCAGCACTCGGTCGGACCCGAGGTAAGGCGCGATGAGTTTTGTCTTCGCCAGCGCCGCGGTACGAATCAGCCCGAACACGTCGAAGCAACCGTGATCCAAGGCGATGGCGCCTTGAAAGCGCTTCGAGGGGCTCCCGTGATCCATGTCCTGGATCCTCGACGTCAGCTCACGGATGACGTTTCCCTGTTCATTGATCTCGACCATCTCGGAGTGGGCGAGGACGACGCCGCGGTCGTTCTGCAGCACGTCGAGGCAGCGCTCAAGGTAGGTGGGCTCGTGGAGATCGTCGTGGGAGGCCCACTTGAAGTATATGCCCCGGGCCTGGGCGAAGGCGCGGTTGAAGTTGCGCGCGGCGCCGGTGTGGGCCTCGGTGCGGACCCAGCGGATCCTGGGGTCCCTCTCCGCCCATGCAGCGCAGATCTCGCGTGTGCCGTCGGTGGAGGCGTTGTCCGCGAGGATGAGCTCCCAATCGGTGATGGATTGGGCCGCGATCGCGGCGATGGCGGCCTCGAGGTACGACTCGCCGTTGAACACAGGCAGGCCGATGGACACCAGGGGCGCCTGGCTTTCGGCCATGGCGCTGTCGGGCATGCGAACATTGGTTGGTGGCGGCGTCATTGGACGATACTCAGGACCTCCGCATCCGATCCGGCGGCGCGGGCCATGGATTCGATCTCGGCCATGTAGCGTGGGTTCATGACGATGATCGCGTCGAGTTTCTGTTCGCCCACTTTGTCGGCTCCGACGATGGGGTGACCGGTGCCGGCAACGAAGCGGCCGACTTTGCGGTCGTTGACATCGATCGCGCAGGCGATCACGCCGGCGTCCTCGACGGTGTTTAGGAATGTGGCTCCCTTGGAGCCAGCGCCCCAGATGGCGGCGCGTTGGTTCGTCTTGGCCCAGCCGGCGAGGGTCTGATTCCAAGCCGCAACGGTGCCTTCGCGTGCGGCGCCGAAGGCCTCCCGGAGGTGGTCTTCTTCGGGGCTCGCGTCGGGGGTGGGGGACATCGGAGCACCGACCGAAAGCGCTTCCGCGCTCAGGAACTGGTCCCCATAGGTCTCACGGATCTCAACGTCCGCCCCGGCGCGTAGGAGTAGGGTTCGAAGGGCCCGGGGGGTGAAGTAGGAGCAGTGCTCGTAGATGAGGTCCCAGATCCCGAGATCGCGCACCGTCCACAGGCCATTGGGCACCTCCACGTACAGCCCGGCGCCGGCTTCTTTCGCTGAGCCCGCGAGGAGCGATACAAAGGCGAAGGGGTCGGCGAGGTGCTCTAGCACGTGCCGCGTCAGCAGGAGCCGGGTCGGGGCGGGGCCGGACAGGGCGTCGCTCGGCTCGAACAGGCGGCGCTCCAGCTCGAAGGTCCGACCTGGCGCACCGCTCACCGGGTCCTTGGGCGTGATCGCGTCCTCCGGTGCGCTTGGGTCCATCACCAGGCCGTGGCTGAGGCCGGCGTCCACGAGGAGTTCCATGAACTCGCCGCGGCCGCCGCCGATCTCGACGGCCCGGGCGCCCGCCAATGAGTGGCGTTCCACGAGCGCCGCTGCCAAAGACGTCGCCCAGTCCTGGAAGGTGGGGGAGCCGTGGAGCGAGTTCTCGTATCCCGGCGCGTACTCAACGAGCTTGGGATCAAAGGCCACGTTGTGCACGAACCCACAGGCGGAGCACCCGCCGAGTTCGATGCGCCCCTTGGGGGCATTCACAGCGGAGCCGCGATCTTCGTGGAGGACGTTCACGAAGAGCGGAACGTCACCACCGTCGAAGAACGACACGAGGTCTTGGGTTTGACAGACGGGGCAGAGCACGATCGATAGGGGGACGTGTCGTCTCGGACTCAGAGCGCGGCGATGGACGGGGAAAGGCCCATGGCGTGGATGTCGCGGGTGATCTCGTCCACGTAGATCGGGTTCATGATCAGGACGTGGGCGGGTTGAATGTCTTGGAGGGCTTCGGGAGCGATGATCTCGTGCCCGGTGCCCGCCAGGAACTTGCCGTGCTTGTGGGGGTTGATGTCCACGACGGAGTGCACCTGATCGCCGATTCCGAGGGTGGTGAGATAGCTTACAGCCTTGGAGCCAGAGCCCCAGAGAACCACGGGACCACGGGAAGCGGCCTCGTCCAGGTCGGCGCGCAGGCCGCGGAACTTCTCTTCGATAGCGCTTTTGAACGACTGCACTGACGCGAGTGTTGCCGCGAGGTCACCTTCTGCGTCGAAGGTGCGACCTTTCGTCGGGTCGCCCGTCTTGGCTTCGATCAGCAGGTACTGGTCCTCGTAGCCCTTGTAGAGGTCCACCAACTCGAAACCATGGCGCCGGAAGAGGCGGGCGAGGCTTCCGAGGGTGAAGTAGGAGCAGTGTTCGTAGTAGAGATCCCAGAACGCGCGTTCCTCGAGGATGCGCTCGGTGCCGGGCAGCTCGAAGAACAAGATCGCGTCGTCGCGGCCCGCCACCGACTCGGCGACGGTGTTCATGAACTCGCGCACGTCCCCGATGTGTTCGAGGGTGTGGCGGCAAGCGATGTAGTCCGCGCGCAGGGATGCGTGGCCCGGCGCGTAGAACTCGTTGCGAAATTCGATGCGCTCGGCGGCTTCGGAGTCGTTGCGCTCGGGCCGATATCCGGGGTCAATGCCGATGCCACGGCCGCCGCTGATCTCGCAGAGCTCGGTCAGGAACTCGCCCTTGCCGCAGCCAATCTCCAGCATGAGCTTGTCCCCAAGGCCGTAGCGCGCCACCTGGTCCTGGCAGAGCTGGGTCTGGAACTTGCGGAACGTACCGGAGAAGCCCTGGGTCTCCTCGTAGTCCGGCGAGTAGTTCTGGAGAGACGGGTCGTAGGCGCGGTTCTGGATGAAACCGCAGGACGTGCAGACCGCGAGGTCGAGCTTGCCCGCGGGGAACTCCACCGCGGCCTCCTTCGACGCGACCATCAGGCACGAGTGGACGGGGACCTTTGGAAGGCTGTAGAAGCCGTCAAGGGCCTGTTCGCCGCATGCCTGGCAGTGGGTGGTCGGCGAGCCCGTGGTCGATGCTTTGGGTGCGGGCGCGGTGGAAGTCTCGTTCGTCACGTTAGCTGGCCTCCGAAAGGGGGGCGGTGATGATGCGCGGGGTGGGGACTGTCTCTTATACACATCTGACGCTGCCGA
>OJFX01000126.1_pt1 | contig 24534 bp, 32 predicted proteins | sample 1594171 | NCBI WGS metagenome assembly OJFX01 (sample SAMN05416840, study PRJEB24817) | seawater metagenome | isolation source: Sea water | place: Canada:Atlantic | collected 2013-07
CGTGGGCTCGGAAGATGTGTATAAGAGACAGGTGTAAAAATCCTGAGCTCGCATGAAACCTTACCTTGCCATTTTGCGAAATTGTACGACAGGTGTAGAAAAACACTAAGCAAGATGAACGTCTTTTACCTTGCAGGAAGGAATTTTTCCGATCGACAGGAGATCTCAACGGGTTTCTCATTTCATATTTCAGAAATCCGGGTCACTGGTCCCGGTGCATCAGGATCACTCCGCGAGAGTTGCGAGTGCCGGCCAAAAAATCCGGATTTCACGCGCGATCTCACGCAGTCCGGCGGCGCTTGCATGGGCGAGCACGACCGGCGCACCGACACGAATGTCCATCTCGGCCTGGGCGTCTGCTTCAAGGTGCAGCTCCGGCATATCGGCTGAACTGAAGCGCAGGATGCTCCCCTCCCGGGAGGCTGTGAAGTCACGCCCAGGCAAATCTTCTGGCAGTTGCCTCAGATCATCCCCGATAATGATCAGCACCGTCCTGGCCCCATCGCGCATCACCGCCAGCGGGATCGCCTGACCGCTCATCGGACAGGCTCAGTAGAGTGGCCGTTTTTCATGTCGCTTTCTCCAGGGGCAGCTTGCGTATTATCATGGCATCTTAGTGCGAAATTCTTTACCTGAACAGAGGCCCGTCTTGACTGTTGGGCATGGCTTAAAATGCAGATGGGAATCTCTGGATGCAGGCGGTAATTCCGCTACAAATAAGTTATGGACGGCAGAATGAATTACCTGAGAACAACTATCATCGTCATGGCTTGCTACATCCTGTCCCACGGCCTTGTGCAGCTCGTCGAAATGCCGATGCAGCAGCGCGCCATGCCGGATGTGACCCCCTTCGCGAGCCTTATCTACCTGCCGCATGGTGTGCGGGTACTGGCATCCTGGCTGCTCGGCTGGAAAGCCATCCTGCCGCTCTTTCTTGGCGCACTCGCCTCGCACATCATCTTCGAACCTGAGAGCATGATCAGTCACCTTTCAGATTCAGACTTCTTCTTCCTGCTCTCGCTGATGATTGGTGCCGCTGTTGCCGTGTGCGCTTTCGAGCTGCTGATGCTGATAGGCCTGAACCTTTACTCAGGGCCTTATCGCCGGGTGAAATGGACCGGAATCCTGCTGGTCGGAATTGTCGCCTCGGTCCTGAATGCCCTCGGCCAGTCCCTCGCCTTCTCCGGCATCGTCTTGCCCGAAGTCGTGAGTCAGGTATTCTGGACCTATGTCATCGGCGACACCATGGGCCTGATCGTGACTATGGTGGTGCTGGCCCTGGCCTTCCGCTTCATGCGGAAGCGGCCCAGAAACCAGCGTCGCTGAGCATGGTGCGCTATGCGCCCTGCCAGGCGGCGAACAGCCGCGCCAGGCGGATAAGCTCACGGTAGCGCTCTTCAGGGGCAGGGCGGGACAGAGCACGCTCCCAGGAGGCAAGGAGCTCGGATCCCTTGGGGTGTGTCGCCGCCACGTCTCGCAAGGCCTCCTCGAGAACGAGATCGTCACGCAAGTCTTCCTCGGTGGTCCTTGCCGGCGCGGCCCCGATCAGAGCTACGGCCGCGGCAAGTCGCTCCCGACGGGGGATCTGCTCCGACCAGGCCCCTCCGAAAGACACATTTGCAAGCTGTCCTTTCCTGTCCATGAAAACCTCACCTTGAACCCAGAGGAACAAACTTAGAACATACGGCATTCTGACAACAATGATTCCTTCGGGTAACGTATGACATTCCGCGTCCTCTACATCGACATGAACTCCTTCTTCGCCTCGGTCGAGCAGCAGCTTGATCCGAGCCTGCGCGGCCGCCCCCTGGGCATCACCGCGATGGAGAACGACAAGGGGGCCTGTGTGGCCGCCTCTTACGAGGCCAAGGCCTTCGGGGTGAAGACCGGCACCAGGGTGGCGGAGGCGCGTGCGCTGTGCCCGGATATCCAGTTCCGACCGAGCAGGCACCGGCTTTACGTGCGCTACAACCTCGCGGTGGCTGAGGTCCTCGATCGCTTCGCAGAGCTCGAGCGCATCCGCTCCGTCGACGAGTTCCAGCTGATCCTCTCCGGTCCGGCGACCGAACTGGAGGGGGCGCGGGATCTTGTGACCCGCATGAAGCGTGCCGTCGCCGAGGAGGTCGGCGTCTGCCTGCGCTTCAGCGCCGGGATCGGGCCCAACCACCTGCTCGCCAAGATCGCGGGCAAGCTGGAGAAACCTGACGGTTTCAAATGGCTCTGCGACGAAAACATGCCGGACGCGCTGGCGCATCTCGCGCTCGATGATCTACCAGGCATCTCGAAGGGGATGGGCGGAAGACTGGCCGCCGCCGGCATCCGCAGTATCCCCGAACTGGTGTCGCTGGATCCACGCCACGCCCGGCGGATCTGGAATTCGGTCGAAGGGGAGCGCTTCGTACGCATGCTGCAGGGTATGGATGTGCCGCTGCAGCCGACCAAACGTGGCGGCTTCGGAAACTCGAAGGTGCTGGCGCCCGAGTTCCGCGCGCCGCGCGAGGCCTACCTGGTGAGCCGGTGGCTTATCGAGAAAGCCACGGCGCGACTGAGGGAGGAGGGCAGGGTAGCAGGGCGGTTCAGCCTGCAGATCTCGATCGCCGATCGTCCTGGCTGGACACGGTCGGTGAAGACGGCACCGGCGCAGGACACGCTGAGATTTCTGCGGATCAACCGCGCACTCTGGCGCGCCGCCTGGCCCGCGGTCCGCGGCCGGGTGCTCCTGTCGATCGGCGTGCAGCTGTCCGACACCGGGTTGCTGGCAGACCGGACCGGGGACCTGCTGAGCGAGGTGAAACCTGCGGAGCGCAGCTCGAGCGAGAGAGCGGCAGCTGCGGCCGATTTCATCAACCGGCGCTTCGGGGCGGGCACGATCCGATATGGGGACAACCAGGAGCATCCGGGGTTCTTCGAGCGCGGATAGGGTTTATTCTCGCATTTCTTGGTGTATGCTAAAATCTAAGCTTACAGATGGCAAAACCATGGAGTGGCGCATGCGAAGAGGCAAATCTATCGCTATGGCCGCATTTTTACTCATTCTGTCCATTGAGGTCATGGACAGAATGGTAATGAGCGATCTGGCCAGTAACCATAAGTCTCAAGAGTACTTCTGGGATGCAGCGATCAATCTAAGAGATCGCGCCCAGATCTGCAAAGGTGAGACTGTCAGCGGTTACACAAGCAGGAGCGGAGTGGATCATGAACGGTACCAGCATAGATACAGTTATACATACTTTAATGTAGATAACCATGTGGAAGTGCATGTGATGGGGACAACCCCTGAACGACAATGGCCCCTTTGGATATTCTCGATCGGAATAGACCGCTTCAACGCCATAGCTGATAGTTCGGACATATACGAAGTATATAAAATAAGTATCTCTGACTTCTGTCAGCAAGAACACGAAAGCGCTGTCACGTAGAGGTATTGCATATGCGAAAACGAAGGATTGCTATGCTCTCCCTTTTGGGGATCCTGGCCTGCATCGAGGTTGCTGATCGGATTGTTATCAAGTTTCTGACCGCCGATCATGTCGCGCAGAATTACTTTGTCGAAGATGCTATCAAGGTCGAGGACCGTGGCCCGATCTGCAGGGGGGAAACCGTCGAAGGTTACGTGTGGGAACGAGGAGTGTATTATGGACGATACCAGTTCAGCTATTCGTACCGCTACTATGCGCGCGGAGAAAATTTGAAAGTCTATATCACGGGGACGACCCCACGCAGGCAATGGCCATTGTGGATTTTCTCCGTCGGACTGGAAGATTTCAGGGCTTGGGCCCACAGGCTCGATGTGTCGGATACTCAATCCTTCCAGATCAATCGTCTCTGCAAAAATAGGGCGTGGAGTTAACGAGCACGGATAGGCTTTAGTCTCGCACCAACAGAAGGTGGACTATTCCGGGAAACCGTCCTAATCGTGCGTCGGCCGGATTTGACCGGCTGATGACAGAAACCAACGCGGGGAGCGTCTTCTTGATCCGGATTCCTCTGCTCAGCCACGACAAGATCAGCGGACGCCCTCTGAGAACCTTCACTGAAGGCGAACTCGGCGTGGCGGTCCTGCCGCCTGTCCAAAACGGCGATGTTCTGGTCCTGATGGAAGATGATGCCACCGGCATCTGCGTGGAAAACGACATCCTGCTCATTCGCCCGATCCCGGACTCCGCTGGAACGCAGGATACAGGACTGAAGCCGGGCATGCTGCTCGCCTGGCGTTACGGGGATACGCTCTGGCCAGTGCGTGTCACCGGCCTTGGTGCCGAGGGCCCCGAACTCCAAGAGCCGCCGGAAGCCCGAGCGGAGGGAGCCCTGCGTGCAGATCACCTCTTCGGCTACGTCCTGGCAGTCGTCCACCACCCAACGGCACCCTGATCTCTGCCTCATCGATCACTCATGCGCCGCCGTTGAGACGATCCCGCAGCAATTTTCCGGTCTTGAAAAATGGGATATGTGTGGCATCGACGCTGACAGACTCGCCCGTCCGGGGATTGCGGCCCACACGGGCATCGCGGGACTTGACCGAGAAGCTGCCAAAGCCGCGCAACTCGACCCGGTCGCCGCGCGCCATTGCCTCTGTGATCTCCCCGAAGATCGTATCGACGACCCGTTCAGCGTCCTGGAGGGACAGGTGGCGGTTCTCTATGGCAATTTGCGTGATGAGCTCTGATCTGAGCATGGGAATCTCCTTCGGGGCGTTGGCGAGAAGATGCGAAAACCGCAGCAATTGCAAGCACCTGCCCGGATCAACCTTCAAGGGCCCCGCATTTCTGCGGGACCCTTGAGTTCAGACCGGATCCGTTACATGCCCGCCGTCGGCGCTTCCTCGAAACAATCGCGGATATTCGCAGAGATCGCCCGGGCCCATTCCTCCGGGTCCCGGGGATCCTGAATATCGATCTCGAATGTCACACAGTCGCCTGCCGTCTGCAGGTCCTCGTGGCGGACCGACCGCATTTCGGCGTCCGTAAACGGCAGATCGGCTTCACGCAAAACATGCCATTTGCCATCCTCTCTGAAAGTAGCGCTACTCATTGCGGCATCGAAGTCCTGGCAGCGGATCAGATCTTCAGGATCGGTTCCCTCCTGGATGCAGGCGACCCGAAGGGTGCCGGCCTCACGCAGGTCCTGGAGGTTGTCCTTCAGGTTCTTTACCATGGCTTCCACCCGGTTCCGCTCGGGTGAGTTCTCTTTGTACTTTGGAAAAAAGAAGACACGCACTCCTTCTGATTGATGTTTCGGTTCCCTGATATTCTAACCGGGCGTCATGAAAATGAGGAAAGTATATCTCAAGGCTGTAGCGGATCCTCGTCGAGGGCATGCTTTGCGGTGCGCCTGGCCATGGCCGCTTCCTGTTCCTGGCGCGCCCGCCGGAAGTTCCGGCCCAGTCGGCCGTCTGCCATCGGGATCTGCTCCATCTGGTCCGGCCATCCATGAGAATCGAGCAGCGCGCGCGCATGGGTGAGAGCATCCCATTCCCCGTCGGATTGCTCTGCGGCGGGAAGTTTGTCAGCGATCTCGTGACGATATCCCGCTCCGATCCCGAACCCTTTCATCAGTTCCTTCACCGTCCGCCGACCTTCAGCATCGATCGCCATGCCGGCGCTGTCGAGGCAGAAGACATGAACGGCGATACTGCTGTCGGCAGGATAATCCAGTCGCTCCGCATAGCGGGGATCGGTCACAATCAGCTCGACGGCGCGCAGCGCCGGACCGTATCGCTCAAGCAGTGCTACGGAAAACGTCTCGCAGTGGCCATCCGTGTAGGTCAACTGCTCATGGAGAGGGAGATACTCAGCGGGCATGATGGTCTTTCAGATCAAAACCCCGGAGCAGGGCATTCTGGCATGGCCTTTTGGGCCAGTTTGCGGAGGCAATCGCGGCTGTCCCCGGCTGCAAAGAAGAGCCCGGAGTGACAGAACGTGGCGCCTTCGACACCGGTCTCGTCGATAAGGTCCTGTCCGGACAGCCCACCCCAGGAGGCCGGCAGATCCACAAGGTTGTTGTAGGTGCCGGCACTCTCCCGGGCGCAGGTGAGCCCGAAACCGCCCGAAGAACTCGGCTGGATAACGAAGAGCACATGCCGCGCTTCCATCGCGTCGAGCTTAGCCTGGAAGTCCATCGAGTAGGGAAGCTCGAGCACCGGCTGCCCCCATTGCTCCTGGATCTCAACCTCCAGCAGCTTGTCGGCACGTGCCTCGGCCTCAAGGGCGGCGAAGCGGGCATCGAACATGTCCTGCACCGCGAAGACAGCCTCCTCGAAGCAACGCTTTGAGGTCTTCTCGTCGTTGCGATCGAACGGGGCATTGAAATCGCTGATCAGTGCAGAGAGCGAGAGCCATTGCGTCTCGCCAATGTCGGCCGGCGCAAGGTGGCCGTTGTCGAGCTTGTCGATCGGCAGCACCACCTGGTTGTCAAACTTGGCATGGATGGCCGGGATGTCCTCTGCCGGCACACCCCGCGCATGCAGGTAGGCCTTCCCGTAATTTTTCCAGATCAGCCCAAAGGAGGAGTAGGTGGTCCCGTCCTCGCGCTTGGCTGCATCGCGCATGTGGTGGTCGAAACGGCGTGTATCCCGATCATGGATGCGCCCGACATCGTAGGTGATTGCATCGGGCACCAGGCGCTCGATCTGCGCTTCGTCGCGTGTGCGCACCATTACGGCGTTCGGATAAAGGCGCGAGAGCACCGCGGTGGCGCAGACGTCGTCCGCATGAAAACTGCCCGAATGGGTCACCAGGTGAAGGATCTTGGTCATGTGGGTCTCGCCTTTCAGAGAATGAGGCTGGAATCGCTGTCGTTTTTCGCTGCGAGACATCGCGTGGCTTGTGTCACAGCATCTGACAGCGCATGGCTCATCGGGTTCATCGGGATGGCTTCCCCCACGCCCATCCGCAGCGGATGATGGGTCTCTTCGCTCATGTGCCTCTTGCTGACAATATCCTGCAGGCGATCAAACCAGAGATCGCGCTCGGCGGTGGATGTCGGGATATCTACGCCCTCGCGCAACGAAAGTACCTTCCTGTCCCAGCTCGACCCCATACGCACGCGTTGGAATGCAACGCCATCCTCGATGAGTGCATCAATGACCTGATCGAGGTGCTTATCGAGCAGGCTGGGCGGGTTGAGGGCTTTCGTATTATCGCAATATGGCGTGCCATCGGAAACCATGATCAGGCATGCTTCCTCCAGATCCGTGGATGCGCGGGAGCGAGCCCACTCGAGCGCCTCGCCGTCGATGTTCTCCTTGAGAAAACCTTGCTTCAAGCAGATGCTGAAGAGGTCTCTGCAATCAGACCACGCCTCATCCATGCCCTTGAAGACGACATGCAGCAGATCGCTGGTGCGGCCCGGAGCCTGGGGACGGCCCGCCTCGACCCAATCCGCGCGGGATTGACCGCCGCGCCAGGCAGAGGTTGTGAAACCGAGGACCTCGAACGGCACGCCTGCGGCATCCAGCCTGTCACCCTCGCAGCGCAACGCCGAGAGCAAGCTCATGATCGGTCTGCCACGCAGGGAGCCAGACATGTCCAGAATGAAGCGTACAGGCTTGGCACCATCAGCCGGTGCCGGGTCAACGGCGTCAGGGGTCCACTGGTCAAGGTAATCCGACAGCGCTTTTCCGTCTTCTTCGGAAATTTCCGCCAGAAGATCGCGCGCATGGACAACCTTGTCATGCGCCGTCGTGTAAATCTTGTAGCCCATTATCCCGTGCTCCTCGCGGCCGTCAGCAGTATCTGCAGGACCGGCCGTGATGCCGCGTCCTGCCTTGTTCATGTCAGCCTATCCCGACGCACTGAAAATGCGAATATATTGCACCGACTTTGCGGGTGTCAGACCAGAATAACCCCGGCCGCCCGCATCTCTCCCATGCGCTCGTCGATGCTTGCATCCGCGATGCCGCGGCATCCCTCCAGGTCGACCACAGCCTCAAAGCCGAACTTGCGCGCATCCAGAGCCGAGAAGCCGACACAGAAGTCGAGGGCCAGTCCGGCGAAGACAGCCCGGTCGAAACCACGTTCGCGCATGAACCCGGCCAGGCCGGTGGGCGTCACGCCATCGTTCTCCAAGAAGCTTGAATAGCTGTCAATTTCGGGCCGGAAGCCCTTGCGGATAACGAGCTGAGCCTTGTTCATCACCGACGGTGTCAGCGCAATCTCCGCACCGGCGCTGCTCTGTACACAGTGGGTCGGCCAGAGGATCTGCGGCCCATAGGGCATCTCGATCATGGAGAAGGGCTCGGCCCCCTCGTGGCTCGTCGCGAAGCTCTTGTGACCGGCCGGATGCCAGTCCTGAGTCAGAACGATATTGTCGAACTGGGCGGCAAGCATCTGGACATGGGGCAGGATCGCATTCCCATCCGGCACGGCCAGTGCGCCGCCGGCAAGAAAATCTTTCTGGATGTCGATCAGCACCAGGAGGTCGGTCGGTTTCGGTGTCAGGGTCATCATAAGTCCTTTCAGAACGGCGGATCGGTCGGATCCGGAGATTGCTTTCTCCAGGGGGGCAGGGGCACGCCCAGGAGGGTCCAGTCAAAGGCGTCGCGGAAGCCTCCGCACCACCAGCTCCGCACAGTGCGCGGATATGTCAGCAGCATCTCGTGGCAGCCGTCGCCTCCGAGGTCAAAAACGATCCCGCGCTCGATCGGCGCGCCGCGGGTGCAGCGGCCCCAGCGTGGGGTTTCGGAGCGCCAGAAGTCACATCCCGCGCAGCATGGACCCTTCGCCAGATAATAGCGGTCCATCAGGTCCAGGGGTGGGATGTCCGCGGGCGCGTTCACAGATCCAGATCCTTTCCGGGGATCGCTGGAAGCTTCTGGTTCCGGGGCATTTCAGTCTCCCAGGCTTTTGCCATTCTCGGCCGCGCTGCGGGGGCGCCACTTGCCATCCGCCCGCAGGATCAGGATCTGCGTCTGGCCGCTGTGCATGCAGCTGCCCTTGGTCCCCACGGGGTAGTCGTCCAGTCCCGGGCGATCCGTCTCGATTGCGGGAATATCGACCGCGACCCGCAGGTGCCCGGGGTATTCCCATTCGTAAAAGTCCCAGAGCTTGGCAGGTACATGGTTTTTCCATTCCGGGTCGCGCCGTTCGATCATCGCGCGCACGTCGGAAGACGAGATCGGGATATTGGTTGTGCGGTCCAGGATGTGGATGCACTTTCCGCTCTGCGGGTTTTCCCAGACATCGAAGAAGCCCCGCCGATAACTGGGCGCGCCCGCGAGGCTCGCGAAATGCTGCTCGTACCAGCGCGCATCGTTCAGGGATCCGGCGTAGAGATCCGTCGGCTCGGGAAGGCCGGCATCGGCAGCCATGCCAAAGACATAGTTGGCCCAGTCGGTGAGGTTATCGGTCGCGCCAATATCCTCGAGGAACAGCAAGTCGAAAGCCTCCGGACCCCAGAGCCCCTGGATCGCCCGGCGTTTCTGATCCGGGGTCAGGGGATTGCCAAGAACCCCGAACTTCTCAGAGCTGCCATAGGCGATGGTGTTGCGGGAATTGTCGGTCAGCATCTGTCCGTAGATGATCATCTTGCCCGCTTGCTCGATCTGTCCGCGCGTCAGCATGAGACCAGCGCGGCCGCGTCCGATGCGGGGGTCAATCCGGGTATCCTGGATCATTGGATGTCCTTTCGGCCTGTTGCGCGAAAATGCGAATTAGGCGCATGCTATTAAGCCGGGGTCTGAAGGTCAACAATAAAATGCGTCATGCACTTTATTGCGTATCCACAGCCGTGTTGTTTCAAATATTCGCATTAGCGCTTCCTTGATCAAAGCCATCCTGGTATCATGTTTGCGAAAAACTGACGTACCTTGCTGCCCTGATTTTGGAAAACTTATGAGCTTAATTGACAAGAGGATGTTCATCCTCACCGACACCAGTGCGAACAACAACAAGTTCTGGGAGATCACCAAGGATGCCTCCGGGCAGATCACGACACGCAACGGGCGCGTTGGCGCATCCGGGCAGACCCGGGTGCTGGGGCACGGGGATGGGCTCTTCGAGAGGAAGATCCGGGAAAAGACCCGCAAAGGATACCGTCAGATCGACATCGTCGGCGCCCCGGAGGGCAGCGCGGCGGGCCTGAACGGCAGCGAGCTTGTCTCGGCCGCTGAAGACCAGATCGCCAAGGGCAACCCGATCGTCGCGGAGCTCGTACGTGAACTTGCGAAAATCAATCGCCACCAGATCATTGCCGCCTCTGGCGGGCAAATGGACGTTGACCTGTCGACCGGTGTGGTCTCGACCCCTCTGGGAGTTGTGACCGCCGACAACATCGCCAAGGCCCGGCGCTTGCTGGATGATTTCGAGCCCTTCGTAGCGCGCCAGGACTTCGACAGCCTGAGCTTCGTGAAGCCGCTCGAGGAATACCTGATGCTCGTGCCGCAGAAGGTGGGCTCGAAGCGCGGGTGGCATCGTGAATTCCTGACCGAGCTGAAGGACCTGACAGAGCAGGGCTCGCTGCTGGACCAGCTCGAGTCGTCGATCGAGATCGCCGAGAGCCGGATGCGTGATGCGAAAAACGCAGATACGGGTGCTGACAAACCCCAGGAGCAGATCTTCGACGTGAGCATGACGCTCAACGAGGACACCGAGCTGCGCAAGCGGGTGATGGAATTCTACCAGCGTGGCCGCAAGACGATGCACGCCTCGCACCGGCTCAAGCCGGCCCGCATCTTCGATGTCTCGCTGGGCAACATGGATCGCGATTTTGATACCGACGGGGCCAAGGTTGGCGGTCTGATGGAGCTCTGGCACGGGACCCGCGCGCACAACCTGCTGTCGATCCTGAAATCAGGCCTGATCATCCCGAGATCTTCCGGCTCTATCCACGTGACCGGCCGTATGTTCGGTGACGGTCTCTATTTCTCGGATCAGTCCACCAAGAGCCTCAACTATGCCTATGGATACTGGGATGGCGGCGCGCGGGACAACCGCTGCTACATGTTCCTGGCCGATGTTGCCATGGGCACGCCCTGGCACCCGAAGCGGACCGGTTCCAACGTGAAGCCCCCGAGCGGCTTTGACTCCACCTACGCCCGCGGCGGGCAGGATGTTGTCTCGAACAACGAGATGATCGTGTACCGGACCTCCCAGGCAAAACTGAAATACCTCATCGAATTTGAAGCATAAGGAATGCGAAAATATGAAAAACGTGAAACTGTTCTCTGTTGAAGTTGCTCCTGCCATGGTCCTGCTGGACCTCGAGGGCAAGCGTCACCCGGTGGCAACGGCCGATCAGGCTGGCGAGGCGCTGCGTGTCGCCAACGAGCTGCATGGGCTTGGCGGTAAAGCCCTGACCCGGGGCTATGCGGGATCCACCGTCGACGTGCCGCACGACTCGATCCTGCTTTTCTACACCTCCGCCTACGGTCGCCCGACCAAGACGGAGATCAACCAGGCAGCGCAAGCCATCGCCTTCTCGCGTGTGGAACTCAGCCATGACGACTGCGAGGACGGCAGCGACCCGAGGATCACCGGCGGTCGCGCGGTTGTCTATGCCGAGCGCGCGACGGTCAAGAACGGTTCGGTTCCGTTCCTGGTGTCGACGCGGATCTGGTACAACCGCAACCGCTCCACGGTGAATTTCCCGTATTCGGAGAACGAATGCGCGCTGGCGCTCGAAGATATCAACGCCCGCCTGCGCGGTTCCGGGACTGTCAGCCTGGCACGCTGATCCGAGACCATCAGACCGGCGCCATGGGCGCCGGTATTTTGCATGGCATCAAAAACCTGGCCCGCTATCATCGGCGCGCTGTTTCAACTCCTCTTCGAGGACGCAGGAGAGACTGGCCAGGGACGAGATCATGTTGTTCACGTCCTTGGTGTTGCGTGCGCTGTAGGGGATGTCAGATCCGTAATCCGGAACCCATGCCCCGTCCTCGCAGACCTCGAACCGGCAGATCGGGCGCGCTGGTTCATTGTTGATCGCGAAAGCCTCTGCGCGAGAGATATGCTCCCCTTCATCACCATAGGCCAGAAGCAGATCGAGCCGATAGGTGCCGTTCTGGGTCCGGTCAAACAGACGAACCCATCCCCCTTCACGGACCGCATGACCCCAGTCCCGCAGGTCATTGGCGTCGAAAGCGGACGCCTTGTCCGTGTGGCCGTTGTCGATCAGCCCGTCAGCCAGCGGCAGATACTCTTCCGCATGCAGCCGCATGTCATGGGCCGCCATCGCATGGGTGAACTCGACGACCCGGTCCAGGACCGCGGTGGTGAACAGGCCGCCGGCCGAGAGTACGGCCGTATGCGCCGCCTCGGATACGATCGCGTCCCTTTCTTCGCCAAAGCTGATCCAGGACTGCTTCGAGATTGCATCTGCCGCACGGGCGATTTCGGCTCCATAGCCGTTGGCGTGGAGCAGTCCGGACAGGACCGTGAGTGCCGTTTCAGCCCCAAGGCTGATGTAGGACGAACTCGCCGGGCTCAGCATGTCCTCGTTCAGTGAATCCGATCCGACACCCATCCGGAAGATCTTGCTCCGGGTATAATCTTTCCGGACATCGATGTGCTCGACATGCTTGAGCAGCGAGACATCATCTGGCTCCATATCCTCCGGCGGGCCGGATATATCGATGGCGTTGATGACGATGTCATCAATCCGGTCCCCCGGCATCATGGGCCGGTAGCTCTCCGGGTCATTGCGGTGACTGGCCAGCTCCGCCTCGATGCCGCTTGCATCCTTCGACCCGAGGATCGAGCGGATCATGATCTCGTAGTCGGACAGGCCCTGGTCTTCCAGGGATTTCCGTACGAGCCCTTCCAGATGGCGCTCCGCTTCCCCGGCGCGCTCCGTCATGACGGCGTGGGCCTGGATGGAAACAAGATAGCCTCCCGGACCCTGCTCGTTCTTGAGCAAGACACCTATCCTGCTGGCTTGAGGGGAAGGGACCATCTGAAGGCTCCAGCCTTCGGGCGCATGTGCCCGCCCATCGCGGAGCCTGCATGCCAGATCCACATACGCGCCCGCGGATGCCTGAAGGTGAAAATCGCTTGCTGACCTGATGAAATTCACCACATCGTGGCTGCGCTCGTAGGCCTTGATCTCGATCCTCTTTGCCGCCGTCATGGCGTCGGAAATGTCGAGATCCGCCGCGGGGAAGGTGGCCGGAAGGTTATCCTTTTCCAGAAGCCAGGTGGGACGTTGATGCATGATGGACTGCCTTATCTCCAGTTACCCCAAAACCTACACGCGGAAAGCGAAAATCCATAATCAGGAGAACGAGTAGATCAGGAGTGCTGCAACAAAAACTGCAAGAATGACAATCCATGGTGGACCGGAGGTATTCAGGCCCCCGCGCTGTTGTGCGGACCGGACATTGAGGTCTGGGTTGCGTTCGCGATATGCCATCATGTGCCTATATCGTGCCAGGGGCTCGCGAGACAGAAGGGCCCCGCCGCACAGATCGCATTCCGGCAAGTTCGTTTCGCCCTGCAGGGCCATGGTCACGGCACCGCAAGCGCTACAGGCATGAGGTATCTTCATGGAGAATGAGGGAGAGGGTCTGGCGTCGGAACAGCCTCCAGACCTTGCAGCCTCAGCAGCTCGAGTTTCATCATCAGAACCGTCAGATGCCCGGCCGTGGGTTCCCGTTCGATGCGCTCCATGACTTCTGCACGGGGAAGCACCTTGCGCCAGGTCTGCTCCGCCTCTCCCGCCTCACCGAAGACGGCGTCCTCAATGCCCGAGAGATCTGCCCGGGCCAGGATCATCGTCACCGTCTCGCTCGAGCCGCCGGGCGAGGGCAGGGTGGTGAACTCGGCCAGGATGTCGGATTCCTCGATCGAGACGTCCGCTTCTTCGCGGGCCTCGCGCATGGCGGCTTCGCGGGGTGTCTCGCCTTGATCGATCATGCCGGCGATCGGGCCCAGACTGAAGCAGGCTTCGCCCTGCATGCCGGCGGCGAACATGCCGATCCGGAACTCCTCGACGCAGAGCACGTGGTCCGTCTCCACGTCGTAGAGCAGCAGCGCGGCGGCATGGCCGCGCTCGAAGTTCAGGCGCGTGAACTCGAAGTCACGCCCCTCCGCTTCCTGGCGGAGCCTGTAGGCGTCGACTTTGAAGAAGCCGTCATAGGCGCGCTCTTGTCCGAGCAGGGTGATCTTGCGTGTCATAATGTGGGTGTCTTTCTCATTTTCTGCCGCGAGTCTATCCGGCAGGGCCGAAAATCCGCAGCCTCTCAGCACGTCCAGCGTCGGACAAATGACACACCGGATCCCGCTCAGGCTCTTGATTTGTAGGGGTTGCTGTCAGAGCGATCCCGCCATGCTTCGTCTGCGCGCCAAGCGGAGACCTGGTGGGGGAAGGGCATGCTGTGCATGACGTTGGACTGATCGAAGAGCCACCTCTCGAAGTCGTTGCCTTCGTCCTTCGAGAGGAGTGTGGTGGACCCATCGTCCGACATCGCCTCAGACCTCCACCGGGATGTTCGTCATCCCTTCGGTGCCGAAAACCTTACGGTAGTGATCCACCTCGTCCGGAGCCCCGGTGGCCTTCTCATAGTTGTCCGACAGCTTTACCGGGCTGATGCTTTTCCCGTTGTTGCGGGTGACCTTCGAGACCTTGCAGACCACCGAGATAGGATCGAGGTCATGCCCGCCGCGCGGATCGCAGCCGCGGAAGTCATTGGTGGCGTTCGTGCCCCACCCATAACCGCACCGGATCTGGTCAGAGAAGGTCTTGTGAAGATCGATCATCTGCTGCGCATCCAACCCGTCGGAGAACAGCTGGAGCTTGTTCCCGGGATCAACGCCGATGGACTTCCAGAAGGCGACCTTCTCCCAGCCACCCACGAAGGGATCCTTGCTGTCTTCCCGGAAACCGGTCCAGTTTTCGATATCCGGGAACGCGGCCGGGGCGCCCTGGAGGAATTGCGTCGTACCGAAAGTGTCGGGCAGTCCCACCAGCAGGTTTCCACCGTAGACCTCCTGCCACTCACGCAGGACCTTGTACTGACTGTCGCGCAGAGCGGCCTCATCCTGAGGCGTGTCGATGCGGGCGAGCGCGGCGATCACCATGGGCAGCTCATGGGCATTCGTGCCGATCGCGGGCAGGCCCATGCGCATGGCATGCAGGGCATTGGAGGTCCCGATGAAACCATCGCCGAGTTCCTCGGCCATCGCCTCGATAACGAATTCCTGCCACAGGAACCCGTGCCGGCGTCTCGTGCCGAATTCTGCAATGCCGGAGACCCCCGCCTCGCGGATGGACTTCAGTTTGGAAACCAGCTTCGCTGTCGCATTCGCATAGAGAACGCGAAGTTGGTATTTCGACATGCCCGACATGGCGGCACGGGACTTGGCCTCGTTCATGATCGCGAGGATATAGATTTCCCAGAAGGTGGCCTCGAACCAGCTGCCGGTGAAGGAGATCTCGTATTCGCCGGACTCGTCGTTGATCGACAGGTCGTAGGCGGGCAGCCGCAGGTTGCGCAGCGCCTCGATGAAATCTCCGGAGAAGATCCCGCGCTGGCCGTAGAAGGTGTTGCCCTGCAGCCAGATCAGTTCGGCATTGGTAAAGCGCAGACCGCGCACGAAATCCAGCTGGGCGCGCAGGTCAGCCTCGGACACAAGGTCGGCCAGACGGATCCGTTTGATGCTCCGGTTCTTCACGCTGAAGGTCGCCCCCACGTCGGCGTACTTTTCCCAGATGAAGTTTGCCATCAGAAGCTTGTAGAAATCCGTGTCCAGAAGCGACCGCACAAAGGGGTCGAGGCGGAAGTTCTGGTTGTGGATGCGTTGCGCGATATCGATGCTCATGTGGCCCTCCGGGCAATAGCTCTATACTGTGTTATTCGCAGACTACCTGAGCCTGGCAAGCACATCAATAATAAAATGCACCATGCACTTTTATATATTGTCCCAAGATATCCTGGAAGACAGGCGGCCTGTCAGGCCGCCCGTTCTGAACTCAGAGTTGACCCTTGCCGGCGATCGGGATCTGCCAGTCCGAACCGAAGTCGGTTTCGTTCAGCTTCACGCCCGGACAGGCCTGTGCGCGTTTGTACTGGGCCCGCATGACCAGCCGGGCAATGCGATCCGTGTAGGCGCCGGGGACAGCGCCGCCGCTCATGCGGATCACCTCTTCTTCGCCGAATTTGCGCACCACCTCGCGGGCAGTCGCCGCGGCATCGATCCGGCCCTCCACAAGATGGCGCAGCACCTCGTCGAGCAGGGTGTAGCTGCCGAGCGAGTTTTCGTCCTTCTGGTCCTCTGCCAGTTCGGCGCTCGGCGGCCGGGTGATGATCCGCTCCGGGATGACGTCGCGCGCCACCTCGCCGACACCGATCACGTAGCCGCATTGGTTGCGCCATTCAGCCATGCGGAAGGCATCCGACTTGTAGACCGACTTCAGCGGGTTGAAACCGCCGTTCATGTCGCCATAGAGCGTGGCGTATCCAACCGACATCTCCGACTTGTTGCCGGTAGAGATGACGATACCACCGAGCGCGTTGGTCATGCCCATGAGCATCATACCCCGGAGCCGGGCCTGATAGTTCTCGCGGGTCACGGCGAGATCGGGGTTCACCCCGATGTCACCTCCGACATCATCAAGGAAGACCGACATTTCACGATCCAGCACCTCGAAGGTATCATCGATCCTTACCTGGCGCGGCGTGATCCCGAGACGGGTCATCAGATCGTCCGCAAGATCGAGACTTTCCTGGCTGGTGTGCCGGGAAGGGAGCATGACGCCGTTCACAGCCTCGGGACCGAGGGCATCGACGGCCATTGCGGCGAACAGGGCAGAATCCACCCCGCCGGAGATCCCGATGAAGACCCGGCGCGATCCGGTTTTCCGGGCATAGTCACGCAGGCCGAGGACACAGGCGGTGTAATAGGCCTCGATGGGGTTTTCCGGATGGGCGCGGGTCGAGATTTCCTGGTCGAGACCGATCCTGACCGACCCGTCCTCTTCGCGACGCAGGCAGACACGCATGACATCCGGCACGAAGGCTGCACCACCGGCGGTGAGCCCGTCACTGTTCATGATGAAGGTGCCGCCATCGAACACCAGCTCATCCTGGCCACCAACCTGGTTCACATAGATCAGGGGAAGTCCGGTTGCGAACACACGCGCCCTGGCGTGGCGCAGGCGCGTCTTTTGCTTGTCGCGCTGGAACGGGGAGCCGTTGAGTACGATCAGGACATCGGCAAGCTCATCGGCCAGGCCACGGGACACCGTTCCATGCCACATGTCTTCACAGATCTGCACACCGAGATTGAAACCGCGGAAAGACAGCGGGAGCGGGGCATCATCAGCGCTGGCGAAAGTCCTGCGCTCATTGAATACATCATTGTTGGGCAGCTCGCGTTTGCGTACCACCCTGGTGGCACCGTTCGGCTCGATCAGAAGAGCCGAGTTGTAGGGAAGACGCGTGCCTGCCGTCGGCGCACCAATAAGAGCGGCCGGACCATTCAGAGAGACGACCGCAGCACTGATTCTCGCAATCTGGGCATGGACCGATCCGATGAAGCCCGGGCGCAAAGCCAGATCGGCGATGGGATATCCCGAGACGAAGCATTCGGAAAACACGACAAGGTCTGCCTCCGCATTGTTCTTCAGGTGCTCGATTACGCGATCCGCATTTCCGGACACATCCCCGACGACCGGGTTGTCCTGGATGAGGGCAATGTGAAGCATTTGCGTCATGTCAGTCTCCTTTTCGCCGTCCCGGCCAGCATCTGTCCTGCACCGGGTCCGGTTGCTTGAGGCGACATTACGCCTCTCCCATAACAAGATCAATATAAAAGTGCGCGATGCACTTTATTAGAACTGTGGAGGGCGGCATGCACGACTTCCGGAGCTATGCTATAAATCCGGAGACGCACCCCAAGGACCTTCTGATGCGCATATTGCCAGGTATTTTCCGCCGTCGCAGGCCAGTGGCCACCTGGCAGGATCTTGTCGAAGAAGTTCTCGACAAGGCGACGATGCCCACAAGTTCCCTGCATGGGGAAACGCACTGGCGTGCGGTCATTTCATGTGGCCTGCGGATCTCGGAGCAAACCGTAGCGAACCGCAAGGTGGTCTTTGCCTTCGGGCTCATCCACGACAGCCAGCGCCTCGATGATGGCTATGATTTTGCCCATGGACAGCGTGCTGCAGCAAGCCTTGGCGGTCTGCGAACACTTCCGGATCTGCTCTCCGCCGGAGAGATCGATCTACTGGCCCGGGCTTGCCAGGACCATGAGAACGGTCTGGTATCCGCGGACCCCACAATCGGCTGCTGCTGGGATGCGGACCGTATCAATCTCTGGCGGGTAGGGGTCGCGCCCGATCCCCGGTTTTTCTCGATCCTGGAAGAGGGGCCGCTTTTCAACGAGAACAGCAAAGATGTGCGGGACACCTACTCGGCCCCGCCATCATGGACATCGCTCGTCCGAAAAATCGAAACTATCAAGAAGATTGATCAGGCTGGCACTTTGTCAGGATCGTGACCCCGGGATCGCGCCCGAATTTCATGTGCAAGGGCTACAGCACGGATTCGCTGTCTGTTTTTCGCACTTACTGGTATTCGCGCCGCGCCAGTAGGACGGCCATCGATGCTGAGCTTTGGCCCGATCAGCTCATAGGCGCACCCCGTAGGCTTTATACTCATCCTGAACATGGACAGGGGCATCACCGCTACGTAATTGGAGATCTTCCGTTTCAATCCAAATATCTGTATTGCCTCGACAATACCTGTCACCACCCTGGCGCGCTTATCCGGTTCAAGATCCTGGTCACAACAAAATCGGGTGATTTCCCATATGTCATCGCTGTTTGGAGGCTCTCCCACGAACATTTCTGGCCACATATCGCGCGCCATGTAGGGAACTGTCGTCGGCATCAGACGGACAGCTCCGCGGACCTCCTGATCATGATCTACCCACAGGAGATACCGGCTCGCGGGGGTGTCGTATTGATCGTACTCACACCCTTCAGCGGAAGGCACATCCCAGTTCATACGATTGATAAACACCTTGTGGCGCAGCTGATGGTGCTTGAACCAAGCATCGCCGTATTGGTGGACTGTTGCCCACCCCAGTTCCAAAATCGACACGAATCTCTCCCATCATTGAACACGAGTCTGATGGGCTTGGTATGCGAAAATGTGATTACTGTCGCAAGTAATTTTTTTTCCGATTTGGATCAGTCGATGTAGAAGGCGCCAGCCGCGATGCACCGCAGGACGGCAACAGTGCGGTTGTTGGTCTCGAGGCGGGCCATGGCGACCTTGATGTGATAAGTAACAGTGTTTTCCTTGAGATCGAGCAGCTCGGAGATCTCCCTCGATGACTTCCCCATCGCGGTCCAGTAGAGGCATTCGATCTGCCGTTTTGAGAGCTCGGAGACCCGCTGCTCGTCATTCAGCAGACGATCGATGCGCATGAAGCACATGGAAGACAGAGCATGAAGCTCGTTGAACTGGGAATCGGTGACCTTGAAGTCCCGCGGGGTGACGTAGCACATGACTGAAAGCTTTCCTGTGCGTCCCCGGAATGGAATGGTCAGCCCTTCCTTGAGGCCGGTCTCGTGCGCGGCCGCCATCATCCGGCGTTCGTCCTGGGTCATGTCAACAGACCCATTGATTTGAGACCAGAGGAAAGGCTCCTCGTGCAGTCGGCTGCGCTGGATGATCGGATCATTCCGATGGAACTCCCCACGCTCATAGCTTTCGATCCAGGCGTCCGGATAATTGATCATGCCGCGGTGGTCGATCGTGAGGGCATGCCGGTTCGGGGTACCGCTGACCTGCACAAAGGCGCTAAACTCGAAGCCATACTCGTAGGAGAGATTGCGAATGATCTTGTAGACCTCATCGACCTTCTCGCAAGCGCGCAGCTTTTCGGTGAGTTTACCCATGCGTTTCATATTCTGTCCCCGGCATATCGCCTGTAAGTCTATCGTTATCACCCGCCATGCCTAGCCGGGCTCGCACCCCGGTCTTTCGGTCAACCTGCAAACTGGTAAAGCGCTGACAACTTGCTGCGCAATACAGAATGCCACGAGGTAAATTCCCTCGTCGGGCTTCAATCAATCTCCGGGGTCGTTCAAGGTCGGCTGTCCACAATAATCGATGTGAACCGATACGATCTGGCTTGCCTTTGAAGCATGTCCCGCAGAAACTTTATGCGAAAAATCTTAGGTAACTGCAAGGGGATAATTTATGGTGCCTGCACTTTTCGTGACACTCTTCGCCTGCAAGGCAGCGCTCACCGGCGTCGTCTATGTGGCCATCAAGAGTGACCTGAACCGCCATATCACAAATTTCATCGAGAACATCCCTGCGGATATGATCTGCATCGAGCAGGACAAAAGTGGGGTCGCAGAGCTAATTCGGGAGAGATACCCTTTGCCCGCCTGCCCGGAACGGGTGATTTTCCCCAATAATGGAAGGATGATCAGCCTTCCGAACGGGGGCGGGGAGTTCCATGTCTTCGCCTACACACCGGCGCAGGGGCGGCCTGTGGTTCTCGCTGCGGGATATGATCGACAGCGCCGCTTCAGGATCGTACCCATTATGACGCGGGGCGGCACCGAGCTTGGCCGCACGGCATTCCTGGAGCGCATCGCCCAGTTGATGACGAATAAATCCGCAACGACGTGATGCGATAATCCTTTTTGGTTAGGGATTTTCGCAATTGCCGCAGAGACTCCACCTGTCATACGGCAGGAGGTCGACATGTTTGCGAGAACCATAGCGGTCAAACCGCTGCGAAATTTCACCAGCAACGCGCCAGGTGAAGATGGCGATATTTTCGAGCGTGATCTCGGGATGTCCCCAGCAAGCGCCATTGGCGCCTATCTGGAGCGCATGTCGGATCATGCGAGCACAGACCACGTGCGCACACGGATGATCGAGGACATGCAGGATCTGCGTGAAGCGGGGCGCCTCGGGCCCTGCCTGGCTGTCGAAGGGCGTAGCATCGACTTTCTCGAGAAGTGGAACACCTTCCTGGAAGGCGACGACAGCGAGGAGGTCGCAAGAGCGGTCATCACTCCGGTCGAGGCCCTGGTTCAGAACTTCGCTGTCCGGCTTTTCACGCCCTCCAAGACCCGGCGCGGGCCAATCCGGGCGCACCACATGAGCGCGCCCCTCGACATGGAAACCGCAGAACGCCGTATTCCGATCGTGGAGCCGCTGCTCAATGAGCACCTGCAGGCGGGGAGTTTCCCTGCACAGTCGATCGGCGCGCGGACCGATCATGACGGCACAGGTCTCATCCAGGTCAAGCTGCATGATTTCCAGCCTGCGCTCGAGCGCGCGCGCGACGTGCGCAACGTCATGACCTGGTATCCGGTCGAAACGATCGAGCTTGAGATCGACCGGGATGATGATTTCGCGCCGGCGATGTGATGGACCGCGATGAGACGATAGAACACAGGTTCTGCCATGGGGATTGCTATCCCATGGCCATCGCCCTTCATCAGGCGCTTGGCTGGCCCATCCGGACATTGACCGCCTACCGGGACAAGACCGCACGGCAACCGCATCCGGCGCATTCCTGGGTGCAGGCACCCGACGGCCGCGCTTTTGACGCGAAGGGCTTTCGGAGCGAGGATGAGATCCTCGGGGACATGCTGGCAAACAAGAGCCAGGTTTCGGTCGACAGCGCACGCATCTGCACATCCCGGAATGATGCCGACTATACAAGTTTCCTGTTCAGGCTCGCCGATGGCGGACCTGAGTTCGAGCTCTGGTACCGCAAGAAGCTCGATGAAATCATCCCGGAAGCCTCCGAGGCGATCAGGAATTATCTCGAACCCCGGTACGCGCCCTCAAGCCTGGCGCCGGGCATGCGCGCATTCTCCGTTCGTTACCAGCCAGACGGCATCACCTGCGGCCCGAGTGCGCTTGGGGCGGTGATGGATCTGCTGTGCGACGACGCGCCCTCGACGCGTGTGATCTCTGAGCTCTGCGGGACGAATCCATATACCGGCACAACCGATGTTGCGATGAAGCGTGGGCTTGAAGCCCTCGGCATGGCTTATGACCATCCTGCGTCCTCAACCCGGAACGAGGTCGGGTTCCTGGACGCCCAGCTCGATGCGGGCAATGTCGTCTTACTGAGGACCATGAGCTCAGGCTGCAAACATTGGGTCACGGCATACGGACGTGATGATGAAGGGTACCGGATCGGATGCCCGGTCGGTGGCGAGCTGACCTGGAGTGCCGCGAAATTGAATTCGGCATGGAGTGCCCGGGACCGCGACTGCATGGTCGTATCCCGCAACCCGGCGGATCATCCGGATCTGCGGACAACGAATGTTCAGCTGCTGGAAACAGCAGAGCCCAGCCTTTGAAAGGGAATGCCTCATGGCATATCAGCAGTATATCAGCGGATCCGTCCGCATCTACCCGGCCCTGGATGATGCAAGTCTGGCAGAGCTTAACGCGTGGCTTGCGCAGGAAAGCACAACGGAGGCCTTGCGAGGCCTGACGCTGGCGCCTGACGCGATGTTCTTCGACAATGACGCACCCTGGCGTCCCGGCATGGACGAGGGCTTTGATCCGCGGAAGTTCGCAGAAGCTCTCGAAGAGCTTACCCTGTTGATTCAGCGCGCCGGAAGCCTGTCGAGCGGTGAGTTCTCCATCACATCGGAAAGCTATGAGAATTCGGATTTCCTCAGAACCGTCGCGATCGACGGATATGGTGCCATCCTGGATGGCGAACGCGTTTCCCAACGCGCGATCGATCTGGACCTGGACAGCATCTCACCATAACCCGGAGAGTTTTTCGCACCAGCGCAACAGGAAAACATTTGAGAACATAAGGAGAACATGATACCCGGAGACATCCAGTAAAATGAAGGAGTCGCTGATGGGTTTTGTACTACATATGGTGCCGGGTTTCGGCACATTCCCCGATGGCCGCCTGAGGGCCGGGCCATTCAACAGGATGGAGCATGTCGGCTCTCTCTACGTGGCCATGGAGAAATGGGGGATCCGACCCGGAGCCGAGGGCTCCCAGGGGATCGTCTCACTGACAGCCGGTGGCATCATGCTTTCGGCACAGGGGGAAGGTGTCTCCGGGTATCTCGTCGATGAAGAGGGGCTCGAGGTCTCCGAAACCGATCTCGACCGTTTCATCATGGACACCGTCCAACCCGGCACCGCCTGCCGGTTTATGGGGCATTGGTGCCCGGACCGTGATCGCATGATCGTCTCGGAGGCAACAGCCATCCACGACGCAAGATACGTGACCTGGATGCAGACCCGGGACATCGTCCATGCGGATGGCCGCAGACAGAATCTCATCCGGACCACCCCCGTGGCGATCCCGGAAGCTCAGGCCCGCAAACTGGCCTGAGCACGGAGAGCGGCAGCACCGAACGGTCGCTCACCCAAACTCTACCTCTTCGTCATCTTCCAGCTCAAAGCGGTCGGCATGATCCTCCGCTTCCGTAAAATCGAGCGGCAGTACCGCCTGAGGCGGCTCGATTGCTTCGGCTTCTTCAGGATCCGCCGACACCGGCGCCGGTGGTTTTACCACAGGGCGATCGCCGAGATCCTCCAGAACGAGGCCGCCAAGCAGACCGGCGATAGCACCGTCCGGACCGAAGGCTTTCTCGAACATGCGAGACACATCATCGATCTCGTCCTTGCGAGGGTAGGGGTAGCGGCTGTCCGGAAGGCCCAGAAGCCTGGCTTCAGCGTCAAAGACCTCTTCGTCCTGGATGTTTGCCAGGTAGTCGTTATGGCCCCCCATGCGTGCGAGGCGGTCGATCACCCAGGCCTCGAACGCCCGTGCGCCGATCTCATGTGGGAGACTGAAATAGGAAGCCGAACGGTATTTGTCCGCAGTATGCGATCGGCCGTTGAGCGGAGCCGTCCGCAGGTCTGCCCCCAGCCGTGCGAGCGCCTCGACGGCAGGCCGGGCCTCGTAGCTCAGCGATGCGGAGCAACCCTGACGCAATCCGGTGCCCATGTAAGTCGCTGCACCCATGCGCCTGCCGACAAGATTGTCGAGCGCATGGAACCATTCATGCGCCAGGCTCCCGGCACCATTGGCTTTGGTGAGGTTGATGACGATCTGGAGCGGCTCGTAATGCGCCGCAGCCGGGTTGCGGCCGCCCGTACCCCGCGCACCGAAGGCCAGGCCGAGCGTGCCATCAAGCGACAGGGCTGAAGGGGCGCACCCAAGGACCTCGGAGAGGTCCATTAAGGCATCAAAAGCCCGGTTCAGATCCTGCTGTCGCCGCGGGCCCTCGACATAGTTGCCGAACTGCACGCCGCGGAAACCGAAGGTGGCCGAAAATTCGTCAGGACTGATGTCGCGTCCGCCCCGGTAATCCTTGCCGTCGCGCGCTGTGTTCTCTGCACCGCGCTCGGCGGGCGTCTTTCGAAGGGTCTCGTAGCGTTCGACCACCTGGTCGAAGTTGTCGCGTAGAAACGCCGTGGCATCGCGACGGTTTTCGAAGGACATGACGTCGACACGATTCCCGCCGATCTTCCGCCCAATCCAATGGGTGTCCGGTTTGGACAGGTAATGATAGATCTGGAAATGGCTCGGCTTGGAGCCACGCCCCGCTGCACCTGTCTCTTATACA
>OJFX01000127.1_pt1 | contig 24529 bp, 22 predicted proteins | sample 1594171 | NCBI WGS metagenome assembly OJFX01 (sample SAMN05416840, study PRJEB24817) | seawater metagenome | isolation source: Sea water | place: Canada:Atlantic | collected 2013-07
CCGCAACCGTGGTGAAGTACGGCACCGTCGAGCGCGAGGACGAGAACGGCGAGGAGCGCCAGATCCCCTACGCCAAGGCCTACCGCGTGTTCAATGCTGACCAGATCGAGGGTTTGCCCGCTGAATTCTACATCCTGCCCGATCCGCCCCGTGATCTGGGCACCGTAGCAGATCCCGAGTTGGAGGCCTTCTTTGCCGCGAGTGGTGCGCAGATCGACAGCACCGAGGAGCCGCGCGCCTATTACAACATCAAGACAGACCGCATCCACATGCCGCTGATTGCGACGTTTCACAGGGCCGCAGGATATTACGGCACCTTGGCCCATGAGTTGACCCACTGGACAGGGGCGACGAAGCGGCTGGACCGTTTGGGCCGTTTCAACGACCGCAAGGCTTACGCGTTCGAGGAGCTGGTCGCGGAAATCGGAAACTGCATGCTTTGCGCGCAGATCGGGGTGGAGCCGGAATTTGATCAGAGCGCAGCCTATGTCGAAGGATGGCTTGAGGCGATGAAGGAAGACAGCCGTGCGATATTTCGGGCTGCGTCCGAGGCGCAGAAGGCGGTGGATTATATCATGGCCCGCACCGCGCAGGCCGACCGCATGGCCGCAGAGTAACAGCCCGCCCCGTTGAATGATCAAGGCCCCCGTCAGCAGGCGGGGGCTTTTTGCGTTGTGGCGTGATCCTGGCCGTGGGTGGTTTCAGGGTGACCTGTCGGCGGGCAACCTGAAGGCCACCTGCAGACAGGCCCGGCGCTTCGCGCGGACGGTCATTTCATGCCCGGAAACGATCCATTTGGGACGGTTGGACGCTGTCGTTCAGCTAGCTTCAATTGAAATGCGCACTGCGCCCAGATCAACACCAAGGTCGCTAGCCAAAAGGGCGCGGTGATGATCAATTATCTGGCCGAAGGTCATGGTTCCAATCGGCGCTTCATCATTGGCGCTCGAAGCCCCTGTACGGGCCTCCATCCGAGAGACAGAAGCGTCATCGCGGCGACGACAATCCTTAGCGCTTTCCAAGCTGACAGGAGCCATCTTCTCCCAATCTCCAAGAGTAAGCTGCCCGAGAGTTTCATCGCTATCCACGTATGTAACTGGGTTGCGATAACCCGGCCACTCAACGCCAACATCGGTCGTGGCAAATTCATCAAATTGGATAAGCCAGCGCCCATCTTCGTCTTGAACAACATCACGTATGGTTGCGATCATGAAAGATTGCCCGTGGCGATCTGGATCGCCTGACCTCATGCGATCATGAGCGTTGTGAACGAGGATAACATGGCTGGCCTTGCGTGCTTTAACAGGATCGACCTTCCACCAGCCGGTTCCGCCCAGCTCGATGATGTCGTCGCGTTGCTTACTTGTGAAGATCAGTAAAATTGAAGGCATTTTATAACTCCCTTATGTCGATGCGGATAGTTATGACATTATTTTAACTAATATACAATACTTTTTATATAAAAAGTATAACAAAACTATATGCGGTGCATGACAACTATCACGCATATCGAAGCTAAGACCGACTTTCTAAACATAAACTACCTGTTAGGGTGTTCTAAAACGGTGGCTTGTTACCGCAAACAATAACGCAACCAGTTCGCAATTTCCGCAGCCTACGTTTCCGGATTCAATCGCAATCGTGCTGCCTCCAATACTTCTTGCGCAAACCTCTTGGGATAACGCAGGACAACAGCTTCGGCGCTCAGATCAAGCATGCCTCTCGCCTTGAGAAGGTGATAACCGTCTGACGGCTGAGCCTGAAGGGCCAAGTCGGCAAGGGTTTTCTCGACACCAACTCTTGCGATCTTTTGCCGGGTTCGGCTCAGTCTAATGGTCTTGCCCCGCTCTTCACTAAGTTCGTTTTCCAATGCGGTGATGCTCTTCCAGAAGTCTAGGACAACTGGATCATTTGGATCGTCAATGTCTTTTGCTGCCCGAACTTCGATCAGACGTCTTCGCGCAGCATCTTCGACTTCTTCGGCACCTTCCCGGTTTGCATTGGAAATCCAATTTCGTAGTTTCTTCTCGTCATCACAAGTGGCGATGATATCAAGGAGTTTCTGATTTTTTGACATCACGAAGTCCCGTTTTTAACGGCGTAGCGAGACGCTCTGGAAAAGATGTTGTTCGCGCTGCTTATCTTCACATTGCCCTGTTGGAGAACATATCCTCTACTCTCCATTATTTGCCTGACCATGTGACCCATCATCTGCTTAATTCGATCCTGTCTCACGCGGTCACCAAATCGTTCAAGAAGAAAGGGTGATAGCGGCTCAATCGCAGGACGCGAGAGATACGTTGCCGTTTCCATGCGGATAAGGTTCTCGGGATCGACCAGGAACTCCCAAATCTCTTTACCACCCTCATTGGCAAATGTTGTGCTGTAGCGTCCGGCGTCGTAGCTCATTGTATCACTCCATTTAAGACGCGTTATATATGACGCGTGGTAATTGGAGTGTCAACGGCATTCGAAACGTTTAATTTATGCATTGCCTGGCTTATGTGTAATCGTTACCGCTGCTTGGAGCGCATTTTCAGTGCTCGATGGCATCAAGACGCCATCATCCGTCTTGATTGAGGCGCTCCACAACCTGTTGCCAGTGCCTCAGAATGTCTGGATTATTATCCCACCAGTTGCACAGGCGTGCAGTCATCATAATGGCTTCAGCCGCACGTTCGCGCTCTGGTTCGAACGGTCCTTTGCAGTTGATAGGCGGAGTGGGAAGTTGCAGGGCGAGTGTTCCTACTCGACCCACCTGTCGTAGAGCGATCCCGGTGTTTTCGAGTCCTCCGGCGCGTTGGATTTCGGTAATATGCCATCCCCACTTGGGGATCATCAGCTTTACGTTTGCCTCTACGAACTGAAGAAATACCTTCGGTTTTGGTAATCCGGCGTGCAGAGTAAGGCTCTTCGGAACATCAAGGTGAACCGTGTGCGATCCTTTGTTCCGGTCGCGCTTCTTTTCTGTGATCTGAGGCGCGATTTTGGCACGTAGCGCCCCGAAGCTTTGAAAGAATGCGGTTTGTACATCGCTTGGGTTCTCAGGGGGTACTTCTGCTTGATTTATCGCTGCCGCCAGCAAACCGTAATCCGACCCAGAGAATTCAGACAGAAGGCTTTCGTAGGACAGCGTTTTGTCAAACATCGCCGCCTTCACTGATTTTCTGAGATATGATCTCGGTGCCAGCAAAACCGTGGTTCCACCGTAACCGGCACCTGACCTGACGTAACGCTCTGGCTGAGCAACACCGTTCACATGCGACCAATAGGCACTGATTTTGTTTTCGATCAGCAGGCGATCTTTGGAGAGGATTACGTCGAGGTCGATTGTGCCGGAATCCTCAAAATGAGCTTGCTGGGGGTCGACGTGCTTTGCGACGCCAGAGCCGGACAGTCCCAAACATTCACGGACTTTGTTGCAAAACTCTGGTGACGTTTGAAACGCCTCTGCGAACAGGTCGTCTATTTCTCGCTCTCTGATGCGAAATTGCCGGTCTTCGGTAGCATGGCCGTGTGTGGGAATATGGTTCATAAATTTTTCCTAGATGGTGACGGGCTGAGTTTTAAGCGTGCCATTTCTTGAGAAGGGTTTGTACGTGGCGTTCACTGGCGCTTCGATGTGCGCTCTGCAGCTCGGCCACTTGGCGTGAAAGTCGGGCGGCGGATGTGTCGAGTGCATCTTCCATGAGGCCATTATGCAGGCCCGACTCCAGATCGCTGGATGGACCGCCGTGTGGAAATAGCATCTCGCGGCGAGGTGGCAGATCGGCGTCGTAGCGATCAGAGGCAAACTTCTCTCTCGCGAAGCAGCTCACGGCGTTTACAGTGCCGAGTTCCCACTCTGCATCAAGCCAGTGACGCAAATGAAGTGGCGTGGCACCCGTGAAGGAGAGATACCATGGCTCGGCCACAACAATGCCAGGAGAGGCAACAGGATCAGCGTCAAACTCCCACTCCGCCCCCCCGGGATCGCGAAGCAACAGGCTCTCGTGCATCCATGCTTCTTCGTCGGGCTGGACCCGCCAAACCTCGCCCGAGCTTAACGTTACCGTGGGCCAGACATGACCACCATCAGCGTGGCGGGCGTAGAACAATCCGTTCCCAAGTCCGGGATCGATTGCGGCGTTTACGTGATGTGTGCCCGCCCAGATATTCCCCTCTGGGAAACATATTTCTACCCTTGGGCGTGACTGAAGTGCTGCGCCGAAGCCACCCCGCCCGTCCGGTACGACGCATAGGTGAATTTCACGATGGTAGGTCAGCTGTCCGCTGGCGCAGGACAGGCCCGGAAGATCGACGGGCACCCCATAAGCCGTCTTGCTTGACAGATGTGTGACCCCCATGCCCGGAGTCAGATGGTCACCCGAGGAAAGTGCAGCAGCGTCCAGTGGACGCAGGACGTCCTCCGGTGCGAGACGGAATCCGGTTTCAACGACCAAGTACGGTATCCGCAGAAGTTCCACGGATGGGTAAGGCACTGCCTCTTCCAAATACTCGCAATTTGCATAGTGAGGACTGATCGGGCTATCCAGCCATTGCATGCAGGATACATCCGTGGCGAGTAACCGATCCTGGAACATCTCCCAGCGACAGTTCATTGACCTGATCGCCGCATAGGCGCTGTCGAGTTCATGTCGCCGCGCAATCTCGGTGCAAAGGCTGTTCAGGAGAACAGCAAGGTTCTCATAGCTGCGATTGTCTTCCGGCAGCGCCTTGGTGTTGTTGCGGCTATTATGCCAAAGACTGGTTTGCCGAAGCATGTCCATTTTCCACTGTTCCGGATCGGCCCCGCAGTGGATTGCAGCAATGGTAAGGGCGATGAGGTAGGGTTCCAGCCGCTGCGAAGGCTCGCTGCGGGTTTTGTAGTGCCTGATGACGTCTTCGGTTACCTCGGAGAACTTCCTTGGTAGAGTGTAGTTGACTAGTTTGAAGCTCTCGGTGCGGCCATGAGTGCTGTGCATGGCTTCCAGCACCATGTCCTGAAATCGCTCTTTGTTCAGGCCTTTCGCTTTGGCCTTCTGCCATGCTTCAGCCAAGTGCAGCGCGGCATGGAGCCGGTCTGTGCGCCTGCCAAGCTTGGCACCACGCTCGGCTTCCGCCTGCCACCAGCGAAGAGCGGCGAGATCACGCTCGGCTATTTCGGCTCTTTTTGCATCGCGATCATCCACGGCGACGTCCTCCCCGGTTGCGGCGCAAATTTGAGCTGGAACGCACTCTGCGCGTGATGGGGAGAACGGTCACGACTCGTGCGCTGTCATCGCTCCAGATGAGCGCATAGCGGGCTAGGCTGTCATCAATATTGAGATGCCTGGCCCGCTTAGAAGAAACCCGCAGGCGGCGGCAGTTGTCACCCGCAGGTTCATCTACATCGGCTTGATCCAAGATCGTTTGAACGAAGAAGGTGCGCAGGCCGCGCTCTTGGCATCGTTGAAGGGCATGTCGTGTCATCATGGCTCTGTTTCCTTTTGTTGATGGCACCAAGTTGGCCGTCAAAAGCCGAGCCGACGAGCCGATATCGGACTATAGGTAACAAATTCTCGGACTATTAGGTTAAATAATTTCGGACTATTTTTAGTTAGTGATTGAGATTCTCACGAGAACTCATGTCGATATGATGACCCAATGGTCTTGCATATCGAGCGGTCCAAAACGGTCCTATTTTTTGGGGTCAAAACGCTAGCGTTTTGGCCAACAAGCGCCCCTAGAGTGGCCCTCTTTTTCGGTTCCTTTCAATCTACAATAAGGCTTTGTTCGTGAACAAAATATGATCTGGAAATGTCTGTCCGTATTTTTGAAGTTGCGGCGCGGAACATACGACTGTGAGCCAGCTCCCTTCCTGACTTCGCTTCAATCGGGTCAGACCAGCATAGATCAAGGCCAAGCTTTGCTCATGTGCGGCCTCCGATACATAGACAACAAGCAAGCGCGACTCCCACCCTTTGAAGCTGTGCAAGGTGGTCGCCTTGATCCTGGCATCTCCCATGTAGAATCCCATTTTCCGGCGACGGTGATCGTCGCCAAACGTATCCACGGCTCGAACGCGATATTCAGACAGCCTAGCCACGACGCCTGCTCCAGATTTCATGTCGCTTGCCAGCATGGTGATGTCAGAATTGGCCAAGTTGGCCTTTCCAGTTTGCCGCATCAAGGAAAGGATTTCGTCTGAGCATACTTTCTCTGCTTCCTCTGAACCGCATTGCACCCACCGTAAATGGCACGGATAAAGGTCCAATGATCCCTGCTCAGGCTCGGGAAGGTCAATGGCTTCTTGGGGAAGAAAGTTTTCCGCGAAGTCTCGTACGAGGCTCATTGCGTCCGGGGGTAGCCTATAGCTGACGCTCAACTGTGCCCACCGACCGCCAGAGAATCCGGCCCCCTTCATCACATCATCTGTCCACGCTCTGGCCGTGCCGTAAACGTCTTGAGTCGCGTCCGCGACCAAAAGCATCTCTCCATCTGGAGCACACGCCTTGCGCAACACATTCCACCATGAGGGCCGGTAATCCTGCCCCTCATCGACTAGGATGGCATCGTATCTCTTAGCCCCAGGATGCTCGACAGCCTCTTCTGCCAAACGCGGCAAAGTTACGTTAAGGACATCTTCTCGTTGCCCATCTGAACTGACAAACTTCCACAGATCATCATATCTGTGCTCCCAACCAACCTCGTAGCAGGTATGTTTGCACCACAGATGAAAGTGCGTGAACTGGACATTCTTCAGCCGCTCCGGCGTATCTAGGTCGCGGACGATGAGGTCGCGCAGATAGTGCCAGAGCGTGATGTTGAATGTTGCAACCAGAACGGATTTTCCTTCGTTTGCAAGCCGCGCGGCGCGAGCTGCAAGAACGAGGGATTTCCCCGATCCCGCCGGTCCTTTGATCCTGCGGTAGCCTGTATCCGTGCGAGTATCGGCCAATGAACGTTGGTTACGATCCAGAACCAAAGGCGTTCTCTGCGTTGATGAAAAATCCGGCTCGACAAGCCAACCGCGCAAATCTTCTGCCAGCCCCTCTGCCATCAGGCGCGAGCCGCTGCGGCTGGCTTCGGGGAGTATCGCTTCCAGATCACCGGCCGCTATTTCGTCAATCCCGCTGATGGGTTGGTATCTGGCGTAACGATCATCTTCTGTCGCTTTGAGGAAAGGGGCCAGCAGTCCTTTGACTTGATCTGCCTGCGCAAATGGAAAAATGACTCCAGCGGTAATTGCCGCCCATCCGGTTCTCTGCTGTAGCCGTGGGCAATAAAGGTCGAAAATCTCTTTCTTATACAGATTTACTTTGGTGACAGGGTTGGAAGCCTGGATGCAGAACTCCTTGCCATCCTTCTCTGCCCAAAGCCCTATTTGTCCCCATCGGTCTTTCTGTGTGAAATACCTCATAGCGTTGAGGTTCCAATCCTTGACCTCGAACACTGCGATCCCGCCCTGCGGGTTCAGCAAGACGAAATCCGGACGCAAACCGTTCAAGTGAGGCTGTATATAAATCTCCCAGCCGACTGGTAGAAGCCGATCAAACAAATCTAGGACCCTCTGCTCGCCCGCTGTCAGCCCCTGCCTCAAATTTTCATGCTCCGCCAAGGGCGGATGGATCACTCTCTTATTCATGGGCATCGGGCGTAAAAAGCTTACCTTTGATTTTCTTCTGAAAACCACTCTCCAGTTCGATCACGCCCGCCTTTTGCAAGATGTCCAATGCACATCCAGGCTGAAGCATCTGGCTCTGTTTCAGCGCCTCTTCTGTTGCATCCAAGATCGCACCGGCATGGGTCGCAGAGGAGGCCGCGTATGCAGCCAGCCGCGACGACAACTCTTCGGCAACCACCGCAGAGGGCGTTTTTCCAGAAAGAGCTGCAACAAGGTCAAGCATTGATGCCACCTTCTCGCCTGGGCGCGCATTGACCATCGTGTACTCTTCTGCTCGGATTTCGGCCTGCGTCTCTCCGATTTCCTCGATCATCTTTGAAAGGATACCACGGCTCATTTTTTTATTCCCTTCAGCTTGTCCCTGAGACCGATAAATGCCTCGCTGTTGAACTGGTTTTCAGGAGCGCCCGGATGATCGCTAGGTTGCTGCTCATACCGACTATTATACTCCAAAACATTGCCTAAAAGATGGCGGCACTCCCACCCAATCGCATCTAGAACCCACGGCTGCGCCAGATCATCATAATTGGCTTGTTCGTCAGCGGTCACAGCAAGGAGTGCCCGCGCATCATCCTCCTGAACGCTCATCAATTCATCACGCAAGAAATCGTGTAGAAGCCTGTTGATCAGCACAGACCGGGACACGCCCTCCTGTTCGGCAAGCGCATCGAACAAATGAATGTCATGCTGCTTGATCCGAATATTAAATTTCCGATCACTCTTGGGTCTTCCAGAAAAACCCTGATCCGAGGCTTCTGGAAACATCTCTGGCTTAATCCGTAACGTGAACTCTCCGTCCAGTACCGAACCCCGATGAACGGAAAAAGATCTGACGTTATGATCACTCATGACCGCACCCTCTTCGTTTTCGGATAAACCGTGATCAAGGTATCGCCATCCACGACAACTGATGCCCCACCCCGCCTTGCAAGCCGTTCCAGCATCTTCAGCTCATCACGCTTCTGCTGAAGCAGAGGTCCGATAGCTTTCTTCGGAAGTTCGAGACGGTCTCCCCGAGCGTTCCACTCTCCTACCTCCAGAATTGCCCCAACCATCTCATCAGAGATGCCGCGCTGACGCATCCGATCTTCCATATGTCTTGTGTGCATGTTCAAAGTCCTTAGCCAAATATTGATACCCTTATAGTAGCCAAAATCTGGCTTTGTCAATAATTTATTTTTGGCTTTTGAGATTTACTCATAGATGCTGTGCAATCGTAAGCTGGGTATGGTTGATGCTTGAAGGCGTAATCAAAACTGCGTTTAGCCGCGCTGAGCATGAACGGAAGCTTTGAATAAAAGGCCTCTGCAAAATTACTATGTCAAAAACGGTCGTTTTTGCCGGTTCGCCCCGCCCTACCCAAGAACAAGCGCTTAGCCCTGTCAAAAACCCCCGGCAAAACCTTTGCAGTTTTGGCAGGGTTTTGTCACAGTGAAGTATGATTATTGGATATGCTCGCGTCAGCACTGACGGCCAGAACCTAGAAGCCCAAACCGACGCGCTGACAGCAGTGGGCGCGGGCAAGCTATTTGCAGATAAGATCAGTGGATCCAAGCGTGAACGGCCCGAACTGGGCAGGATGCTGGAGCAGCTTCGCAACGGTGATGTTGTGACCGTTACTAAATACGACCGACTGGCGCGGTCGCTGAAAGACCTCCTGGAGATTGTGGAGATTATTGGCGAGCGTGGTGCCGGCTTCCGATCTCTGGCCGAGGACATCGACACGACGACGCCGGCTGGCCGTCTCGTGTTCCACGTTTTTGCCTCCATCGCTCAATTTGAGCGGGAGCGGATTTCAGAGCGCACTAAGGAAGGGCTGGCGTCAGCTCGTAAGCGTGGGCGGGTTGGCGGCAGGCCCCCTGCCCTAGACTCCGCCCAAAAGGTCGAGGTGCAGCGCATGCGAGACCAAGAACATCGAGCCGTCTCGGAGATAGCGCGATTGTTTAAGGTCAGCGAGCGAACGGTACGCAGAGCCTAAAGTATTTCGTTGCATTCGCTGCGAAAGATCGCTGAAGCGTTAGAGGGATCGTTTTTGTATCACAGTTAGTCCTCTTGGTTGTTGTAACACAGAAACATCTCAGCTAAGGAGTATTTGTAAAACAGGCGAGGAACCTATGGCACGACCAAAAACTGAGAATCCAAGAACAAAAACTGCAAACATTAGGCTCACCGAAGAAGAACGTGCCGACATTGAACACGCTGCTGCAACTCATGGCTATAGTTCGGTCAGCGAGTATCTGCGTTTCCTTCATGCTCGTTTTAATGAAGCAGAGGAAGATGAAAGTGATGCACAAGGAGTCAACCCGCGAGACTACCCTGCTAAACTGCTCCGGCCCTTCTTGAAGACCGAACATGGTCAAATTTTTTGGGGCGATAGCCGCAGCTATTTGTTCAATAAGGCAAAGGAAAACAGTGTTGACCTGATTATGACTTCACCGCCCTTCGGGTTGGTGCGCAAGAAGAGCTACGGCAATGAAGATGCCGACCTATATTGCGATTGGTTTCGCCCCTTCGCCGAGGGCTTTCATCGGGTTCTTAAAGATAGCGGCAGTCTCGTCATCGACATCGGCGGCGCATGGGTGCCAGGACAGCCCACCCGCAGCCTTTACCACTTCAAACTCCTCGTCATGTTGGTCGAGGAGTATGGCTTTCATCTTTGCCAGGAACACTATTGGTGGAATCCGGCCAAGCTTCCGACACCAGCTGAATGGGTGAATGTTCGTCGCGTCCGGGTTAAGGACGCAGTAAATACGGTTTGGTGGCTATCGAAGACCCCCTACCCCAAAGCCAACAACAAGCGCGTTCTCCAGCCCTACTCCAAATCAATGAAGCATCTGCTCAAGAACGGATACAAGGGAAAGCTTCGCCCCTCTGGCCATGATATTTCGGATAAGTTTAACAAAGATAACGGGGGGTCCGTCCCACCGAACCTGTTGGCCGTCGCCAACACCGAGTCGAATGGGCATTATCAAGATTATTGCCGCGCCGAGAATATTCCGATCCATCCAGCTCGTTTTCCTGCGCAATTGCCGGAGTACTTTACTCGTTTTCTCACCGATCCTGGCGATCTAGTTGTGGATCCATTTGGAGGCTCCTGTGTCACAGGCGTCGTCGCCGAGAACCTTAAGCGGCAATGGGTGTGCTGCGAACTATCTGAAGAGTATCTTCTCGGTGCCCGTGCCCGCTTTGAACCCAAGCTTCAGTCTCTACCCAAGGATCGCGGCGTCCCTTACGAAGTTGCGTCGCCGTGCTCACTACCTACACCTGACGTGGAAGTACCATTGTTTGCGGACGGCGGCGCACAACGTCCGGCATCTATGCGGAAGAAGGCAGCAAAGCCGTCGCCCAAAGTAGCTGCCGAATAGGTCTAAATTTCTGTCTTCCGCAGGCTAAGGGATCAGTCTTTCACGTACCCAAGACCGCAGGGCTCCTGATTGGAGCCCTGCAAAATCAACCGCGCGTGGCGCTGGCGCTGTTTCATCCAAGAGAACAGGTGTTTTCCGGTTAAGGACAATCAGTGAAGAACGCACGAGCCTATCTATTTCTTCGTCTGGTGCATATCCACGCGCATAACGTACGATTTGCCCTGCTGCTTCGCGGAAGCGTGCTGTAGCAGTATCGCCCGCCAGGTATTTTACCTCTACAATTCCAAGCGCCTGCCCCGTTTCACGGTCTGTGACCACTAGATCAGGCCGGTCCGTCGAGAGCTTCATATTATAGGCTGCAAGCAGCTTTTCGAGCCGTTCTTCCGAAGGCTCCAGATCGGGGAGCGTAAACAAGCCGCCGCCACTTTGCCAAAACACGTCATAGCGTCCGCAAGAAATTATCGGCGCTCCCGATGCCTTCCCGAGTACAGAAAGGCTCATTTTTTCCCCTGTCTCTGCGGCAAGGGCTTCCCCAATACCGAGCCCTACCGCCAATTCAAAACGACGCCAATCTTCCAGTGGACCGATTAATGTACTGTGCAAAACCTGCTGTAGCGCTTCTTCCTCACCGGCTTCTATTTTGGCAAGAATATCGTAGGCGGCTACTGCCAGCCGATAGATCATCCGTCGCGAACGTGCCGCATCGCGCAGAGCCCCTGGCCCTGGTCGTCTGTGGACCCTAACAGCCTTCAGCACTTCCCGCAGCGCATCAAGTCGTTGGACTGCCGACACATCCGACATCGTTTCCTCCACAAGACTAGCATAGGCCGATCCTGGAGGTTGGAGAGACAAAAGCCGCATCGCATATGTTGCCGCTGTATGTACGACCCACGCGACGACCTGATTAGGTCCGGTATTGAAGCTACGCACGGGCTCTTCATAAACTACCAATGATGGATGACCTGTCACTCGCCGCGTGAGAAGCGTGCCCCGCGCGTCGATCCGGCCCCGTGCGACCGCATCATCTGTCCGCCGCTCAAACTGTAGAAGGCTTTGCGCTTCATGGCGGTGCGTCAGAACATAGCTAAGAAAAGTCCGAACAGGCTCGGAAAGAGCCCAATGAGCACGCAGCAGATCCATGTCTCGCGTGAGATCGAGATGGGGGCTCTCCGCACCCGCAAACGTTCCTCTGCGAAAATACCGTAGAAAAATTCCTGCCGAGTAGTCGCTAATAGCTTGATCGAGTGTCTGCATTAAACCGCTGCGGAAGCCATTCGCGCTTTGACCCGCTTGCCTTGTGTGGCATCGAGCCCAAACAACTCAACAGCCTTGCCAGCAAGAAACTCGGCATCCTGGACAACAATGCCGTCAAGCATAGGCAGCAGAACCATATCCACCGCATCAAGCAGCGCTTCCTTCATTGTGGAGGACGGCGCGGCGAAAAACTCTGCATTATCTTCCATTGCCTGCACTGCATTTATTGCATCAATAATCGGGGCGGGACCGATCACACGTACCGTATTGATTGCTGCCCAAAAATCGCCGAGAGGACACGAAGATCCTGCCACTGGCCCGCTCCAAGAGAGGTCTTCCTTTCGCAAAAATGTTTCGATGAAACCCGATGTATCGCCTGGGGCATCTACATAGACCCATCCAAAGCGCCGCGCGAGCGCGTAAGACATCTGGTAAAGTGACGCTTTGTCGATTGAATTTATAGTCGCAAGCAACCGCCAATGTGGTCCCGGTGCATATTCATGCGCCGCAGCGGATGGTTTGCTTTCCGGTAGGATCACATACTGCAAGCTGTCCTTGTCCTCAATGTCTAGCCGATACGGTAGCGTAGTTTGCTGCCCCGACAATACCGTGAAGAGTGGCCCGATCACCTTGTCGATGTCGCAACGGTTTAACTCATCAATGATGAGCGGACGATCAAAACGGCGCAACAAAACCCCTGGAATGAAGCTCACTGACCCACTACCGACGGGTTGATAACCCCCAATGATATCCTGCGAACTCCAATCTGAGGAGCCTGTCACAAGCGTCCATTTACCACCCGTCAAAACTGTGGCGATATGACGGGCGAGTGTCGTTTTACCTGTTCCGGGCGGACCATAGAGCATGATATGCTGTTTACCTGAAGCAAGCGCAGCGTTGATCTGGCGATACACGGCGGGGTCAATGCCGAGCAGATCAGTCATCTCGGGGATATGCAGTGAGGCTGGCGCGACAATTTCGTCATCGTCCGCTTCTTCTTCGTCCTCGCTACTGAGGCTAGAATTGAGTGCAGCAGCAGGAGCAACAACAGGCCCTGCGGTCTTCCAAGCATCTGAAATCTCTTTCTTCAAACGCTCAAACTCTGCTTTATCACTAAGATCAAAGACAGGCATCGGCCCTACGGTCCCGCCTTTCGGTGATACCATAATATCCGCTGCCAAAGCATCGATCGTTTCGCCATATGTAATAGGGCTTGGTTTCCCGTTCAGCGACACCTCGACTTCAAGATCGCGAGGCTGAACACCAATTAATCCGGCCAGCAGGTATGGTAGATCCGCTCCTTTGAACTTCATTTCTCCATTACTTGGATCGAAATGGAAGGGCTCTGCAGAAGAACCTTGCGGCGTCGCTCCATGGAAAGCGAATAGCGCGTGGACTTCGAGGGAGTTATCTCGGAAATAATCGTTTGGGCCTTGTTGGATTAGCGGCACAAGGCGAAAAACAACTCCCGCCTTGTCTTCCTGAGATGCATTGATCGCGCCAAGACTAAGCCCCTTACCTGCTGGGTTGACGGCCTTCCAGCCTGCCCCATCTGGTTCAACTTGGTAAAGCCATCGCGACGGCTTGTTTGCTGAATAACTCGGCTCCTTCCAGAAGCCAGAGGTCAGATCAATATCATGCCGAGAGCCTAAGCTATCACCTAATTTGAATCCGCTTCGCGAAAACTGAAGCCCTTTGTTCTTCAGGTAATCTTTGTACCATCTAAAAAAGTCGGCTTCGTAAATTTTTTCTTCGCCTGTCACTTGGCTTCCTGCCGTTATGCTAGTTTTTTGTTCATCATCACCTGAGACCCTAACGGCACATAGGAGAGTCGTCTATCTATTGAATAACCATAGAAAATACGGTCTGAGGTGCTTGAACAGTACCATGTGTTTTATCGAACGGAAGACCCATGCTTTAACTCGTTCGCGAACCGCAGTCTCTTGCCTTGAGGCGCAAATTTTGGCCACGCGAAGAGTTTAAAAATTTACGAGTGCCACCCGTTCAGGGTCAGAGGAATTGGGCCTAAGGCCACTTCTAAAGCGCAGACGGAAGCTCGATAGAATCTGACGGCTAAAAGGTGGATCAATCTTCGCTATCGTCCGTTAAGGCTTGCTTTTGTATATTCCAAATTTCGTCTCCTAAGTACTGTATACCAGATCTAGATAGAGCATGTGACACAGCGCTCTTGTCGATCTGGCGTTCAGTAAAGAACTCCAACCAATCTTTGATGTCTCCAATGCTCATCGGTCCAGGTACTTGCTCAATCAATCTGTCGAGGGCGGTATTAAGCGTAATTCTTCTTGGTTCGCCCCATTCCTTCAAGTAGGCAAAACGCCCAATACTGACGGCTATTCGGCCATCAAGAGTCGCAATGCTGAAGATGGACTCTGGATTTATTGTAAGTGTGCCGTCGATGTACTGTTCTACTTCATCCAAGTGTATCCCAGATCCCTTCTGTCGAAGGGCGGCGAAGATTTGATCTATGAGTGCCGGTTGCTGCTCACGCTTAACCACTACGTCTCGGTCGTTAAGACCCCACAGACCTCGCCCTACACGAAGAACTGGGTCACGGTTCCAGATCTGAACAGAGCTGTTAAGCCCTCTGATTTCAGAAAACCGTTCGTTGATCTCCCGCGATGTTAGTGGCCCGCCCGCAGCATCCAAAATATCAATTACGGCGTCCCCAATATCTACGCGATGCTGGCTATCCGTATCAGGAAGGACCCAAACCAAGCGCCCGAGGTACTTCAACTGAGACTTCATTTGCAAAGCTACGTTTAACCCATATTTATCAAGTCTTTCGTTCAGGGTTTCCTCCAAGTCTAGCACCTCTGATACTAATTCAGACGTATGCCACTGACGACCCTGACTGTGTTCCGCAACAATGTCAGATGCGATCTCTGCCACCGTCTCGATTTCAGCATCTGACATTGGCACGTGCTTCCTTAGGCCATAAATTCCACGACCTAGAAGCACCCCAACATTCGCAACCCCATTTCGTATTTGTGGTTCATCGATCTCCTTACCAGCGAGATCACCGACTAACTTAGCGACCTCGCTCGTGTGGAGTGGTCTAGAACTCTCCTCCAGCACGACTTGAATAAGCTGTTCAATGCCACGGCCGTAAGCAGTAAGTGTACGCGCATCGTCTGAGCCAGAAAAATGGCAGAGACGGGATGCGGCCGACCATAGCAGTGGTGCCAGATCTTTCCCCGAAGCGGGCAGAAAACTCTCGACCGTTTGACGACATTCCGCCTCTGACCAATCGAGTTCAACAGCGCTTTCGAGCAGTTGTCGGGCCTCTCTCAGCTTTCCGTCCCAAAGTTCTTGTTCAACGCGGGTAACGTATCTAAATTCACCCACTTTCAGGATATGGATCCGTTTCTCACACATCATACCAACTAAATATTCTAAGACGTCTTGTTTGTCCGCTGTGCCTCTAAACCATTCATCTACGACCTCTAAGCCAAAAAGAGGTAGAGGTTCTTCCCGCGCATCCAGGATTGTATTTAGTCGATGTCTCAACACATCGTCCCAGAGTTCTTTTACAAGGATCCGTTCGATTGAGCGCTTCTCAATTTGTCGAATCCGCTCTCGTGTTACTCCATATTCGCGACCAATATCCTCTAGAGTTCTGGGCGGTTGGCCAAAGCCCATACGGCCCAGCAAAATGTTTCGATCTCGTTCATCTATCTCACTAACTGTTCGTAAAAGATTGCCAAGCAGCCCAAGTGAAATGACGGTGGAAGGCTCAGTGGCGTCAGAGCCTTGTCCACCTGAATATTCTAGCCCTTCGCCAAACACTTCGTTTGAGTTCTGAAGAACGTTGGCACCCCGTTGCAGACCCTCCTGTAAAGCCTCAGCAAGGTGTTGCTTCGAGTTCCTTCCAAAGTTCTTCAATCGAAAAAGGTCGGCCTCCGAGTACTGATCGAGGTCCGAAATAAGTTTGACCCCGTTACTACTGAAAATATTTTCAAGGCGCACTGTTAGAGAGAGCTTCGTAACTACTTGCGTGCGCAGCCACGGTGGAGCGCAGCGAACAATCTCTAACGGATCTGAAGCATCGCGTATTAGTGTGTCGTAGCGAAATTGACCAAGCGCCGTTCTGATGTGAACCGGCAACATTCCCTCTAGTTCAGTGTAACTTTCTTCATCATAAATGCCCGCTTGATTTAGCGCTTCTTCTGACTCAGGCGCGACAGTCAAAAAGTTCGATACCCAGCCGCGTGAAGGTGGGGTCAGAGACTTATCACTATCGCGATCCGTTGTTTGCAAAGTTGGACCGCCGGTAGGATCCTCAAGACTGTATCCCCAGCCTTTCAGGGCTAGAAAAACCGGTAATCCTTCGACTTGGGCTATCTTGGTTTCTGAACACGAAAACGCTTCAGGAAGTACAAATTTCGCGCCTTGCGTAACGATTAGCCGCCCTTCATTAGCGTCGGCGGCTTCGTTGAAAGCACGTGGAGGCAAGCGATCAAACCCAACATGAAGGACGCCCTCAACCTGCCCTTCATCAAAATATCGTTCCCATTCACCCACTGCTTCATTCAGCTTCTGGGAAACAAAAATCTTCCAGTCTGCCCCGTGCTTACGAGTCATCAAAAATAGTCTAAGGGGAGAATTCATTTGATAGATGCGTCTTCTACACTCTTTAGAAGTGCTGCAAAATCCAATTCTCCACGTGTATGCTGTTCATACATTTCCCGAACGCCCCAATCTGCCAAACGCTCTGCAAGTCGGTAAACGGTGGTGCTAGTTAGCTGATCCTCATAGAGGGCCTCAATCGCGCTGCGGATCAACTGGTCAGGATCAAGCGATCCTATATTAAGCCATGTCTTGCGCTTCTCAAACTCAGGCGGCACAACCCCCAAGGCTGCAGCATAACTGATGGCGAAACGATAGCCATCAAGCATTTCAGCAAATAATTCTTGCTCTTTGAACTGCTTCAGGAGGTCGTGAGCGCGTTCCGAACAGCCCACGTTTGTGACTTCAGAATCCATCATAATTTGGACCTTTCGATTTTCGTCTGTGTCTCGGAAACCTCGACAAGTTCGTAAACCGCGCCTACGCGAGCCTTGATCGATTCAAGGTCGATATCACGACGAATTTCGCCACCATGAACAAATAATACGAACTGCGTGGTTACCGTAGGAAGGTAACACAGGATGTTATTTCGATGTTTTGGATCAAGGCGACCAAATGGAGTGTCCATGACAACGGGGCCTGCGGATCTTCCTGTCCTGTTAAGTCCGTCTATGAGCGACAGCGCAACAATTTGTTCTGCGCCCGCACTTCGCATGGAAACGGCACGTCCTTGGCTATCAATAATACTGAGACCATAGTTGTCATTTATCTTGAGGCCCTGGTAAGCTTGCTGTGTGGTCATTTCTCGGAAGGCCTCGCTGGCCAGTTCTTCGACCCTACCACGGAGCCTGTCCCGAAGCCTTTCAATGCTGGCCAAAAAGACTTTCTCCAGATCGGAAGTAAGAGTAACTTTCGTGGTGGATTTCTCGGCTCGAGCTGAGGCAACACCTTCAATCGCCTTTCTTGCGATTGCAAGCTCCTCCTTAACCTTCCTTATATTAATATGTACGCTACTAATATCATTATCTAATTTACCTTCTTCTTTGAACAGGTCCGCAATTCGCGACCGCTTTCGCGCAATTTCGGTTGCGTCTTGCTCATCGATCTTGTTCTCAATGTCAGCAATCTCATTTTCGGCCTTCTGCAGCTTTATTTGAGCAAGGTTGACGTCCTTTTCGATCTGAGCGAACCGTTGACCAGCGGCAGATCCACGGATCTTTTCCAAGTTACCGATCTGAGCAGAAATATCATTTAACCGAACACTCACATCCTTCTGCGCCATTAGCTTAGCTTGCATTTCACCCAGAGTTACTTTCATGCCTTCACGAGTAGGGCCCGTCACTGATTGCTGACATGTCGGGCAAGAGTCTGTGTCGATAAGTTCACGGAGCCGGTCAATGTCAGCTTCGACACGGGAGGTTGCTTTTATGTTCCCGGTGATCCGAAGCTGCTCTTCCCTCAAGCTTTTTTTCTTCTCACCCAGTCGGGCATCAAGCATGTCCTTCCATGCTGAAGCCAACACCTGGTGCCGTTCAGTGTACTTTCGGTCAATTGTCGATTGGCTTTCGTCTCGCTCATCGCGGGCTGAATCAAGCGTGGCTTTTAACGCAAGAATCGTCGCTGCAACCTCGATTTCATCTTGAAGGTTTTCGCGTTCCTCACGGACCGCTGAGATTGATGCATCAATATATTTTTGATCTGCTTCAAACGCTTCAAGCTTCTCGTTCAAAGCATCAGTGCGGAGGGCTTGCGCTTTCAAGCCCTGAATGTGCGCTAATGCTTTGGTCTGCGCACGCGACGCATTCTTCAGAATAGTGCTGAGTCCATCGCGGCCTCTAACGAGAGTGGGCACTCCTAAAGCTTGCTCAATCGCGTCCTTAATTTGGCGTCCTTGTTCACTTCCCTCAAATAACAGTTCCTCATACTCTTGAAGCAATTCTCCATCAAAAAGGAAGAAACGCGAAGTCTGCTCGGGGGCCACTTGATCGAGTTCGTAGTCTACTTGGTTCCCAGCTATGACAGAGCCATTTTTCTTGAGTAACACTGAAGTCTGAAGATCCTCAGAGCGCGAAGGGCGGACCACCTGGGAGCGGCGATCAGCAGTCCTGCGCAACTCAAACACATCGCCGTTGGCTTCAAATTCAACAAAAACTTCAACACGCCAGTCATCCTCTAGCAGTGCGTCTTTGTTTACAATATCTATCAAAGGGATGAGGCGGGAGTGCCGCCCTAGTGCCTTTTCATAGAAGCCCCATCGAAGAGCGTTGAGAAGCGAAGTTTTCCCTCTCATATTGTCGCCAAAAACGATCATCACATTTTGTGAATCGTCCTTGGGAAAATCAATCACTGCCTGTTCTTTGTACGGCATGAAATTTTTCATTGTCAGACGGATAAGTTTCACCCCTGATCCTCCGACTCTGCTGAAAGTCTGTCAACTTCAGCATCTATAAGCTTCTCCATCTCCGTTACAGGAACCGATAGGTCTGAAGTGAACTGATTGTTCTTCTGCACAAAATAACATGCGCGAATAATTTCTACCGGCAAGTCTGGAGCAACTTCGCCGCGTAGTGCTATTAATATTTCGAGTGCTATGTCTGATCCGGCATTTTCACTCATCATCTTCTACTCCATCTCGAGCTGCTAGGTCGTCTATGTCTATGCCCATTTCAATTGAGATGGCCCTTAATTCTGCACCGGCTGACTTATTCATTGCCCCATCTGCGAATTCGATTGCACGTATTAGCTCACCACGAAGTAGGCCCATCTGTTCGGGTTCTGACTCAGCGTTGAGTGGCTGCACAATCGCGTCATGAATCTCGGCCATGTTTTTATTGGGATATATCCTCAAAACTCTTCCTCGTCGTTGAATAAATTGCCTCGGGTTTTGCGAGGATGCCAAAATGAGGGCGTGTGATACCTTTGGTATGTCGACTCCCTCATCAAGACATTTGATCGACACCAGAATGCCCCCAAATTTGTGGAACCATTGCATTGTTGTCTCTCGGTCGCCGAGCATGTTTGAGTGGTATTCGATGGATTCAATTCCTGCCACCCGTAGCGCATTTACTACATCTGCAAGCTGCTCGCTATCTTCACAATAGACCAGCCAACTCTGGCCATCACGATATTCGCGTACGATGGTCTTAACAGCAAGTTCCACCTTCGCTGCTGCTTTTTTGGCAACCCTTGACCGCTGTATGAGCAGCATTTTAGCTCTGTCGCTAATCTGCTTCTTTCCACTAGCATCGGTTCTACTTTTGGCGATTTCCTTCTTTATCCGATTTGTAAAATCAAGCCATTGGTCCGCTTCATCAGCATTCAGATGAATGGTATGCGGGAAGTATTGGTAAGGCACGAGTCGGCCTGCCTTCATAGCGTCTGCAAGTGTGATGGGCGGTGGTACGACGCCTCCGAAGTACTCTAACAGTTTATTAGTACCTTCAGGGTCACCATAACGTTTTGGTGTCGCGCTTAGACCGAGCCTAAGGCCTGCCTCTATGCTAAGTGCACGAGAATTAACTCGACTGCCTAGTTGATGAACCTCATCAACAACCAAAAGCAGATCATCACTACTAACGATAGCCGCTAGAAATTTATCGGTGGCGACTGTTGGCATCATGGCCAAAGTTATACGCGGGCCTAAATCGAGATCTGAAGCGGTCATACTCCTGAGTCTACCGGGCAACTTCCAACGGTTTTCGCCGTCTCCTGCCATCATCAGAGCAGCGTCTGGAATCTCATCACTAATCTCCTCTGCCCACTGGCGAAGAAGCAGCCTACTTGGCACAAGAACCAGCGCAGGCTTACCTTCACGCACATGGTCTCTAAGAGCTACGATTGCTGTAAATGTCTTGCCGGTTCCTGTGGCGTGCTCAAGGATGCCCCGAGAGTTTTGCTTTCTCCAGGCGTCTAATGCCTCGATTTGATGAGGTAGAGGTTTGCGGCGCACTGGGGTAGAGACTGGGACACTTTCCATAAATTCTTCGATGCTCTTTGCCGCGAATTTGCGGAGATAAATTTCTGCGGTCTCTGGGAAGACCGAGACTTTGACACTGGGATCATTTCCCGACCAAAGGGTCGCGAAATGGTTTCGGTGCTTCTCGGTACGGAGCCGGTCAGAATTTCCGCTCCAATCACAAAACACTTCAAAGGCCTCAAAATTTCCTTCAGAATGCCAACCACTCCATGTTTCATTCGTAGAGCCCCGAAAACTCACGGTATTTTCGAAATCATCAATGAACAAACCCAGCTTCTCGTGATATATTCCATTTCCTGTCGTGAGTTCAGCCAGCTTAATCTCCAATGTTCCGCAAGAGATGAGCGTTGCCAACGCTTTTGCCGCAAATTCCGTCGAAGGCTCGGCCACTAAACGATCAAACTCTTCAATAATTGCAGTAGCAAACACTTCTTCGCGGCGAGCGTAGCCGGTAGAAATACTCCTAACGTCTTCGCCAGTGAGGTTTGGTGAGCAAATGAGCTGAATACGACCCCCTCTCCGGGCGTACTCCAGAATGGTTTTGCCAATGATAAGAAGAACTGTTGATCGAAAGTAACCGACTGCTCTTTGATAAGTGGTCGCATTTCGAAGGCATTTTTTATAAAAAGCCTCTACGGGATCATTTTTTGTAGATCGGTATTCGGTTTCGAGGTCGAGCTTTGACAAATCTCCCCTAAAAACAATATCGGTCACTTCGCTATACGCCTTCATTCTTGTTGTTCCGCTCATTCCTCTAGCAGGTTTGGAAGAGCCAACTGCTGACAGTATCGCGCCAAACTCGTGTCAGGATTATGTTTTAAAATTCATTTTTCAAATACTTATGGCGAGCTTTGATAAGTTTCCCACATCTGCTCAATGAGCTGTCCTTGGGTGATCCCAAGACGTTCAGCTTCACTTGCTATCGCCTCCCCTACCCTTGGGAAAACTTTGGGATGCAATTGATATGTCCTTGGGCTTGGCTTCCTGCCTGGTTTCTTTCTCGGCGTGCGATCAACAAAACCACGAGCCTCGCCAACTTCATCAACCTTACGCACTTCCGCCGGGCCAGTGTCTTTTGGCCGTGCCGTAAGGCCTGCTAGTCTATTTGAGCCGCTCATACACTGCCTCCGTAAATGCCGTGGCGTTCAACAAAGCCTTGTCCACCTTGCCGCCAGTCACAATCTCAGGGTTGTTCAACATCGATGTGAGGTCACCGCCATAGGCAAAGAGTTCTGAGAACGCCGCGCGAGCCACCAGTGACGGTTCGATCATATCGATCCCTGCCCCGCGTAATTGATTTTCTAGCTCTTTTTGCACCCGGCTCTTAACCGCTGCGCTTGTCTTGGTCAGAACTACCGCGTGTCTGATGGTCCGGCTCAGAGCTTCTTCCTCTTCCCGAACAAGCGCCAAAGCCTCCGATCCGATCTCAGCGTCCAGTGCAGTTGGCTGCATCGGCACGATGACTAGATCAGCCTGTGAAATGGCACGGCTCACCAATTGTGAAGCGACACCTTCAAGATCGACAATCACGATCTTACCGTCCCCGTCCGCATTTTTGATTGTGGTCACAATCTCTGAACGCCCAATGTCGCTGTGAAGTGTGACGCCCTTAGGCAGCCCGTGGGATGCCCAACGTGTAAGAGACTTGTTCGGGTCACAATCCAAGGCAGTCACATCGGCGCCCATCCGAGCGAACTCTGACGCCAGCAGAACTGCACAAGTAGACTTTCCAACTCCGCCCTTTGGGCTCGCCATCACGATAACTGGCATTTAACTAACCTGCTTTATTTCTCTTACCGGAAACGTATCCATAACCGGTATTAAATTCAATACCTGTTTTTTCTGGTACCGGAATTATTTCTCTTACCGGAATTAAATATTGAACCGGTTTTATTTCTATAACCGGTATTAAATCCACTCATGGGCGACCTCTTTTCTCAAACCAGCTCTCACAAAACTTGATGTAGTGCTTAGTCGGGTGCTTCGGCTCAATCTCTTCTTTGCCGCACCAACGACGCCACTCATGCTCCAGATGCCGGGTATCCCAGCCAGGGGCCGCTTCCCGCGCAGCATCATACGCATCTGGTTCAAGTCGCCCCTCGAACACGTCTTCATGTGGGGTAGGGACCGAGCCGCGGGAATAAAATACAGCCTGAGAACCCTCAAGACGAAGGCTGTAGTCTGGGATGTGGTCGTGAGCGACATCCTCCGCAACGATCTTAGAAATAAGGCGCTTAAACTCTTTGTCAGTGGAGTAGGAGCCGCATTTGTCCTTGAGCTTAGTCAGGCCGATTGCCCAACGCTGCTTATATCCACAATGCTTACGCGCAATCTCATAAAGACGGCGTTCCAACGGCTTACGAAGCCGGAAATAGTTCCGGCTGAGCGTGAGAACTTCACGAGCGTTGATCGCATTGAATACCCAGTCCGACAGCTTGACTTCGATTTCCTGCATCCGGCCATCTCGGGTTTCCCGAACGATACGGTAGCGGTCGATCAGGCCGAAGCCATCTAGCACTTCCGTGTCTGCCGTAGTGATGTTCGTGGCAATGCGAGTCCCGGAAAGCCGCTCAAATGCAGCCCTGAGCTGCTCATAGCCGCGACCGTCAGTGCCTCTGTTCGTTGAGGTAAGTAGGTCAAACGCCTTGAAGCGTATCGTTTGGTTGACCTCCCGACCATCATTCAAAGCCGCAATCACTTGAGAAATACAGAAGATCAGGATGTCACGATCATAGACTGTTGCCAGTCCTTTGACTGACGGAACAACTTCAACAAAAACGTCACCATTCTCATATCGACGGATATTCTTGTCCGGCTTCGTCGAGATCGAAAACACGGGATGCTCCATTGATGCCATGTCGCCCTTGGGCGCTGCATCAAAGATATCGCAGACGAAGAAATCGCCTTGCTGCATTCGGTCCGGGAGAAGAGGAGACCGTGCTTTCGTGTTATTACCCACCATGTACCCTAAATTCGTGTTATTGCACACCGAGTCAAGTTCTTTCGTGCTACCACACACCAGCAAGCAGAAACGTGCTACTACACACCAAGTTTCGTGTTATTGCACACCATTGAACGTGTTACCACACACTGAGCCTTCACGTAAGATATTGTTTAGTCGCAATAAAGTAGCATCAAAAATTAGCGTAACACATATATTAACTCATATTTAACACAAGAAGCTGGCTAGAAATCCATACACATAACTGCACCCAAACAGCTTTCAAAACCAGCCATCGTTTGCATCCTGCACACAGATCGGAACACCCGTAGTTGTGGACGTCCATAAACCACCAAGGACAGCGCAACCGGAAGGGACAGATGCAATGAAACGAGGAAGAACAAGCAGGCAGACCACGAACAGAATTGCGAAACCGCCAGCGATCCACGATAGCCGTGCCTTGAACCGATCTACCTTTTGTTCACGTTCCCAGATAGCACGATAAGAGGCGGACCCATCGTCCTCCACTTTTCTGAGAACCCCTTGCGCATGGTTCGCCACAGAACTCAGATCACTGGATGTTTGGTTCATTTTTCCCAAAATCTCGCCGGTGCGCTCATCAATGAGCCTGACAGCGAAATCAGCATATTGCTCAGGATCAGTTTGTTGTTCTGCACTCTTGGCCGCACGCCGCGCCTCGTTCGCTGCCGTAGCAACATGGTTGATCGCCTTTGTTTGTTCTTGCACTTGATCATACACGC
>OJFX01000133.1_pt1 | contig 24259 bp, 20 predicted proteins | sample 1594171 | NCBI WGS metagenome assembly OJFX01 (sample SAMN05416840, study PRJEB24817) | seawater metagenome | isolation source: Sea water | place: Canada:Atlantic | collected 2013-07
CCGCTTTGACGCGGATTTTGACGTTGTAGTCGATGACGCGTTTCACCGCGACGAGGATTTTCATAGGGCATTCTCCAGCGATTGAACCATTAGCTTTTTATTCCGCATAGCAAAATAATATTTCACTTTATAAAAGTAACAGTAAAAAAATGCCTGCCAAAGGTCAAGCGTTTCCTTGAACAGCCCACCTCAGAAAGGCGACCAACCAAACCATAACGCTAGCAGCGGTATCGCCGCGATCAGAAAGCGCCCGTTCCAGCGGTAACCGATGCGGGTGGCGGGTACGCCAGTAAAGCGCGATAGAATCAGCATGGAAGCGGTCATTGGTGATGACATAAGCGCCAGCGCCCAGCCTACCATTAACGATGCCCCAATCAGCTCAGAAGTTAACCCCTCGATGCCCAGCGTGGGGAGCAAGCCCACCAACAGCGTCACCGTAACAATCGGGTTGACGCCTATTTGCGCTAGCCCCACTACCATCAGCATGGCTAACACCGCATTCAAGGTGCCCAGCGGGTCAAGCACTGCCAATAACGGTGCTAGCTGCTGAGTATCCACCAAGCCCACGCATACATGCCCCAAATAGCCTGCCGCCCCCAGCACCACGATTTCATTAGCGCTGGGAGACAGCAACCAAGGTAGCTGACGATGCACCGCCGTTATGGCGGCAGGCAGCCCGCCAAAGCCCAGCCTGCGACGCTGCCAAGCCAGCCATATAAGCGCCCCGGTAGGCGCGCCCAGCAGCGCGGCAATTGGCAAACGTAACTCCAGCAGCCACGCAATGGAAAACACCAGCGCCACAATGCCGATTAGCAGAACGCTAAACTGCGCCAACGGACGCAGCGAGGGGGTGACATAGATTTTATGGGCGGGTGGGTGCGGGCCGGTGAAGTAGTCCACCGCCCAGCCCGCCATAAAAATCAGCGCGGCGGCCCCCAGAATATAGGGTGCCAGCTGTGGCCAGGTGACCTGGGGAAGGCTTGAGAGCACCACAGCCACCCCGATGCCCATGGGCGAAATCAGCGGGGCCAGCGAAAATCCGCGCAGCAGCGCCAGCATCATGCGCCGCTGACGGGCCTCACGCACCCAAGCGCGCCCTTGGGCGGCACTGAGGGTATTGCTCTTTTCGATCATCGCAGCGAACAGATTCAGCACGCCAATGTTAAGAATGATGCCAAACAGCGCCGAGCCCAGGGATAAGATCGGATAACGGCGGCTAGGGGGTTGAAGCAGCATGCTTTGCCCGCAGCGGCGCACTAAACGAGAACGATAGGCAGGTAAGCGCAACATACTCAGCGCCACTATAAAGGTGGCAAAAAACGCGAAACGCCCACTCGCCTCAAACAGCAGCTGCCCAGGCGTGGGCGAGCGCCACAGCGCGAGCAGCGTGAGTACGCCAGCGGCACATAGCAGCCCCTTGGCCATGCGGGTGAGTTGACCTTTCAGGGTCACCAAATAAAGCAGCAGCGCAACGATGCCTGCGGCTTGCCACGCCACGCCGCCACCCACCAAATGAATCAGCGTGGCAAGCGTCACCAGTAGCAAACAGGAAACCCGGAAACGGGCTGGGCTCACTCGCCAGGCTCCCTCAACTGCGGGTCGGGAATGCCTTGTGACGATTCGCTGCCACTGCGGCGGCGAAACGAGCCTTCGCCCATAGCGACAAGGTTGCCCCGTTCATCGACAATCTCACCGCTGGCCATGAAGGTTTTTTGCCCACCGCCACGCAGCGTGCCCGTGGCCCGCAACACGCCTTGCCTAGCAGGCCCCACAAAGGTGGTGGTAAGTGATAGCGTCATCCCACGGCGAATATGCCCCGGCACATCGCAGTGCAGGCCCGCTAGGCTTAAGGCGCTGTCCAGCATGGAAGCCAAGACGCCGCCATGCACATTGCCGCTGCGGTTAAGGTGCTTGGGTTCAATGGTGAGTTCCACCACCGCGCGCCCCTCTTCCCACTCCACCACGTGCATGCCCAGCAATTCGTGATAGCCCATCAGCGCCTGGGGTGTTGTTGAGGCGTTAGCGCTGTCTGATTCGCTCATAAAGCGCTCTCCTGCTCGGCCAAGTCACGTAGCCGTCCTTTTAAAATCTTACCGCTGGCGGTGGAAGGCAGCGCATCCATTAGCATAATCTGCGTCGGACGTTTATAGGGCGCAAGCCGCTCGGCAATAAAGGCTTTGAGTTCTGCCATATCGACTTCAATGCCCGGCTCACACTGCACAAATGCCACGACCTCTTCATTGCCAGCCACCTGCCGCCCGACCACTGCGGTTAACGTCACCGCAGGATGCTCATTAATCACTGCTTCCACATCCGGCGGGTAGATGTTGAAGCCCGAACGAATAATCAGCTCTTTACTGCGGCCCACGATATAAAGCTGATCGTCGTGATCCAGCTTGGCGATATCACCGGTATTGAGCCAGCCATCCTCAGTTAAAGTGGCACGGGTAGCGTCCGGCTGGCGGAAATAACCCTTCATGATATTAGGGCCACGCACCCATAGCTCCCCGATTTCATCGCCCGCATTTTCAGCAGTGCCGCTGCTGCCTAGGGGCTCTAACCGATACTCCAGCAGTGGCAGCACGCGGCCCACGGTGCTGCTCTGGTGGCGGTCATCGATGCGGGTTTGGCTAATCGTGGGGCTGGCTTCGGTGAGACCGTAGCCATTGTGCAGCGTTAGACCAAAGGCTGCTTCAACACGAGTTTTGGTATCGCTATCCAGCGGCGAGCCGCCTGCGGAGATATAAATAAGCGCCGGCGCTTCTAGCGCGCGCTGCTCACGCTTCAAATACTCCAGGGCGCGAGCGTACATGGCGGGCACGCCCTGAAGCACGGTAATGCGCTCCTCTTTCAGCGTTGCCAGCAGCTGTACCGCGTCAAAGCGAGGCACGGTGTACAGGCACGCGCCGTTATACAGCGAGCCCATACATACTGATGAGAGACCAAACACGTGAGACATCGGCAGCACGCCATACACTCGCTGCCCTTCACTCAGATGGCGCATGCCGCCGGAAATAGAAGCGATATACAGTATGCCGCGATGGGTCAGCATGACGCCTTTCGGCGTACCGGTGGTGCCCGAGGTATAGATCATGGCCGCGACCTGCTCAGCACCACTGGCATGCACAGGCTCTGGCTCGCTATCAAACAGCGGTGAAATCGCGAGGCCGCCGAGCTGCGGATGCTGATAGCGGTCAGCCGCGTGGCGCTCGGCGTGCTGGCTCGCCTCTTGGGAGGCTTCGCAGGTGTAAAACACTCGGCGAGGCAGGCAGTTGCCCTGAATTAAATCCACTTCCTGAGCAGAGAGGCGCGAATTGACAATCGCGACCCAAACATCCATTTCACTGGCAGCCAACAACAGCACTACCAGCGCACGGCAGTTTTCGCTAATCGTCATGATACGGTCGCCGGGGCGCACGTTCAGAGAAGCTAGCCACTGGCAGGCGGCATGGATCTCTTGACCCAGCTCGGCGTAGCTCCAGCGAACGTTGCCATCCACAAGCGCGGGGTGATCCGCTAGGCGTTTAGCGTTTTCCAGCACGCGGGTGCTCAAGCGCTCGGGGAGTTCTGTTATAAGCTCGCTTGCCAGACGGCCAAAGATCTTCTCATCTGGCGCTTGGTAAGGGACCGACAGAGCCATTAGGACGCCTCCCGCACCATGTTACGAGCAATCACCAACTGCTGAATTTGCGTCGTCCCTTCGTAAATGCGGAACAAGCGCACATCGCGATAAAAGCGCTCCACGGCGTATTCCGACATATAGCCCGCCCCGCCATGCACCTGCACGGCACGGTCGGCCACGCGGCCCACCATTTCGGCACAGAACAGTTTGCAGCAGGAGGCGAGTGTGGAGACGTTTTCGCCGTCATCCTTACGGCGTGCGGCATCCATCACCATGGTTTTGCCAGCGTAAGCCTCGGTTTTGCTATCCGCCAGCATCGCCTGAATCAACTGATGTTCAGACAGCGCAGCACCAAACTGCTTACGTTCCATGGTGTAGCGCAGCGACTCTTCTACTAAGCGCTCGGCCACGCCCACGCACACCGCAGAAATATGCAGCCGCCCACGGTCGAGCACTTTCATGGCGGTTTTAAAGCCTTGCCCCTCTTTGCCGCCAATGATGTTTTCAGCCGGTACGCGGCAGTTATCAAAAATGATGTCACAGGTATGCGCGCCCTTCTGGCCCATCTTATTATCCGCCGGACCGCGGATCAGACCAGGCGTATTGCCTTCAACAATAAAGGCAGAGATACCGCCAGCCCCTTTGTTGTCTGGGTCGGTACGCGCCATGACGGTGAACAGGTCCGCTTCCGGGCCGTTGGTGATATAACGCTTGGTGCCGTTCAATACGTAGTGGTCGCCATCGCGCACGGCGGTGGTTCGCAGGCTAGCGGCATCAGAGCCTGAATCAGGCTCAGTCAAACAGAACGAGCTGAGTATTTCACCCGTGGCCAGGCGCGGCACGTATTTGGCTTTTTGCTCTACGGTGCCATCGATCAAAATCCCCTGGGCACCGATGCCATTATTAGTACCAAATACCGAGCGGAACGCCGGAGACGTTTTGCCGATTTCCATGGCTACCAGGGCTTCCTCTTCCATGGTCAGCCCCAAACCGCCGTACTCTTCAGGAATGGATAGCCCGAACAACCCCATCTCCTTCATTTCCGAAAGTATCTCGGCGGGCACCGCATCCTCTTCTGCAAGACGTGCTTCGTTGGGAATCAAACGCTCGCGGACAAAACGGGAGATAGTATCAACAAGTTGATTGATCAATTCGGGATCGCGAATCATGACGGCTCCTGGTGATGATAGTTTGCTTTTTATCGTTGGAAATAGTGTTTGGATGACATAGGGACACCGATTAAAACCGAACCTATTTCATCAGGCGAAATTAACGTCCACACTTCTTGTCAGGCACTTTTGCATAGCCTAGGATGGCAGTCAATAATTGAAACACCATTTTGCAATGCAAAACAAAGCAAACAAATAAACAGGCAGTAGAAGCCCCAAAGTAGAGAGGATTTGGCATATGGCTAGCGAATCAGCACCGTCTCCCTTCACCACGCTGGGTATTGTGGGCACCGGGGCCATGGGTCGCGGCATCGCTCAATTAGCCGCACAGGCAGGCCTAAACGTGATGCTTTTCGATGTTAAAAAAGGAGCGGTCGAGGAAGCGCAGCACTTTATTAAAGGTCTATGGCAGAGAAGCGCTGACAAGCAGCGCATTAGTCAAGCGCAGGTACAGCAGTATAGCGAGCGACTGGCTGAAGCCAGCGAACTCACCGCCCTTGCTCCTTGTGATATTGTCGTTGAAGCGATCGTCGAGAAACTCGAAGCCAAACAAGGTCTTTTTAGCGATTTAGAAGGCATTCTCAGCCAGGATGCCGTGCTAGCGACCAATACTTCCTCCCTCTCGGTAACCGCGATTGCTGCCGCCTGCCAGCACCCAGAGCGCGTGATTGGATTTCACTTTTTCAATCCCGTCCCGCTGATGAAAATCGTGGAAGTGATTCCAGGGTTACGTACCGCTAACGATGTCACCCAGCGGGTTAATGCCCTGGGCACCGCCATGGGCCACTTTACCGCCCAGGCTACCGACACCCCTGGCTTTCTGGTCAATCACGCCGGGCGTGCCTTTGGTACCGAAGCGCTGCGCGTTTTGAGTGAGAGCGTGACCGACCCCGCTACCATTGACCGTATCATGGTGGACCAAGGCGGCTTCCGAATGGGGCCATTCACGCTGCTGGATTTGACCGGCCTGGATGTCTCTCATGCGGTGATGGAGTCGGTCTACCACCAATACTATGAAGAGCCACGTTTCCGCCCGTCCCCGATCACCCGTCAGCGGCTCTTAGCAGGTCTGCTGGGGCGCAAAACCGGCGAAGGCTTCTATCGCTACGTGGATGGCCAGCAGCAGATACCGGAAGAGCCCGTCATTGCGTCAGCCTCGCCTTGCCCCGTGTGGATCAGCCAAGACGACCCTGGTAGCGCCACTAAGCTTGCCGAACTGGTTACCACGGAGGGCTGGCCACTAGAAAGTGCCGATCAGCCCTCCTCAGCAGCGCTGTGCCTGCTGACACCACTGGGCGAAGACACCACGCAGTGCGCCTTGCGCCAAGGCTTGAATGCCGAGCAGTGCGTCGCGGTGGATATGCTGGCGGGGCTGGATAAGCGCCGCAGCCTGATGGCCTCCCCCATTACCCGACCCGACCTGGTCAATGCCGCCGCCAACCTGCTGAATGCTGACGGCACACCGGTCAGCACCCTACAAGACAGCACCGGCTTTGTACTGCAGCGCGTGGTGGCCTGCATCGTCAACGTTGGGGCAGATATCGCACAGCAAGGCGTTGCTGCACCCGCCACTATTGATCGTGCGGTGGAACTTGGCCTGGGCTACCCGTTTGGCCCGCTGCGTATGGGCGACCATTACGGCGCTTCGCGCATCCTGACCATTTTAAACAACCTATTAGAGGCCACCGGTGACCCCCGCTATCGCCCTAGCCCGTGGCTGCGCCGCCGCGCCGCGCTGGGTATGCCCCTCACTGACGGGCCAACGGGCTGACACACCTAATTTTCAACTACGGCTCAAATACGGCTTACACAAACAAGGAGAATAACCATGCAAGACGCCTACATTTACGACGGATTACGTACCCCTTTTGGTCGCCATGGCGGCAGCCTAGCGGCCATTCGCCCGGATGAACTGCTGGGCTTAACGTTAAAAGCACTGGTGGCGCGTAATCCGTTTGCCCCGGAAAACTACGAAGAAGTGTTGGCGGGCTGTACTAACCAGGCGGGGGAAGATTCCCGTAACGTGGCCCGTCACGGTGCGCTGCTGGCGGGCCTGCCCATTGAAGTCGCGGGTCAAACCGTCAACCGTCTGTGCGGTAGTGGCTTAGCCGCGATGATGGATGCCGCCCGTGCCGCTCGCTTAGGCGAAGGTGAGCTATTTTTGGCTGGCGGCGTGGAGTCTATGTCCCGCGCGCCTTACGTGCTGGGTAAGGCCGATTCCCCCTACGCTCGCAATCAGCCGATGTTTGATACCGTGATTGGCTCGCGCTTCCCCAACCCGTGGATTGCCAAAGAGTACGGCAGCCACAGCATGCCGGAAACCGCCGATAACATTGCCCACGACCTGAACATTGGCCGCGAGGCCAGCGACGCTTTTGCCGCCCGCTCGCAAGCGCGCTATGCCCAGGCGCTGGCAAACGGCTTTTATGAAGGCGAAATGTTTGGGGTAGACGTGCCTCAAGGGCGCAAACAGCCGCCGCTGTTGGTAGATAAAGACGAGCACCCCCGGGCTGAAAGCACCGAGGAGAAACTGGCCAAACTCGGCGCGCTGTTTGAAGGCGGTGTCGTGACCGCAGGCAACGCTTCTGGATTAAATGACGGCGCGGCGGCAATGATTGTCGGTACGCTCGCAGCAGGTGAGCGCGCTGGGCTCGCTCCCCGGGCGCGTATCGTGGCTAGTGCCGTGGCGGGCGTAGCCCCAAGTGTTATGGGCCTGGGGCCAGTACCCGCCTCGCAAAAAGCGCTGGCCCGAGCTGGACTTTCGCTTGAGCAGATGGACGTAATTGAAATCAATGAAGCCTTTGCGGTGCAGGTGTTGGGCTGCGTTCAACAGCTGGGGCTTTCCGCCGACGACCCGCGCCTTAATGCCAACGGTGGCGCCATTGCCATTGGCCACCCGCTGGGTGCCTCGGGCGCACGTTTGGCACTCACTGCGCTGCGCCAGTTAGAAGCCACCGGCGGCCGCTATGCGCTAGTCACCATGTGCGTTGGCGTGGGTCAAGGCATCGCCACGATTATCGAGCGCCTGGATGGCTAAAGTGGTGTTACAAGGCAGGCGTTTCCGTTGATGAGCATGAAAGCTGCCCCTAAGTAGATATGCGATAATGCACACCATAAGCCACCTAATGTTGGGAAATTGAATGCAACCCACCGACTCAGATGCTGAAGAGCCGCAACTTCCTGGAAAAGATCGTAACTTTGTGACCGCGTTGGCGCGTGGCCTTGAGCTGCTACGTGCCTTTGGAACCGGTGAGGAGTATTTAGGGAATGCCGAGCTTTCTAATCGCACCGCAATTCCTCGGCCTACGGTGTCACGGCTGACCTATACGCTGACCCAGCTGGGCTATCTTCAGCACAACACGCATCTTGAGAAGTATCGTCTTGGCCCCGGTGTGCTGGCGTTGGGCTATCGTTTCCTAGCGAACATGGGCATTCGCGAGGTCGCCCGACCGCATTTGCAGAAATTTGCCGATGCCACCGACTGTAATGTCAGCCTGGGCAGCGCTGATCGTAGTGATATGGTTTACCTGGAAACCTGCCATGGTAGCGGGCCGCTCATCATTCGTCTGGATGTGGGGTCGCGCTTGCCTATTGCCACTTCAGCCATTGGTCGTGCTTGGCTTTGCGGCTTGCCCGCTGCCCGCCGTCAGCAATTAATGCATGAACTGGCGGACGTCCATGGCAGCGATTGGCCAGCGCTGGAAGCGGGTATCCAGCAAAGCTTGAGAGACTATGCTGAATACGGTTTCTGTCTCTCAGAGCAGGATTGGCAGCGCGACATCAGCGCCGTGGCCATGCCGCTCATCCTGGAGGATGGTGCCGAGGTCATGGCTATCAACTGCGGCGGCTCCAGCCTGCGCCTGGATCACGACCGATTGGTCAATAATCTGGGACCTCGACTTAAAGAGGTAGCAGAACAGATCAAACAGGAGCTGGCACCCCGTTACCGTTCGGCTAAGTAGCGTTTCCGAGCGACGATCGCTTGGCGACCTCCCGCGGGTCGCGGGGGTAGTAGCGTTCTGGCTGGCTTGCCAAGTGGGTAAAATAGCGGGTGTCTTTATAGGGCATTTTCATATACCCCGAGACGCCCAGTCCCTCGATCTGATTGACCGATGACAGGATCCGAGCCAGTAGCGTTCGAAACTCGGCTTCTCTGGCGGGGTCGAGCAGGCGATAATAGCTGTGAATCTTGAGGTGCTGAGGTAATGCTTCAAAAATGATCATGCCGGTATGGTGTATATCGTTGAGCTGCTGTAGCACGTGCATGATCGTCTCCGGCAGCACCAGCAATTCCTCCGGATCGGGACCGTCCTCAAAGTAGCTGTGCTGACGGGTACGGTCCTCCAGCTCAGGTACCGCGCTCAGCTCATAGCCAATCGCCATGTTCGGTTCGCTGACAAACGCCTCATCTGCACTGGCGCGCTCCAGATGAAGGGTCTGGCGGGCATTGAACAAGCAGCTCTTGAACACTCCCTGACGATGAATGGCACGTGCCAAATGCACCATGTTGTTGACCGCTTCAATGAAGGCGGGCTTCAGTGCCGGATCATGGAGATTGAGCGATGAGTCGATATAGACCCCTTCTCGTTCCCAGCGTACCGCCAACCCACCTACCACTGGATACTTGCCCAACCGGCTGACGGAGGCCAGAAAGGCTTTTTCGGTTTCCCCCATGCCCTGCATAAACTGTTTGTAGTAGCGATCAAGCTGCACATCGTTGACGTCATTGAGCGTTTCCTGGGCATTTGCTTCACGCAAAAAGGCTTTCCGCGAGCTATAGACGACTGTATCGATCTCCTGCCGGGCAGGTCGTGCCCATACCGGCACTAGCGGCACCTTTACCGATTCGGGGAGATCAATCATCACCACCTTAGCCATGCGTGCCATGTTGGCCAAAAAGTAGTCGCCCGCTTTACGACGGGCTTGTGGATCGGGATCCAGCATACCATCCAGCGTACGCGCGAATTCCATGGGCAGCCCCAGGGAGCTGGCGGGAATGGCACGATGCCCAAAACGGCAGGACTGAGCCGACGCCAGTGCGTATAAGGTGCCTGCGGTGCCCTGCTCATCAAAACGCGGCGAAGAGAGCGCCCCATTGAGCTGCTCTTCACCAATAAAGTAGACATCGCCCAGCCGGGCATTGGTTTGCTGCAGATTATCCGACATCAATTCCATGACATTGGCGCTTACAAACTGCAGTTGAGCATCTAGCTGCGCAAAAACCGAGGATCCCCAGTCAATCAACGCTATTGCTTCCTGCTCAGGGTCGAAGACCACATTGGAGGGTTTGATATCTCCATGCACGACAGGACGCGCCTGGGGGCCTGACTCACGGCGCAAAGCGAGAAGGATATCGGCCAACTGTGCGGCGATACGCACGATCAAGCGGGGTGAGAGACGCCCCTGACGCAGCGACACTTGTTCGAGATTCCAACCCGGTGCACGCTCCATGACCAGAATGGATTGTCCCCGGGAGCGCTGATAGGCGACTAATCCGGGAATACGTGGGTGTGACACCTGATCAAGCATGAACGCCTCTTCCTCAAGGCGTTCCTGGAGATGCGTCGGCAGGGTAATGCGTGAGAACTTGAAGACATAATGGTGGTTAGCGCCTTGCTGGAGGGTACTACCGGCGAAGACAAAGCCGTAAGCACCCTTACCGATCAACTCGATGCCTTGGTAACCCAGTTGGGTGAGCTGCGCCTGGCACAGCGCCACCCAGTCCTTGAGTTTACGTGCATCGTGATGGCTCAACAGATAGACCGACTGCTCTTCGGGGATATAAAACTGCTGAAGCGGTGCCTGGGACATAAGTCGCCTTGCTAGCCCAAGTGAAGCAACATGGTCTCGGGATCTTCCAGAAAGCCCTTCCAGCTATTACAGAAGCGCGCGATGGTACCGCCATCGATGAAGCGATGATCCCCTGCCCAGGTAATGGTCATGATGGCACATCGCTGAACCTCGCCCTGCGCATCGAACCTGGGCAGCCACTGGGTTTTACCAATCGCGACAATGGCGGCTTCCGGTGCGTTGATGATGGGAGCCGCATAGGTGCCACCGAGCGCGCCGATATTGGAGATACTGATGGTTCCCCCCTTGAGGTCAGCCTGATCTACCCGCCCTTCACGCGCAGCCGTGGTCAACCGACTCACTTCCTGCGCAATCTCCAGCAAGGTCAATCGCTCGACACTTTTGACATTGGGTACCATCAGCCCTGCTTTGCTATCCACGGCCATACCGATATTGCACTGGGAAAAATAGTGCAGCGCGTCACCTGCTGCATTTAACTGTGCGTTTACAATAGGTTCTTCAGTGATCGCTAACGCCATGGCTTTCATAAAGAACGGCATTAGCGTTAGCCGCTCGCCTTTTGCCTCTGCCAGTGGCTTCAAACGCTCACGCATTGCCAACAGCGCTGTTACGTCAATCTCTTCACCATAGTGAAAATGGGGAATCGTGCTGGCCGACTCCACCATTCGCTTGGCCATTACCGCCCGCACGCCACGCAGCGGTTCCACCCTGGACACCCACTCTTTGCCTTGAGAGGGTAAGGCCTGCGGCGATGACGTAACGGTCTCACTAGGCTGTTCAAGGTGCGCCAATACGTCTTCTTTAAGCACACGGCCATCTTTGCCACTGCCTGCGATATCCGTCAGTTTGAGCTGATGCTCTCGCACCAATCTTCGCACCGCGGGACTGGCGGGTACTTTACCGTGGGTAGCTAAGCTTGGCGCGGCGGCTGTGTGCGCTACGGCTGTATCCGTTGCTGCATCGGCACTTGTGGTTGGCGTAGACGGTGAGGCATCCGGCGTATCCTCCGGCTTGCTGGGCTCGGCTTGTACTTCTCCTTCGGCCTGATAGGCGTATAAGGGAGCATGCACCTTGGCAATCTGACCCTGAGCCACATACAGCTTGGTAACGACACCGGCTTCGTGGGCGGTAATTTCCACCAGCGCTTTGTCGGTCATGACTTCAACGATGGGCTGGTCTTCTTCAATTTGATCGCCTTCAGCGACGCGCCATTCGACGACTTCGCACTCGACAATGCCTTCGCCAATATCGGGCAGTAAAAAATCGCTCATTGCTGTTCTCCTCCTCAGCGCTAAAAGTTGACGCTTTCGCGAATCGCTTCAAAAATCTTCAGGTGATCGGGCAGATACTCTTTTTCCAGCACCAGCGGAAAAGGCGTATCCAGCCCTGTCACCCGGGCGATGGGCGATTCCAGATAGAGAAAGCAACGCTCCTGAATGGTGGCAGCAATTTCACCGGCAAAACCACCGGTTAAAGGGGCTTCATGGCTCACGACCAGGCGGCCGGTCTTGAGCACGGATTCCACGACAGTGTCCGCGTCCCAGGGCAGTAGTGAGCGCAGGTCGATCACTTCACAGGCGATCCCCTGCTCTTCGGCCAGCTCGACGGCTTTGCCAATCACTTCCATCTGCGCACCCCAGCCCACCACGGTAATGTCGGTGCCTTCCTTGGTGATCTCGGCCTCACCAATGGGTAGCTGATAATCCTCTTCGGGCACTTCACCTACCGCGGCGCGATAGAGGCGTTTAGGCTCTAGAAAAAGCACTGGGTCCGGGTCGCGAATGGCCGCAAGCAGGAGCCCCTTTGCTTGGTAAGGGTTACGCGGCACGACTACTTTCAAGCCGGGGGTATGGGTGAAATAGGCTTCCGGAGACTGAGAGTGATAGAGCCCACCGGCGATTCCGCCACCGTAAGGGGTACGAATGGTCAGCCCGCCCACATTGAACAGATCCCCTGAGCGATAACGGAACTTGGCGGTTTCGTTAACGATTTGGTCGAACGCGGGAAAGATATAGTCAGCAAACTGGATTTCCGCGACCGGTACCGAGCCTTGGGCCGCCAGACCATTGGCAAAGCCGATAATACCCTGCTCCACTAGCGGTGTATTGAAACAGCGAGCTTTGCCGTACTTTTCCTGCAGATGGCTTGTCGCCCGGAAGACACCGCCGAAAATTCCCACATCCTCACCAAAGCAAATGACTTTTTCATCTTCTGCCATGGCGATATCGAGCGCATTATTGATCGCCTGAAGCATGTTCATTGTGGCCATGTTACGCCTCTCCCTGCGAATCAGTGTCAGTGCCCACGTCCAGATCCAGCGATTTCGCCCCGCGTGGATAAGCGCCTGTATAGCGGCGAATATGGCGTTTCAGGTGATCAAACTGACGCTGCAGCGCAGGTGTAATGTCGGCATAGACATCGCTGATCAAACTCTCAAGCGGTGGCGAGGGACGTTTCTCTGCACGTTTTAATGTTTCGAGCACTTCCCTACGCAGAGTTTCCTGCTGAGCACTCTCCTCTTCTTCGCTCCACCACTGCTTTTTTAACAGCCATTTTTTTAGCCGCAGAACGGGATCTTTGGCGCGCCATACCTCTTCTTCATCCTTAGAGCGATAGCCGGAGGGGTCGTCCGAAGAGGAGTGGGCAGCAAGGCGATAACTCATGGCCTCGATCAAGACAGGCTGATTGCGCTCAACGGCAATTTTACGCGCGTGACGTGTCGCCTCATAAACGGCCAGTACATCGTTGCCATCCACACGTATCACGTGCATATGGTAACCAAACGCCCGGGGAGCAATACCGTCGGCGGCAAATTGCTCGACGGCAGGCGTGGAAATGGCGTAGCCGTTATTGCGACAGAAAAAAATCACCGGCACCTGATGCACCGAGGCCATATTGAGCGCGGCGTGAAAGTCGCCTTCCGAAGCGGCGCCTTCACCAAAAAAGGTCAGTGTGCAGTGGCCGTTACCAGCCAGTTTTTGCCCATAGGCGTAGCCTGTGGCCTGGGGAATTTGGGTGGCCAAGGGGGAAGAAATCGTCAGGTAATGTAGCTTGCGAGAACCATAGTGGATCGGCATTTGACGGCCTTTACCATAATCCAACTCATTGCCGAACAATTGGTTCATGAATTCATCGATCGAGAAGCCGCGGTACATCAAGGCACCCTGCTCACGATATTGGGCCATGATCATATCGGCATCATCAAGCGCGGCCGTGGCGCCTACCACCGCTGCTTCCTCTCCCGTGCACTGCATGTAAAAACTAAGCCGGCCCTGACGCTGGGCAGCCATCATTCTTTCATCCAGGATACGCGTGGCTAGCATGGCGTGGTAAATACGCCGGGCGTGATCTCGCTCAAGCGCCGGCTCGGAGGCGCCGGCATGCAGCTCGCCTTCCGGACTCAGCAGGCTAAAGGTGGGAATCGAAAATTCGTCGCCGGTCATGAAGTCCGGCTGGTGCACATACTCGGTCATCATTATTGTCCTTGTTTTACCCCTTTTGAGGGCAGTGTTGTTGGTATTGACCGTTTATGCCAGTGGATTTATCTGCCAAGGTCAATACAACTACTGCGACAGTAACGCAGCACAAGCACTTTAGGGATACAACTTAAGGCGCAGAGGAATGAAAACCTAGGATAATGAAAACCGATGATTAAGGTGCCGTGAACCGAGAGCGCAGCGAATGCTGCAATACTTCAAAGAGGCTATCGACCGTTAACGCCAGTAGCGCAATGGTCAACGCCCCCTGAACCACATAGGCCATATTGCCGTTGACGATGCCAGAAATGATCGGATCGCCAAGGTTACTGGCCCCGACAGTGGCCCCTAACGCAGCGGTCGCGATATTGATGGTGACTGACGTGCGGATGCCCGCCAGAATGACCGGGGCAGCCAGTGGCAGCTCGACCTGGCGTAATGTTTGTGTCGGCGTCATGCCCATCGCGTGCGCAGCGGATTTTATTGTGCTGTCCACCTCCTGCAGCCCGGCCAGCGTATTACGCACAATTGGCAACAGGCCATAAAGCATCAATGCGACAATAATGGGTAAAGTGCCAAACCCAAGCACCGGTACTGACAGTGCAAGTACGGCCACCGGGGGAAAGGTTTGCCCTAGCGAAGCCAACTGGCCCACCAGGGGTAAAAAATCAGCACCTCGCGTGCGCGTCACCGCAACACCGGCGGCCACCCCCACCACAATGGTCACTACTGCCGCGATGCCTACCACCAAGAGATGACGACCCAGCAGCACGTAGAAATCGACACGGTCATAAACGACTTGCCGGGCATCGGGTTCAATCCAGCGAAACAGTGGCTCGGCAGCAGACATGGCCACTACGCTCAGCAGCAGCAGTGCTCCCCATACCAGCGGCCAAAGCCAGGGTGAGGCAATTTTGCGGGGCGGCAAGGCACTCAGTGAGTTACTCACGTGCGTTTCCTTTATCCAGTTGCGCTTCCTTGATGATTCTTCGCAACGAGAGTTCGCCGATAGGCACATCGTGCTGGTCGACCACCGCCAGCCTATCGCTATGGTCGCGTAGCATCATGGAAAGCGCCTGACGCAGCGAAAAATCAGCCGGAATGCGCGACTGGGCGGGCAAGGTTGGCCCCATGGAGGTCATATGGTCTTTGACCCGGGTTAACGCCGCCTGCTTGAGTCCCCGTTCGAGCCCACCCAGCATTGATTCGACAAACGGGTCGGCTGGCTGTTGCAACAGCGCCATCGGCGATCCCTGCTGCACAATGCGCCCTTCGCGCATCACGACCAAGTGATCCGCCAGTTTGAGCGCTTCATCCATATCATGGGTCACGAAGACCACCGTCTTGTGTAGTCTCGCCTGTAACCTGGCCAGTTCATCCTGGAGCTTTTCACGGGTAATCGGATCAAGGGCCCCAAACGGTTCGTCCATCAGCAAAATGTCGGGGTCGGCGGCCAGCGCTCTTGCCACGCCTACCCGCTGAGCTTGGCCGCCCGAAAGCTGGTGGGGGTATTTGTGCGCAAACTCCCCCACCGGCAACCCCAGCAGATCCATCAACTCGTCAACGCGTGCTTGCACCTCTGTCGCTGACCACTTCAATAAGCGCGGTACGAGGCCGATATTACGCGCCACGTTCCAGTGAGGAAAAAGGCCGGTATGCTGAATGACATAGCCAATCCGGCGGCGCAGTTTGACGGGGTCATAGACCTCAATGGCCTGGCCATCCAGTATGATCTCGCCTTCGCTATGCTCGATTAAACGATTGATCATGCGCAGGGTGGTGGATTTACCGCAGCCGGAGGTGCCGACCAGCGCACAGAACTTGCCTTTAGGTACGCGCAGTGAAATATCATCCACCGCGGTTTCTTCATCAAATCGCTTTGAGACGTGGGAAAGCTCGATCATCGTGTTCCTCCGGGGCGCAGTGCTTCTGCCAGGGCGCCTAGGCCCGCATCGACCACCAGAGCCAGCATGAGAATAGGCAGTGCGCCGAGCAGAACCATGTCCATGGCTGCTTGGCCCAAGCCTTGAAAGATAAAGGTGCCAAGCCCGCCAGCCCCGATCAGTGCGGCAACGGCGGTAAGACCAATGGCTTGAACCGTGGTGATACGCACCCCCTCAAGTAGCACCGGCAGCGCCAGCGGTAGCCGCACTTGCCAAAAGCGCTGACCCGCGCGCATTCCCATGCCCTTGGCGGCTTCCAACGTATCGGGGCTGACTTCTTCAAGAGCGGTGTAGGTATTGCGCACCATGGGAAGCAAGCTATAGGCAATCAACGCGATCAATGCAGGCGTAGTGCCAATCCCACTAACGCCTAGTTGGCCTAAAAAAGGTACGTTGGCAGCAAGCCAGGCAAGCGGCGCCAGCAGTAGTCCAAACAGCGCAAGGCTGGGGATGGTTTGCAGGAAATTAAGTACTGCAAAAGCGCCTTTTTGAAGTCGCGTATAGCGTCGCATCAACATGGCCAGTACCAGCCCCAGCACCACGCTAATGCACACGGCGATCCCCACTAGCCGCAAATGCTGCCCAACAGCACGCACAAACTGCTGATCACGCGCGTTGAACTCCTGAACCAAGGCAAGGCTATCCAGCCAGAAGGCAGCACACAACCACCACACGCAGGCCACGCCACATAGCAGCAGTGTGGGCCAGAAACGCGTAAGATTTAAGCGTAAGCGTATTTCAATCAGGCAAAGCAGTAGTACAAAGAGCACCACCCAATACGCTGCTCCCAGGCCCAAGCGCGCCTGGGGCAACTCAGGGTCAATCAGTAGATAGCTGCTGGCCATTAACCCCACAGGCATGAGTGTCATCAACATAATGACGGTGGCCAGCAGAGCCCGATAATGCCGGTGGCTCGGCTGCCAAGCTAACAGCCCCAGATTACTGAGTAACAGGCTCGCCAATATCGCGCCAGGCCACCCCAAGGCTTCAAGAGCGCCGTAACCGGTCCCCTGAACAATCCGGTTAGGTGCCATGGTGACCACATCCAGGATCCACAAAGCTGCCAGCATGATAAGGCTGAGGCTAACAAGCACAGTGTTAGGGTGCCGCCCCTCCCAACGAAGCCGTGGGCTGGGCAGAGCATCCAGTAGCGACATTAATTAGTTATCCCGAACGTGAGCATCAATGGTTTAGCCCATCATGCATTAGTTATTGAGCTTATCAAGGTAGTCGCTGGCCACTTGCGTGGGTGATAGGCCGTTAACGGCAACGTCTGCATTAAGTTTTTGCAGCGTCACCAGATCGAGAGAGGCAAACACGTCGTTTAGAAGCGCCTCCATTTCGGGATAAGCTTCCAGCACGCTGTCACGCACTACAGGCGCAGGCTGATAAACGGGCTGCACACCTTTCGTATCTTCAAGCACGACCAGACCCAGTGCGCTTAATCCACCGTCGGTGCCATAGGTCATTGCGGCATTAACACCACTGGTTTGCTGGGCAGCGGCCCGCATGGTAGCAGCGGTATTACCACCAGAGAGTACTAGCAACTGTTCATCGCTCAAGTCAAAGCCGTAGGCTTCCTGGAAAGCGGGTAACGCCTGGGCTGATTCGACAAATTCAGCACTGGCGGCAAACTTGAAGTCACCCCCGCCTGCCAGATAAGCGGCAAGGTCTTCTAAGCTGACCAGCTCATGTGCTTCGGCTACGTCTTCACGAATACTCATTGCCCAGGTGTTATTAGCGCTAGCGGGCTCTAACCACACCAAGCCCTGCTCGGCGTCACGCTCCTTAACGGTTTCGAAAGCTTGATCAGCATCTTTCCAAACCGGGCTGTCAGCCATGTCGAAGAAGAAGGCGCCATTGCCTGTGTACTCGGGGTACACGTCAATCTCTCCCGCTTCCAGCGCAGTGCGCACTACGCTAGTGCCGCCTAGCTGTAAACGGTTTTCGGTCGCTATATCATTGCGTTCTAAGGTCTGAATGATCAACTCACCCAACACCGACCCTTCCGTGTCGATTTTGGAGGCCACTACCACTGGTTCATTAGCGCTAGCCTGGGAGAGCATAATAGCGGATACGGCACAGGCAACGGTAAGCGGCTTGGCAAAGATAGAACTGGCTGAAAAGCGCATCTTTGAATTCCTTTTGAAGTGGGCTTTTTTACGGAGGCTCTTAAGCAGTATAAGAGCCAACAGCGTTTAAGTCAGAGCCTTCAGCGTTTAAGGCGAAAGCCTTCAGCGTTTGAGGAAAAGGCCTTCAGCATTTAAGGCGCCTCTAACACCCACGAAGTGCCTTCTCGTGAGTCCTTGAGAATAATCCCCAGGGCTGACAACTCATCACGAATCGCATCCGCCTGAGCGAAGTCCTTATTCGCTTTTGCTTCATTACGTTGAGCAATCTTCGCTTCAATTTCGCTTTCGCTAAGCGGCAACCCCTGTTGCTGCGTGCCTTTCAGAAACGTTTGCGGTGCCTGCTGAAGCAGACCCAACACCGCCCCCAGTTGCTTGAGCTCGCGTCCAAGCCTGGCGGCCTGCTCTGGCTGCTCCTGCTTGGCGCGGTTGAGCTCACGAGCCAACTCAAACATCACCGCCAGCGCCTCAGGGGTGTTGAAGTCATCGTCCATAACCTGAACGAAACGCTCCCGGTAGGTGGAGGCCTCGTGGCTGTTAGGGGTAGCGGTTTCAACGCCTTCTAACGCCGTATACAGGCGTGTTAGCGATTTACGTGCTTCAGTCAACGAATCAACAGAGTAATTGATCGGGCTGCGGTAGTGGCTGGCCACCAACAGAAAGCGCACCACTTCAGGATCATGCTCGGCCAGCACATCCCGGATGGTAAAGAAGTTACCCAGGGATTTGGACATCTTCTCCTGATTTACCCGCACAGCACCGGCGTGCATCCAGGTATTAACATAGGTTTTGCCGGTGGCCGCTTCGCTTTGCGCGATCTCGTTTTCATGATGTGGAAACGTGAGATCTGGCCCACCACCATGAATGTCGAAGGTATCACCCAGGCAGCAGGTCGACATCGCCGAGCACTCGATGTGCCAGCCAGGACGGCCATTACCCCAGGGGGAAGCCCAGTGAGCCTCGCCTGGTTTGGCAGCCTTCCAAAGCACGAAATCGAGCGGGTCTTCTTTATGAACATCCACATCGACCCGACTGCCTGCACGCATATCATCGAGCTGGCGATTATTGAGCTTGCCGTAGTCGGCAAATTGGCGCACCCGGTAGTAGACATCACCATTTTCAGCCGCGTAGGCAAAGCCTTTTTCAATCAGCGTTTCAATCATGGCCACAATATCGCCGATATGGCCGGTAGCACGGGGTTCATGACTGGGCGCAAGTACATTCAAACGCGCTTCATCTTCGTGCATGGCATCAATCATACGCTCGGTCAGCGCGGTGATACTTTCGCCGTTTTCATCGGCGCGCTTGAGGATTTTATCGTCGATATCAGTGATGTTACGCACGTAGTTAACGTCGTAACCACGCTCACGCAAATAGCGGGTGATGACGTCGAAGGCGACCATCACCCGGGCGTGCCCCAGGTGGCAGTAGTCATACACCGTCATGCCGCAAACATACATACTCACTTTACCCGCCACAAGCGGGGTGAAAGGTTCTTTGCGACGCGTCAGCGTATTGTAAATGTGCATGTGGCTATCCATGTTTTCTTAGCCCTTCTGCTTGATTTTGGCCCAGCTATCCTTCAGCCCTACGGTGCGGTTAAAGACCAAATGCTCTGAAGTGGAGTCATGACGATCGGCACAGAAATAGCCAATCCGCTCAAACTGGAAGCGTGACTCGGGGGTCGCTTCGGTAAGGCTTGGCTCACCAATCGCCTGACAAACGACCAGTGACTCCGGATTAAGATGCTCTAGAAAATCGACATCTTTATCGCGATCCGGCTGCTCGACGGTGAACAGGTTGTCATACAGACGCACTTCCATGGGGACGCCGTGAGCGGCACTCACCCAGTGAATGACGCCTTTTACCTTGCGCCCTTCTGGATTTTTGCCCAGCGTATCGAAATCGACCGAGCAGTGCAGCTCGCTAATCTCACCGGCGGCATCCTTGATCACTTCGTCACAGCGGATCACATAACTATTACGCAGGCGAACTTCTTTGCCCGGCGCCAAGCGGAAGAATTTTTTGGGCGCATCTTCCATAAAGTCGTCTTGATCAATATACAGCTCGCGGGTGAAAGGCACCTTGCGCACCGTCATATCTTCACGTGCTGGATGGCCGGGCACGTCGTAAATCTCTTCATGGTCTGCTGGCACATTGGTCAGCACGACTTTTAGAGGCTTTAACACGCACATGGCGCGCGGTGCATTGTCTTCTAGATCCGAACGGATGGCGTGGCTGAGCATGGCGATATCGACCAAACCACCGTCGGCACGGGTGACGCCAATCATTTCGCAGAACTTACGGATCGATGCCGGCGTATAGCCGCGGCGACGCATGCCCGAGATCGTCGGCATACGCGGATCATCCCAGCCATCAACGATGTTTTCATCTACTAGCAGCTTCAACTTGCGCTTGGACGTTAGCGTGTAATCCAGGTTGAGCCGAGCAAATTCGATTTGGCGGGGCTTCGCGGGAACGGGCAAGTTATTTAAAAACCACTCGTACAGCGGCCGATGATCCTCGAACTCAAGGGTACAAATCGAGTGGGTAATGCCCTCGATGGCATCCGACTGACCATGGGTAAAGTCGTAAGAGGGGTAGATTTTCCACTTATCACCCGTTTGGTGATGGCTGGCATGGCGAATGCGATACAGGATAGGATCGCGAAGATTGATATTGGGCGAGGCCATATCAATCTTCGCGCGCACGACTTTTTTACTTTCGCCAAACTCGCCTTCACGCATACGTGCCAGCAGATCGAGATTCTCTTCCGCGCTGCGCTCTCGGTAGGGGCTCGGCTTGCCCGGCGCCGTTAGAGTGCCACGATACTCGCGGATTTCATCCGGTGAAAGGTCGTCCACGTAGGCTTTGCCTTCACGCATCAAGTGCTGTGCCCAAGCGTAGAGCTGATCGAAATAGTCAGAAGCAAAGCGCACGGGGCCTGCCCACTTGAACCCTAACCAGCTGACATCCTCTTTAATGGCATCAATATAGGCCTGCTCTTCTTTGGCCGGGTTGGTATCGTCGAAACGCAGATGACACTCGCCACCCAGTTGCTCCGCCAGCCCGAAATTCAGACAGATCGACTTGGCATGGCCGATATGCAGAAAGCCGTTGGGCTCGGGGGGAAAGCGTGTCACGATTTTAGTGACCTGGCCGCCCTCGATTTCGTCGCGTACTTGGTTGCGAATGAAGTTAGGCGCTGGGGTGGTCTCGTTGGTCATGGCGGTGTTAATTACCTCGTGGTGGATGACGTGCTGCGCCGGGAGGACATGTTCTGAAACCTGTATTGAAAACCTGTCTTGAAAACATAGGATAATCCTATGACCCTTCGCGGCGCAGGGCAAAACCGCTATTATAACGTGACGCCGATGCACAGCGCCAAGGCGAACGCCTTTATTGAACAGGAATTTATCAATGATCGTATTACAGACGAACCACGGTGACATCACCATCGCGCTTAACCATGAGAAAGCGCCGATTAGCGCGGCGAATTTCGAGCAGTACGTACGCGACGGTTTTTATGACGGCACGCTGTTCCACCGGGTGATTGACGGGTTCATGGTTCAAGGTGGCGGTTTCGATAAAGACTTTGAACAGAAGCCGACCCGAGACCCTATCGAGAACGAAGCCGACAATGGCTTAAAAAACACCGTGGGCACATTAGCCATGGCACGCACCCAGGACCCGCACTCTGCCACCGCACAGTTTTTCATTAACGTGGGCGACAACAGCTTTCTCGATCACAGCGGCAAAAGCCTACAAGGCTGGGGTTATGCGGTGTTCGGCGAAGTCGTTGACGGTATGGAAGTCGTCAACGACATCAAAAACGTTTCCACCACACGCCGTGGAATGCACGCCGATGTGCCTGCTGAAGATGTCATTATCGAACGCGCTTACGTGAAGGAAGCGGAATAACACGGGGAGCCTTATGCGCACACTGCTTATTGCCGACCTGCATTTAAGTAGCGATACCCCTGAGACCAATCAGGGGTTTTACCGTTACCTAGAGCATACTGCGCCAGGGGCCGATGCCCTCTATATTCTGGGCGACCTTTTCGATGCCTGGATCGGTGATGACCTGCTCGACGCCACCCACTACCCCCTCAGTGGCATTGCCCATGATGTCATGACGCGTTTGCGCAAGCTGAGCAATGACGGCACCGCTGTCTATTTAATGCATGGCAACCGCGATTTCCTGCTGGGTGAACGCTTTGTAAGTGCCTGCCAAGCAATGTTATTGGCGGATATTGAGCAAGTAGAGCTGCAGGGTGTGCCGGTGGTTTTACTTCACGGTGACAGCTTATGCACTCAAGACGAAGCTTACATGGCCTTTCGTCATCAGTCTCGCAACCCCGAGTGGCAGGCACAAATGCTCGCTCTACCCTTGGAACAGCGTTTGGAGCTAGCGAAAAGCCTACGCATGCAGTCAGGTGAAGCGAATGCAAATAAGGCAGAGGCCATCATGGATGTCACTCAGCAAGACGTCGTCTCGCTAATGGAGCATTACGGCGTGGCTACGATGATTCATGGCCACACACACCGGCCCCATGTCCACGACCTGACGGTGGAAGAAGTGCCGGCTAAGCGTTACGTAGTGGGCGATTGGGACAGTGAGCATGGCTGGGACATTGTGATTGAACGCTCCGATCACACAGCCCCCCGCTTGCGTCAATTTTCGCTTTCCGAGCCGCCTGACGCCTGACCCCTTCAATTTATTCCGTACCAACGTATTAGCATAAAAAAAGCCGATCGTAATGATCGGCTTTTGTCTACCCAAGTACGTTTAACTAAGTACGTCTAAATGGATACGTCTAAATGGTTACTTCTAAACAGGTACCGCTTCTAAGCGAGTACTTCTAACGTTCGATATCGGCATCACTGCGCAGGTCATCGACCAACCCTTGCAGAACGGACTGAGCTCGCAGCTGCTCTGCCATTTGCGAGACAAACGTTTCCATCTGCTCATCGATTTCACCATCTGAAACACTATCCAGCGCCACTACGGCAACGCCTTGAGGTAGCTCAACGGCCCGATAAACGCTGCCATTATCGTCAGGGCGCGGCATACGGAAAGCTTCCTGAACAATGAGTTGCGGTACCGTGGCATCTGCTTGGCGGCTCACGTCATTGGCTTCGAGCCAATCGATGTCGGCTTCCTCACCCTCGCGCAGATCAGCCATCAGCGATTGCGCTTCCTCAAGCAATGCTTGCTGCTGCTGCTCGGCGGCCACTGACATTTCGACCTCCTCGCGAACCTCATCAAGTGATAGTACCGTTGCATCACGCTGCTCAGCAATTCGAAGCACCATACGACGATCCTGGTCGAGTTCGATGACTTCACTGTTATAACCCTCTTCCAGCACATCGCCGCTAAATGCTGCAGACATCACACCAGGCTCAGATAATACGCCTTCAGCTTCATCATCCCGGGCGAGCCAATCGCTCTCGTTTAACGTCAGTCCAATGCTGTCAGCCACGCTTTGCAGATCATCAGCGGCAAAGCTCTCATCGATGAGCTGCTGAACCCGTTGATTGAATTCATCATCGACTTCACTTAAGGCTACTTCACGGGCTAATTCATCACGCTGCTCTTCGAAGGTGGGCCCCTGAATATCAGTCACTTGAATAATGTGAAATGCATTATCCAGTTCAACCGGCTCGGAAATGTCACCCTCTTGCAAACTAAATGCAGCCTCATCAAAACTATCGCCAAAGAAACCACGGCTGATGACACCAAGATCACCACCCTCTTCGGCACTGGCCGTATCATCAGAGTAACGCACAGCGGTGTCAGCAAACGATTCGCCATTATTCAGCGCCTGTCTGGCTGTCTCGGCCACTTCTTGGGCCTCTTCGCGCGTGCGCTCATCACCAAATGTGATCATGATATGAGAGACTTGGCGATCGGCGTCCCGATTCTGCTCGCGCCAAGCATCGCGTAGCGCTTCTTCATCGACATCACGGCCTTCTGCCATTGCCTGACGATCGACGATCACATACTCAAGGCGTACCTGCTCAGGGCGCTCGTAACGCTCCTGATGACTATCATAATAGGCTTGAAGATCATCCTCAGTAACGTCGATATCGGCCTCAACGTCATTAC
>OJFX01000135.1_pt1 | contig 24177 bp, 19 predicted proteins | sample 1594171 | NCBI WGS metagenome assembly OJFX01 (sample SAMN05416840, study PRJEB24817) | seawater metagenome | isolation source: Sea water | place: Canada:Atlantic | collected 2013-07
CGGGACCTTCTCCCTGCTCTTCGATTTGGATTCGATCGCCCAGCCGACGGGACCCGTCGCGGTCGTTGCCGGGGAGTCCTGGCACTTCCAGTGCTGGCACCGTGACGTGAATCCCACCAACACCTCGAACTTCAGTGACGGGCTGTCGGTGGAGTTTCGATAGGGGCCGCCGCGCCGCAACCATTACGCCCAGCCCGGTGTCGCCGTAGGAACGCCCCGAGCCTGGTGGCTCGGGGCGACCTTCGGAGGCCTCCCAACGAAGGATACTGCCGCACTGGGCCTCTACCTCGGGTAGCTAACGTGGAAGCGGGCGGCAGGGCAGTCATGCGAGGGCGCGCGACGCGGTATGCGTTTGGGGGTGGCGAGCTTCCCCAGACCGGAGATCACTTGGGGGCCAGAACTCTGTCGACGAGCGTCTGCAGCTCACCGACGAAGTCGATCTCGAGTCCGTCCGGCCCAAGGCCGGCCCCATCCGACATCGTCTGGGCCCTCTGAATCATCTCCCGAAGTTGTTCGGCGGTGGGGGCTTTGTCGATCTTGATGGTCCCGTCCTCGGTTTGCTCCCCGATGGATCCGAGCAGGTCCTCGAACTCCTGCTCTCCGAAACGACCCTTCGACATGCCGTCGACAAAGCGCGAGATCTGCTTCGTGCCGTCGCTCTTCTCTTCGTCAGAGAGCTCCGCGTTGGAGTTGATGATCCGCTTGCCGGTGAGGAGTGCCGCGTATTCTTTCAGGTCGCTGGCTTCCACGGCTTCGATGAGGTCGGGCAGGTCGCTGAAGCCGATGTCGCCCGACTGCAAACCGTCTTTGAGCTGAAGGAGCAGGCCGTCCGCTTCCGTGCGTTCCTCTTCGGTGAGGTCCATGTCCTCCATATCCGCCGAGATATCGGTGTAGATGGCCTCGGCGGCCTTGCTCATCAACTTCTTCGCGCCGAAGTAGAGGCCGCCGCTGGCCAGCACCGCAACGACAATGGCACCGATGCACCCGTAGAGGAGGCAACCAGACTTCTTCTGGGGCTGATCGTTCATGGGCCTAGCTTACGCCCACGGGCCCCGCATGCGGAGCCGAGTGCAGAACATGTGGACCACTTTGCTGAGGCTTCCGGGGTCGCCACCGGGGCGCACGATCGCAATCGAGCACCCCTCTGCGCACCGCCCTTGCACTGCGTGCCGCACCCGCTGGCCGTTAGTCGGCGGTCGAGGCTGCGGAAGCCGGCTACCATCTTGCCCATGATCTGGAACATCTATCTATCGGGTGAGGTGCACACCGACTGGCGGGACAAGGTGATGAGCTTGGCGAAGGAGCGCAGCCTACCCGTTCGCTTTTCTTCCGCAGTTACGGACCACGCTGCGAGCGATGCCGCGGGGGATGGCCTGCCGCCCTCGAGCGAGGGATTCTGGCGCGACCACAAGTCCGCCAAAGTGAATGCGCTTCGCACCCGGACGCTCATCGCGCAATGTGATCTTGCGGTCGTGCGATTCGGCGAGGAGTACAAGCAGTGGAACGCCGCATTCGATGCCGGCCAGCTCGCGGCCCTTGGGAAGCCCTACATCACGTTGCATGGGGAGGGCCTTGTGCACGCGCTGAAGGAGGTCGATGGCGCCGCGCTTGCCTGGGCGAAAACCGCCGCGCAGGTGGTCGACGTGCTGGAGTACGTCACTCTGGGGACCCCGCGGCCCTTGGAAGGCTGAGCCACGCGTGCGGTGACGGTAGGCTCCCGTCGTTATCATCCCCGCTCCCCAAGAGACGGTAAGTGGAGTCCCACGGGGCCCCCAAGGCTGCACGATCGTCGACGTTCCTGCGGAGTTCTCAACCACCCCATGCGCCTCGCCCCGCTTCAGCATCCCGACCTTTCCCGACCCATGATCTTCCTCCTCGTCGGCTCTGCGCTCACGTTGCCCGCCTGGCAACCAAACGACATTCACGTGGGGGCCGGGTCCCGATCCCCTGTGGAAGCCGGCCAGGAAGAGAGCGCAACGCTCACCGTCCAGACCCGCACGCCCGATGGCCAGCCGCTCAAGGGGGCGACGGTGACTTTGACATGGGAAAAGGCCCGCAATGCCGTGGTGGTGAGTCGGAAGCGAACGGACTCGACGGGGAACTTCGAATGCAAGGTGCCGCGAGACACGGTGATCCAATGGATTGTGCAGGCGCCGCATCCCGGGCAGATCAAGTCTGGCACCTTGACGGTCCCCGCCGATCGCCCCTCGGAGACGCTCCCCGTCATCGTGCACACGGGCGACGACGCGATGTATACCGCGATCTTCGTCGATGCGGAGACCATGGAGCCGATCCCTGCGGTGAAGGTCGAACTCTTCACCGGCGACGAAGGTCTTCGCCACCAGGAACTCGTCATTCCCCCGCGCCAAGCGGAGATTGTGGGCGACCGTTTCGGCCGTGTCGAACTTCCCGCAGCGACGTGGCGAAGCCAGGAACTGCTCGTCTTTGCCGAGGGGTACGCTTTCACGTACTTGCCCGTAGGCGGATCCGCGGAGGCACCGGGACTCGACCAACCCCAGCGCATCCCGTTGCCAAAGGAGGTCACTATCCAGGTCGACCTAATCGATTCTGGATTGAACGACTGGGTCAGGGCCTCCGTAAGTCTTCACTCACCCGGGCGCAGCGCTCGCGACCTGAATGCCTTGATGGCGGCCCATGTCACGCTGTCGTCGGAACCGACCGGCGAAGACGGACAGCACATCATCCGAGGACTGCCCGAACTCTCCAACGCCAAGCTGCACTTGATGCGAAGCGAGGCAGAGTTCAGGCAGCTGGAGGAGCTGAAGACCGAGGCCGCTGGGAGAGACATGCGGCGCACCTACGACTGCTGGAGCCGCGGCAAGATCCACGGTACGCTCGGCGTTTCGCCTGGCCATTCTGCGGAAGACCGGGTCATCCATCTCCTGAGGGTCAAGGACGGCCGCTACGCGCGCATGAATCGCCGGAGCAAAGTGCTCGCCAGTGCGAGAACTAGCCCCAAGGGCGCGTTCCGATTCGACGAACTCTCGGAGGGCCACTACTACGTCGTCGTGGGCGACAAGAGTGCGGCCCCAGGCGGAATCAACCAAGTGTCGACCGCCGTCTCCGTGCGTATCTCGTCGGACAGCCCACGGGCCGACGTTGGCCTCGAAGAGGTCCCGGGAGTTTTCATCTCCGGCTCGCTCCTCGACGAGAACGGTAAGCCATCGAACGGACAAGTCGTCGCCCAATCGGACAGGGACCGCGTCCTTGGCCGGCCTGACAAGGAAGGCAAGTTCAGGCTAGGCCCCTTCCTTCCCAAGGAGGCCGTCCGACTCATGGCGAGCCCTGTCGAGAACCGCTGGAGCGCTACCCGCCCAGAGTCGCTCTCCGTTACCGCGCCCGCCGAGGGCCTTGAGATCCGCTTCGAGCCGGCAGGGATGATCAAAGGCCATTTGTCCGGCTTCCCTGGAGCAGCCTTTCGCCACGGGATCACGATCGATCTGAAAACCGAAGGACGCAGCGTCTCCGCGGGTGGCGCCGTGGAGAATGACGGCACATTCTCCATCGGCCATCTCTCCCCAGGGACGTACCGCGTGACGGCAAGCCAAGACAATGGCCGCAAATCCGCCATCGTTGAAGTCGAGATCTGCGCAAGTGAAGTCACAGGCGGTGTCGAGCTGACCCTCCCAGACCGATAGCGGGATCCAGGCGTCCGTCCATGGGGACCAAAGTGCCACGGCGCGAGCACGTTGTTGCTCTATTTCTCTTCGCCTTGGGCGTCACCGAAGCGCTCGAGGGCATCGGCGAGCGCCTCTTTTGGGGTGACTCCGTTGACGCTCATGACCTCGAGTTCGTCCATGCGGAATGGGGCGATGGTCCCATGGCGGTCGCAAGCGAATACGACGCAGTCCTTGCCGCCGTCCGTTTTGCCGAACCAATCGTCCCGTGCCGTTGCCCAGGCGCCGTAGCCGACTCCGAGGAGGGCGTAGAGTCCGCGCGTCGTTTTGTGGCGTACGATGGTCGTTGCGATCGATTTCATGGGGACAACCATAGCGCACTCTAGTGCCGCTCAGGGCGTGTGGCTCCTCTGGGCGAGCTCTGTCGAGCCCAAGGTATACACCGCCTGGGAGCGCCCTCCTCCATCATGCGCAGCACGACTCCCAAGCCAACGACCACTGCCACGGTTCAGGTCAATGCCTGACCCGCGGACATTCCCAATGTCGGCTGGTACGATCATGGGGCAAAACCACTTGTGCGGTTGAAGGTCTTGTGCAGTACCGGGCGCTAGCCAGTGACGTCCATGCCTTGTTTGGCATTCCAGGAACGATCAAAGCTGTCGGCGAGGTCCGATCGACATCGACAGAACGCACATACGACATTCTTGTAGCGGATCTTGTTCTTCTCGAGCGTCGCGATGATCTCGCTCAAGGTGGGGGCCTTCATGAACTTTCGATTGCGGACGGTGATGATGTCCGCGACAACGTTCTTGATTTGCTCCTTCTCTAGCTCGGTCATCTGCGGGGCACCAATACTCTTGTTGATGGCTTCGAATTGCCTGATGCGCGCGCCGCGGTGCATGTCTCGGCCAATGAACTCGTAGGTTTCTTTCTCGCCACCGTGCCGTCCCTGGTACTTCGTCAGCTCGTAGTCGGGACACTGCTTGGAAGCCGTGTAGTTGTCAAACGAGGGGACGGCGCCAACGGCAGCAGTTTGCAGGCCTGGGTCCTTGAGGATGTAGCCGTGGGGCGCCATGAACTGGACCGTCATGTACGCCGGAACTTTGAACGGCTTGTTCTGATGCGTGAATCCCCCGTGGCTACTGATAACCACGGTGTCCTTGCGGGACTCACCATGCCAGAGGTAGATCTTCGATCCGACGGCGTGGGCTTTGTAATCACCGGTGCTCGGCATTGGCAGATGCTTTGACATTGGTTCTCCTGGAGAAAGCAGATTGTGCAATTGTGGCTAGAGCATCAAATGCTAGCCCAGCGCCGCGTCATTGCCAATGTCGTGGCCCCGTCCTGCTTCTTGAACCTGCCATCGCACGCCGGCCTTGGCTTGAGTGACCTACTCGTCGATCAACGACCCATTGGCTGCCAGTTATCTCCTAGAGGTGACGTCAATACGTGCCCGGACGGTGCGCTCTGGTTCGACCCCCAAGAGAAGACCGCGCCAGTCTCCGGCGTTGAATCCGAGGTCCGAAGGAGGCGCGGCGAGTGGCGCGGGAATACAGCAGGTCAGTTCGGATCATTGCGGCGCGCGGCACCGAAGAACACTCACGTTGACTGAAAAGGGCTCCGCGGCAGCGCCCACGCAGTCTCCCATGTGGGTGAACCGGCGATGGCGCACTTCGGAGGGTTCGTTGCGCGGAAGATTGGCGATCTCCAGGCGTCGGAGAACCTCTCGCTGGACAAGAAGCGTGCTTCCGCACCAGCCGAGCCTGGCGTCGATCGGGCGCGACCACGCGGCGATGCTCTAGCGCATCTGCACGCCGACGCCGTCCGTGAAGTTCGAGGTCGCCATCCCACCGACCGTGTCCCTGTAGGTGGCCTGGAAGTTCCACGTCTCACCGACCGCGGCGGATTGGAACATCAGGGGGCGAGGGATGAGGTCGAGGTCGAGCTGGAGGTACGCGGTTCCGTTTTGGCGCGCGCGGCGAATCTGGTTCGTGCCCAGATACCGGCCGATATGGCCGCCGAGGCACAGGTTGCCTTGACTGCCGCCAGGCCCCACGACGAGTCCCGTTTGCGGGCTGGCCAGGAACAGTACGAACGTCCCAACGGGTAGGTCGGCGACCAGCAGGGAGAGGTTGTCGGCGGAACGGGCGTCGCTGCCAAGGGCGCGTATGGAGGCCGGCGCCCCCGTCGAGTTGACGGGAGCTGGACCGCAGTAGTTGCCTCCCACGGCGGGGCCTTCGATCAGCTTCTGAATGCCTGAGCGCTGCTCGTTGTCCCCGTCGCTCGTGCTGACGTTGGCGAGGAGAATGTTCCCGCGTGCATCGATAGCGATGTCCAAGTCGGTGCGGGGCGCGAACTCATCGTCCACGCCCACGGGGAACTGACCGAAGCGCTCCTGGGTCCAGACGACCGCTCCAGCCGCATCGAAGCGGACGTCGACGGTCCCCGATGGGGTGGGCAATTGTCGTGCCGCGGAGACGATAGCGCCGCCGTCCGCCGTGGGCAGGATCGCCATGATGTCGGCGTCTGCCGTCCCGGCCGGCATGGGCCATGTGGGGAGTAGCGCACCCCCCGCGTCGAAACGAACGACCTCGGGCAGGCTGTCAAAGGCCACGTAGGACTCGCCGCCCGCGCCCACCTTGAGCTCGCGCATGAACCCACAGCACTGGGGAAGGTAAGAGCTCAAGCTGGCGCCGCCCTGAATCCGGCCGGAGGGGCCGAAGCGGTGTGCGTAGGCAACACGGTCGCTCCCCGGGAAGTTGGAGACCCACCCCGCGGCCGCGACGACCAAGTCTCCGTTGGGCGCCAGATCGCCGTAGCGGTAAGCGAGCTGGCCGGCGTTGGTGGCTAGATCGTCGTACCAGACTAGGAGCCCCGCCGAATCGAGCCGCATCGCGAATGTCTTGTAGTACTGCGCGAAGATGCTGCTGTCGTTCTGGCCGTACACATAGGTCTCGCCGTTCGGGCCGATCTTCACGCCATGGGGGATGCCGGTAACGCCCTGGTTGAACCCACCGGACCAGGCCCAGGTTCTACTGCCAAGGGCGTCGAAGGCCTCGATCTCCATGGCCGGCCACGTCGTGTTCTCGAACCCGAAAGCCGCAACGCGGACGTCCCCGGCGGGCGTCACATCGATGGAGGTTGCGGCGCAGCCTGAGGTTCCTGGCGGGATCATGAGGGAGTTCTGCCAACGCATGGCCCCGTCCGGCCCAAGGCTTACGACGCTGGATGTTGTGGCGCCCCCGTACGCGATGTAGACGTTGCCTGCGGCGTCGACCCCCGCGGAGGCCATGGGCTTGGTCACGAGGAGAGTCCCATTGTCCGCCACGGAGACGTCGGTCCAGGACCAGAGGTTCTCCCCTTGCTCATCGAATCCCGCGACCACCACATTCGCATCCCCCTGGCGACTCGAGGTGGCGAACGCCAGTCCGACCGTCACCACGCCACCGTTCGGCAGTGGGAGGACTTCGAGGGGGTACAGATGGGGCTTGGCGTCGTGGCGATACTGCACGTTCCATGCCGACTGGACCTGGGCGACCGCGGGGGTCGCGCCTCCGATGGAGAGGATCAAGGCTGCAGCGAGGCGTGAGTCGAGCATGGGTGTCTGGGGGTGTGAGGGGGAGCCGACCGGCACGGGCTGCCGCGTCCAACCTGGAGTTGCAGCGCGGACAGAATTCGATCGTGGCAATCCCGATTTTTCTGAGTCCGGGTCCCAGACGAAGACACGTTTGTGTACCGCATGCTTCCCTAAGACATCGCATCCACGGCCGGAATGGCGCCCAACTGAACGCTACGGCTCCCATGGAACAGTCGCTGGCCGGCGCGCACCGACGCCCGGTCCCCCAGGGCAGCCCATCCGGAGCGGAGCGCAAGATTCCTCGGGATTCCATGGGGCACTGCGGTCTCCGCTCCGCCATTTCCATCGCACCCCAGCCCCGATGGCGCGGTGCCCCTTTCCGCTGTCCCTGCCCAGCATCCCCACGGCCCCTCAACGGCTCGAATCATGCCCATCCAAGAAGCTCTCGTCACCGATCCGGCCCTGCTCGACACCCCCTGCGGGGTTTCCTTCGAGGTGCCGGGGGATAAGTTTGGAACAAAGGCGCTCGACCGCCGGAGTTGGGCGGCGGAACTCGAGGCGACGCGCGCAACGATGGAGATCGGACACTCGGTGGTCGCGCTGATCCAGACCCGCAGCACGCGGCCATGGAACCAACGGACCCGCCAGTACGACTTCAAGCCAGACGAGGACTACCTCGTCAGCGCTTGGCTCGTGTCCGAAGAGGCTGGCACACACTATCGCGCAGGAACGGTCCTCCAGCGATGGTTCGGCGAAGTGAACGAGGCCTTGGAAATCCCCCACGGCAACGTCGAAGGCGAGCTCTACAACTTTTGGAACTGCCACCCGACCTCGTGCAAGCTCAGCCGCAACGGACCTACATTCCTCATCACCAACTTCCGAGGCGAAGGCGGGGTCGCGGAGGCGATCAGCCTCGCGAAAAGGGACTTCGTGAACCTCAACAAGTTCGGATGGCGCGGCGGCTCGTTCACCGGCGCCTGGCAGAGCAGTCCGGGTCGGGGGAATGCCAGGGTGAGTCCGTTCCGGCTTGGCAGGCGCATTCCCATGGCCGGCGGGGCCAAGTGACCGTACGCATCAGGCGGGGCTCGCAGTAGAGGAGTGGCGCCGGCACAGGGAGCCCACAGCTCGCTCCTGGCTGGCCCATGGGAGCTAGAAGAGGATTCCCTTGGCCGTGCTGAAGTTTGATGTCGCGGCGCCGGAGAGCGCATCCCTGAACCAGCTCTGGAAGACCCAGTACTGGCCCGCCATGGCAGCAACCGTGCCTACGCCTTGGGGGATCGCTGTCATGTCGACACGCAGTTGAAGGAGCCCGTCGGAACCGGACGACTGCACTTGGCCCGGTCCTACGAATCGGCCGATGGGACCTCCGAGGCAGAGGCTGCCGGAGCTGCCTCCGGCGAAGGGCACGAAGCCTTCGGCGTTGGCTGCGAGGAATAGGCCTGTCATGCCCGGTGGAACACGATCGACCATGAGTTCGATGGCGTTGCGGCTCACGTCGTCAGATCCCGAGATGCGCATCCGGGCGATGGAACCGGTTGAGTTGGCTGCTGCCGGGCAAACCACCATCTGCCCCAGGGGAAGCTCAGATGCACCCGCGTCCGAGCCGCCGGCGACCCTGGGGAAGCCATTCTGGTCGTTGCTTGGAAAGTCCGTCGGGTGACCACCATCGATGACGGGCGACCCGGGCAGTGGCATGCGCGATCGCGTCGGCCCTCCATTGTTGGTGGCTGCTTCGAGCATGAGGTCCAGGGGCTGGCTAATCGAACCCACTTGATCGCCCATGACCCCGTCCACGAAACCGGAGCTCGTAGGTCCCGCCCTTGCGATGACGTTGTAGCCAAGGGAATGGAACGCTCCGCTTACGCTCACTGAGTTGTCCGATGGGGTTCCGGCGCCGAGCGCTGACGCCCGGACACGAGGGACGGTCGTGCCAGCCACGAGGATCGATGTGGCCACTAACGGACCTACATTGGTGAGCGTCGAGTTCTCGATCAGTTGATAGCCAACATCGCCTCTGACCCGGAGGGCGGCCGTTCTCGTGCCGGTGATGGTGGTGTTTCGCAGAATCAGGTCCGCGTCCCTCGCCACGATCACGGCATCAGCTTGGGGCCACGACGACTGGAAATAGCAACCCTCGATGACCACCGGCCCAAACCCTGCCCTGATGGTCGGCCCCACGTAGACGTAGTTGTTCGTGATCGAGCTGTATCGAATCGTCAGGCCCCCGGCACTGTAGCTGCGGATGAGCGAAGCTGAACTGCCGTTGATGTGGTTGCCTGTGACGTTGCAATGATCAAGGGTGAGGCCCTGGGAGCCGGGTTCGTTGAGGATCACCGATCGGCTGCAGCAGCCACTCGTATCTGAGCTCCCGATGGAGGAATTCCGGAGGATGAGGGCGCCGCGGTTGACCACATTGCCTTCACCGCCGTTTCCATTCCTGAACACAAAGCCGCTCACGTCTGCTGTGGCTCCAGCTTCCACCGTGAGGTTTCTACGGGACGATTCACCATCCACAGCTACGATGCCAGAAGCGCCCATGGGCACCAGCTGAACATCATGGGTGACGCTGAGTTCTTCGGGATAGGTACCTGACGCGATGCGGATGACGTCGCCGTCTACAGCGACCATCAACGCCTCGCTAATCGTGCAGAAGGGGAGTGCTGCAGAGCCCGTTCCGATGGAGCAGTCGGCCGTGGCGTCCACAAAAAGATCGCTCAGGGGCGCCGTAGCGGTGGTGCCCACTAGGAGGGCGGCTGTGCATGCGAGCATGGGCTAGCGAGTGGCTGGGCGTTGTGCGCCGCGGGCACGCTTCGGACTGGTGATCGGGAGACAACTCCTGAGGGTACTGATTCCGATCAACTTCGTAGGCCAAATGGGGATCGACGAGCAGAGCGTTCCCGATTCAGGCCCAGGTGTTTGGTCGGAGCCTCTGGCCCGGAACGCCCGCCGAGGGGCAGCGCCATGGGCGAGGATCTACGCCGGCGGATGCGACCGGACGTCAAAGCATGTGGGTGGACGTGATGCGCCTCCTTGCCTTCCTGCGCTTCTCGAAGGCCATGAGATACGTCAGCAGAAGGGGAATACTGAGGAAGAGCGCCAGGTAGGAAAGGGCGAACACGATGCCGTAAGCGGGGTCGTGGGGCGCCGCAAAGATGGCGAAGTCCGGGGTGATTGCATTGAGGGCGAACGTGGTAACCACCAGGGGCACCAGCGCGGCGGTCGCGCCCACTCCCAAGCCAAGGTCGGCCCTCTTCACCATGAAGTGAAGGAGAAGCGCGATGCGCCAGGTGCCCACGACGGCCAGAAAGAACACGTTGAGCGACATCGCAACTTCCCGCGTTGTGACGCGCTCCACCGGCGTCGCATAAAGAAGCGCTGGGGGGGACGTCATGCAGACGAACAGCAGCACGTTCGCATAACTCCAACCCTTGGGCCTGAGCGGCCATCCCACGGACCAAAGCAGCGAGGCCAACCCGAAGGCATAGGCGACTGACCCCAACCCCGCGTACTGCCAAAGATCGGCGGATCCGTGGTCCCAGTAGCGTCCGATACCAGTCACCCACGTGATCGCGAGGGCGCACACCAGAAACCACACGCGATCCTCCGAGGCGATCTGCGGGGATCTAAAGGTCAGCAGTCGCCACTGGGCCGTGGAGTAGCTCCGTAGGAAGGAGGATCCGACAGGCATGGAGTGGGTTCGTGGCACGCGGAGCCGCTGCGATGAAGCATCGAAGGGGAATCCGGGAGGTCATGTTCTACGCGGCAACGCCTTGGGACTTCCCCGCAGCTCCGGCGAAGTTGATCCTTCTGCTGGCGTACGCTCTCCGATTCCAGCAGCCCGGCGGCAAAGGCCCGCATCGCAGGGCGCCGTCTTCCAACGATCGGAGGCAACGGTGATGAGACGCTGCGCACGGGTCGTGCAGGGGAACGGACACCAAGCGGTTCCGTTCTTAGCATGCTCCGTGGTTCGGCGACGGCCAGTCGGACCAAGACCAGGCCTCGAGCATGTTGGGGACGAGAGGGAGACCCTGGCCCAGTGCCCCATTGGGGTTGGAGCCAGTTTTCGCGATGACAACTCGCCGGAGTCGGCCTTGGAAATCACACAGGAGCTGATGGGGGGGGCGGATCGCGGTCTCTGTGGGTCGCAGCGCTCGGGCTCTCGGAGCGCCACGCAGGTGACGGGGCTCATCCCTCAAGTTCCCCAAGTCGGATCGATGGGATCGGGCCGATGGGATAGCGGCGCTCGGCGGCAGTGGGGAGGTCGAAGATCCGCTTCGACCGTGACCCAGGGTCGTGGAGCGAATGGGCCAGGGGCGTGATGTCCTCGATGTTGGTGATCCACTCATGGACGTACAGCGCTACGGCATCCGCTGAGAGTCCCATTTGGATGGAGCGCACGCCATCGATCTTCTCGAGATTGGCGTTCCGCTCAGGGTCCCATTGGACCCGCACGGGCGCAGACGCTAGCGACTTCTTCCACTCCTCGTGATTCCCGTGAACGCTCGGTGTGAAGGTGGACAGGGCGGCCCTCCTGAGGGCCCAATCGAATCCCTCGCGGGTGATATCGATGCCTAAGACCATTTCTTGGCCCGGCTTCATGCCGTAGCCGCAGCGGTACATCATCCAGCAGAAGGACGGCTTGATCCACGTCATGCGCGACATCTTGAATGGTGACACGAAGGTGCCGGCGTCCAGGGCGGGGAGTGCGATGTGGGGGGAGTAAGCTTGGTAGACCCGAATCGTCGTGTCATCGAAAGTTGCGCGTATCTCTCTTTCGTTCATCGTGCGGTACCCTCGTGCCCCGGGAGGCGAGCGTCTCGCCAACGTAGAACAAACTCTCCACCATGGAATCCGTGCTCATCAACGGCTACGTGCTCGTTTCGTTGGACGTTCAGGCCGGAGCGTACCGTGGCCCCGACCGAGCCCCTTGGGAAGTCGTCGTTGACGCCTACTATGGAGAGCGTCTTCCGCCCGCGCTTCGATCCTCATTCGAAGCAATGGGGTCGCCCGATCTTTGGGGGCCGTCCTGCCAGGACCTGGGGGACGCTCTGGCATTCCTGGACTTTGCGCATGCGAAGGGCCACGGAGTGGAGCTGATGGCCGTGTTCTCTCCTTACTTGCAGCGAGTCAGGGGCGTGGACGGGTGGCTGGAACCGAGAGCCGTGGCCCTTGGATTTGATGTCATGGCGGTTGGCGAATGGTCCCTTCTTCGGGCGATGGGGGAGGCGACGCGGGCCGCGTCAGATCCGCGATGGGTTGATGTGCGGGCGATGCTCAATGGGAACGGACTACTCGCTGACCCGTCGCGAGCGGGCGTCGTGGAGGCCAAGTACCGGGAGCTTGCGGCGGCCCGTGCCGTGGAGCCGATCGCTGATCAGGATGCACGGCTTTCGGTCGAAGCCACGGCGGTTTATGGGCTGGCCATGGGTCGAGCCTAGGCGCCACTTAGGTCAATGAACGGCCCCGCCGCGCCCACAGGCGTCGGAGCACCGAAGGTGGCAAGTGAAGGCGCGGAGGGGTGCGGGACAGACGAGTCCGATGGATTCGGTCTCGGGGTCCGTCTGCGGCGCCTCCTGCGGAGAACGGTGGTTTGGGGCATCATGGAGTCCTCTGTGTCTGAACCACTGATGGGGAAGGCGCACCTGCGAGGGCGGGTGCATCAGAGCTCTCCCCGTGGGCTCAAGGAACGCGTCGTCCCCGCTCGCTCCCGCAGGCCCCCTGTAGCGCTCTTGAGTTCTCGCCCCCTATCGCTATGTCAAAACGGCTCGCGTTCGCAACCCTGATCCTTCCCGTGATGGCCGACGTGGATGGGGACGGAGACCAAGACATCTTCTACCGCAGCGACTACCCCTCCCGACTGGGCGTGCTGGTGAATGAGGCCATCCCTTCGCCTGGCGAGACCGTATGCAGCCCCGCCGCGCTCAACTCCAGCGGTCTCTCCGCAAGCGCGCGGGCCTTTGGGGCCCCCGGGGCAAGCGCCCCGGACCTGACGCTCCGGGCGGCGAAGCTCCCTCACCATCAGTTTGGGTTCTTCGTTGGGTCCCGCACGTCACAGTTGCCCGTGGCCGTCCCTGGCTCCGGAGGCCTCCTTTGCCTCGCCGGTTCCATCGGTCGATACACCGGCCCGGGCCAAGTCTTGTCCTCCGGTCCGTTCGGGTCATTCGATGTCATCGTCAACCCTCCATCGCTCAGGGATAGTTCAGGCATGACTGCCGCCTTTCCTGGTGACACCTGGTACTTCCAGGCGTGGTTCCGGGACGTGAACTCCCAAGGTGGCGCCTCAAGCAACTTCACGGACGCGCTCGCTATCCAGTTCGAGTAGCTGCTGCGCGTTTTGGCAGAGGACTGCGTGCTCTGGACGTATCCGTGTGCTCTGGGTCTTGAATGAAGGTGACACTCGTCTCCCAGGGGATATCGATCAGTGCGGCGCGATCGAGAGCATGCCCGAGCTGATGGCCCTCGTCGCCCCTCACGGCTGAAGCTCTCGGTGCCCGCCCAGGCTGTGTCGTCTGAGGAATGGCGAAACGACGACGGAACGGGACTGCCCAGGCCGACGGTCACCCTGATGACCCCACCGTGACCATGCCGAAGCAGCCTCGGGACCATGAGGCGCCGTCAGAGGGGGGCGGCGGAATCGCGGCGCAGAGGAGTCGCCACGGGAAAGCGATCGTTGCGGATATGCGGTCACAATCTGCTGGCGACCACGTACCTTGGTCCATCATGAAGACGCTCGTATGGATCCTCATTCCGGCCGCGATTGGCACTGGAATCTGGCTGAAGGCCACTTCCGGTTGCTGAGGCGATCCGAAGGACACGATCGGGACGATCGTGATCATGGTTAGCTTGTTCGGCGGGAGCCTTTGGCGAGGGAGAGCCTGAGGCGCGCGCCGCACGGGGTACTGCTTCGCTTGGTGCATAGCGGAGCTGGGAGTGAGTCGATGGGGGAACTGATCCGTAGTCGTTTCGCCAAGCGCAGTCGCGCGTCAGAGCTGGAGTTGTTTGGTCTTCTCCAGCCAGTTGTCCGTGGAGTGGCTGGAATATCTACGGACCTGTATCGCTAGTCCGTGGACTCGTGGAGCCCCCAGGCGTCGAAGGCCTTTCCAACATCACCCGTGAAGGCATCGATGTTGAAGGTGATCTTTTTGTCATCGAGCTTGGTGCGAAGAGCGGCGATGGCGCCGGTGAATGCGTCGCGAAAGAAGGCCTTCTGGGCTTTGAGGGCGAGGGATGAGAAGCCGGGAGGGACGTCTAGATCGCAGGAGAACGCTCTCTCTTTGGGCCGAAAGGCCCCAATGGACAGCGTCAGGAAGGGCTCGGTGCCTTGGTGTAGGGTGATATAGAAGTGCTCGACGGCGTCGCCGTACGCGTGGCGAACCATCGCGTCGGTGAGGTGCGTAGCGAGCTCCCGTCTAAGGTCCGATGCCCTGGCAAGGTCGGGCTCATTTCGGCCTACCACTGAAACGCTGAATGGCATGCGGCGCAGGTAGTTCCGTTGCGTCGGAAGTTGATCGACGTCGACGGGTGCGTACTTCCTGCGGTCGTGTTGTTTCCAATCCCGGGCCGGGAACTCTGGCCTGTCGGGGCTGAAATGATATTCGGGGTTGAACAGGGCCCAACCGGCCTTGCGCTTGGTCCAGCGCCCATGCCGGTACCGCGGCTCGTTCCGGTCCGTGTAGAAGCCTGTTTGCCAGCAGTCTCCGTTGAACCTCGCGAAGGCATCGACTCGCTCCGATGGCTCCCATCCGACCAGGGCGAGCAGCTCGCACAGTCGGACCGCGCGGCACCACTCCGAGGCATCGTCGTACTCCACAACCCGGTGGAACTCTCGAATGAGCGCCTCTCGCAGGGACTCCCGGCCCGTCCATGAGTCGACTTGGCGTTGGGCTTCCTCCAGGTCTTCGGTCGCGAGGAGTTCGCTCAGGAGCATGGCGTCGTCGGTCATTCTGGGTTCATCCAATGTTCAGGCGGTACCGGTTCGCGTTCGGCGCTGCCAAGCATCGTCGCGGTCGAGTAGTGGTCCTCGTTACGCTTCGAAACTGGCGTCATAGATTGTGCTCGGGGTGCAAGGAGGCGTTTGACTCGCAGGCACTTACGCCCGCGCCGGGCACAAGCAGGCCCACTGAGGCCGCGATTTCGCCCTAAGTGCCAGGGGCGACCAAGCCTCTACCCGGCACGGGCACAATCAGGAAGGCCAACCCCTTACGCTTCCATGATGGAGGTCCCAATGGAAGCAGAATTGGGTGTCTGCGTAGCCAGTGAACGCCAGTTCTGGCATGTCCGTTTTCGGCGGGATGTACACGGGGTGCGCAAGCTCGAGGGATCGGTCCATGTTCGCGCCGATCGAGTTGAAGGTGCAGTCCATGTCGCCCATGCGTGCTGCACCGCCGCCTCCCGGGGACGTAGGTGCCAGGAGCCCAAAGGCGTCTGTGGGGCTAACCCAGTGCCAAATGCTCACGCCGGAATCTGCCGCCGTCGGGGTCCAGTCTTGGAGCCCCGAGTCGAACGAGTCTTCGAAAAGAACGGTTCGGCCGGCGGCGGCGGGCGCCAAGAGGCAGACGGCGATTGCGTCTTGTTAGTCGCATCTAGCGAGGCTTGGTTCGTCCGGTGAGCGGCAGAAGTGTCATTGCCGGGAGTGATCCGCTGGTCACGATCGATTCCGGATCCGGACGGCCCCATGCCAACCGGGGGATGCCCCACTACTGCAGCCAGATCTCGATCTGGCGCGAGAGCTTCGAGAACCATTTCGTGGGCTCCTCCGTCAGGGTGAAGTTGGCCGGGTCGAACTCGATGTCGGAGCGGGCGTCCAGGTCGCGGCGTGCCACTTGGAGCAGTGATCTTGGCGTCGCGTTCTCGACGGATTCGCCGATGATGGGGCCGAGTGACTCGTCGACTTGCATTTGGAGCGCGCCACGGAGGATCGAGCTGATTCGCCGCCGAGAGGACGGCGTCACGCGACCGAGGGGAACGTCGAGCAGATCTTCGACCTCCGGAAGCGTCGAAGGCCTGGCTAGCTGGAACTGGAGCCGTGACGCGCGCTCAAACATCCGGGCTTCGAGGCGTTCATTGATCGCCGACTGACCTCTCAAAACCGTGAGCTCGGATTCTGCGTCGAAATGCGGCCAGGCCGGCGCGCCTGCGGGCCGCAAGAGGAGCCGTTCACGCGCCGCATGGGGCCAGACGACGATGGCGGCCACACTACCCGTCCACGGCGGCGCCGATGGACCGGCCTCGACCGTGCGGAGGATGCTGTTGCTGGTCCCTCGCTTCTGCATTCCCGTCGAGACGATCGGCCATGGCGCCGAATGCACGAATGAAAGTCTCGCCCGGTCGAGAATGTCGACCTCGGCGCCGGGCTTCATCGCAAGGAAGACGCTCTTCCCGGGCTGGTCGTACACACGAACCTCGAGCAGCAAGTCACAGCGGTGATGAACCTCACATTGCACCTGGACCCACAGGCCGTGGCCTTCGAGGTCCCGTCGCGTCACCACGCCGCTCAACTCGACGCCGGTCTGCCGGTCGAAGATCGACACCTGGCCGAACCTGAACTGACCTGGCACATGGCCAAACGGAACTTCACCCGGATCGGACAAACCAGCAGCGGACAAGCGGAAGGTCAACGATCCAGGGCGCCCAGATGAGATTTCGCGGAAGGACGGTTTCGCGAGGGGGGTGCCGGAGTCCGGGTCCAGCCAGGCATCATCGCCCGCTCGCCACGCGTCGAGCTTGACCTGCACTTTGGGTGATCCGGCGAGGCGGGCGCTCGAAGGGGAGTCCGCGACAATGAGCTCATCAAGGCCCCACTGCGAACTCGGCTCAGGCGCATGGACCGAGTGATTCACGCTCAGGTTAGTGTCGCCAATCTCCGCTACGAATGGGGCCGGCGGCAGTCGCCGGAGGTCAGGCCACGGCTCGGGTGAACCTGGCTGAGTGCGCTCTTCGAACGCCGGCATCGCCCACGGGCGTGGAGTGCCGGGTGGGCAAGAGAGCGGGCGCCTGGCGTCCGCCCATAAGACGGCGCCCAAGGCGCCTAGGGCAGCGACGGCCAACCAGCTGACACGAGCGAGTTTGCGAGACATGTTCGAGAGTATGCCTCGCTGCAATCTCCACGGGGCGGCACTGATCCGTAGTCGTTTTCGCCAAACGGCCTGGCCCCCTTCGATGGGCTCACTTACTCACTAGCCGCGCCAACCCACCATGCCGCAACGGCCTGTGAACGAGCGAACCCATCCATGGGAGCCAGGTCCGAACCACTCCCAAGGTGACTTCGAAGAATGGGCACGCATCCCCGTAAGTGTCGGTGGGGGCGTGCCCTTTGCCTGGCGTGGTCAGTCGGGGCCCTGCACGGGGAGGATTCCCCCCCCCAACCCACTGTGCCGGAACGGCTAGGGAAAGAGCGAACCCAAAGAGCGAGGCCAGGTCGGAACCGTTCCCTGCATGGAGGGGTTCAGGGGTCCAGCTTGCCTACCGATATGAAGGCAAGCCGGGGGCAATTGGCCCCACCTGCGCACCACGGATCGCCCCATGAATCAGCACGCCCTGTCGACCCTTGTCCTGCTCCTCGTGACGGCTTGCCAGAGCGTTCCCAAGGGACCAGCCGAAGACCCTGACAAAGCCTGGCGAGAGCAAATCGAGTACGGCCAAGCCGAGCTCATGCGGGAGATCGACGGAGTTCGGGCCCTCCTCGCAGCAAGGGCGACTGCGTCGTCCCAGGTGCCCTCCTCGGACGTAGGCCTAGCCACCCAGTCGCTGGACGCTCTGGAGTGGACCGCCAAGCTTGCGAACCTCAGCGCTCGCATGGACGAGCTTCAAGCAGCCATGGGCGGGACGAGCGAGGTCTCATCCCTGGAGGCATCCCACTCGCGCCAGAGGGCCCCAGCGGCGTACGCCAGCGACACCGGCGCGATCAAGGTCCTCGAGCGGTCCCTCCTCGCCCTCGCGAAGGAGCACGCCGCGCACTGCGAGAACATCACCAACCTCAACGTGCCAGGCTACAAGCGGCGCGTCGTTTCCTTGGCGACCGAGATCGACGTGGGGAGCGAGCTCCAGACGCCAGTCGCCGTCGGGACCCAGCTCGTGATGACCCAAGGTGTCTTGGGGCTCACTGGCAACGAATTAGATTTTGGTATCGAGGGGCGAGGCTTCTTTGAGGTCAGTGTGCCGGATGGCTCCCTTCGCTACACGCGCAACGGAAGCTTCCGCCAGGACTACAACGGGCGGATCGTTACCCAGGAGGGATACCTGCTCACCTCCGATGTCACTATCCCGGCCGATTCGATGGGGATCTCGATCTCCAACGATGGACAGGTCTTTTGCATTCAAGAAGGCAACAACCTCCAGGCCATCGGAAGCATTCGACTCAGCATCTTCGCGAGCGCCGCAGGCCTCAAGCCCCTGGGCCCCCATCATCTCGCGCCAACCGCGGAGTCGGGGCCGGCGCTGGCCCGCCTGCCGGGAGTCCATGGCGCAGGCTCCATCCGCCAGGGATATCTCGAAAGGGCCAACGTCAACATCACCACCGAGCTAATCGACCTACAGCTCGTGGAGCGCCAGGCTGCCGCCATCCGCCGCGTCCTTGCAAGCCAGGGGATCTACGCTCGTTGATTCTGAAATGACCGCGGCCTGTCGTTCCTCAAACGACCGAGCCGGTTCAAAGCGCCGAGGGGAAAGAGAGATCCAGCCGGCGAGTTTTGGTGTTGGGGGGGCTGGTGCGACCCCGAGCTATGGAGCCGGGGGCCCGTGCCCCGGATGGTGAACTCGCTGGCACGGTCAAGGAACGCGTCCCTTGCCACCGACTTCTAAGGCATGAACGTGATGGCCACGGCGCCGGAGAAGTTGCTCGTTGAGCCCTGGGGGCTTGTGTCGCGGTGCCATGCTTGGAACCCCCAGGTGGAGCCTGGTGCCGCCGCGACAGGGCCGAAAGGCGTCTCGAGAGCATTAGGGTTGAGGCTCAGGCTGAAGTTGCCGGACGGGCCGCTCGACAGGACTTGGGTCGGGTCGTCGTAGCGCCCGATGGGGCCCCCAAGGCAGATCGCGCCCGCCGAGCCGACCACGGGAACGGGCGGCGTGAGGCTCCTCGCTCCCACGAAGATGCCGAATCGGTTCGGTGGTAGCTTCGACGCGAGCAATTCGAATCCTCCCGCCGCGATGCTGTTCGATCCAAGCGCTCGAACGGTGCTACCGAGTCCCGCAGAATTCGGCTCGCCTGCGGGGCACAAGGGGGAGGAGGCGCCGGCCTCTTCCGCTTGGGTACTCCGCAACGTGAAGACCGCGTTGATCCCCGCCACAATGACGTCCGAGTCGCCGTCCGCGTCGAGGTCCTGCACGCCAGTCAAGACCACAGCGCTGGCCGGGCTGGCGTAGATCTCGATGGGATTCCCAAACGTCCCGGGCGAGCTGGCCAAACGCACATCGATCCCCACCCTGTTCTGCACGTACCCGTTGTTGAGGATCAGGTCCATGAGCCCATCACCGTTGATGTCGGCGCCGTGCAGCCCCGAGTTCCCAGCGAGGGCGGGCAGGCCCAGGCTTGTGAAGGGCCCGAACTGTCCGAGCCCATTGTTCTCCGACCAGTGCCAAATGGACGCGTCCCTGGCAAACAGGTCGTTGTCGCCGTCGCTGTCCACATCAAACGCCACCGGCGTCGCGTCAGGCAGCGCCAACGCGATGAGGGGCGCCGGTGGCGTGAAGCCAGCGGATCCGGCGTTGAAGGTGATCTCCACCCCTTGATCGAAGCTCGCCGCGTCCAGCGCGGAATCGCCATTCGCGTCGAAGAACACCAGCGTGCGCCCTCGAATCACTTCCCCCAGCGAAACGAACCCTCCGGGAGTATTGCGGATCGCAATCGCGCGACGATCGAAGGAGGTCCCCACAGCGGCAAGGACATCCAGGTCGCCATCTGCGTCGAAGTCGTTGAACGTCGCATTCAGCACCGAGGTCCCTGCATCCAGGACGAGCTCGAGTGGATCCAACTGGAGCCCAGGTCCGCCGTACCGAATCTGAGCGGCCAGGAGCCCCGTCTGCGCCGTGAAGAAGAGCAGGTCGTCCCAACCATCGCCATTCGCGTCGCCCACGTCCAGCAGCTTGACCTCGGTCGAGAAGGGCGAGATCCCCGTGGGCTGAGCGAAGCAGTCGTCGCCTAAGTTCTCAATCCACATGGCTTCGCCGCCGGGGCCGAAGGCGGGTTTGGGGAACACCATATCGAGGTCCCCGTCGCGATCGAGATCGGTCACCTTGGTATCGACCCGCGGAAAGGCGAGCGGCACGAACCACCCGGCCCGCACAAGACGGGGATCAGGGGCGCTGCCGGTGGGTGTGTACACGCTCGGACCACGGTCACCCGTGAGGCCCTCGGGTACTCCATCCCCGGTCAGGTCGACGAACTGCAACGACTCGAACCCGTGGTCCCGCAGGAGCAATTCGGTGCCGGCAAAGGCGAGGCCGCCGAGAGACCTGCGCCAGACAGCGTCCGGGACGAACGTGCTCGAGCCCGTCGTCCCGTAGATGAGGTCGTCCATCCCGTCCCCGTCGACATCATCTAATGCGATCCCCTTCTGTGAGAGCGACAAGAAGTCCTGCGCCGGAAAGGTGAAGCGTGCTCCATAGGAAAGTCCGCCCAGGGACTCCAGTACGGACAGGGACGTGAGTGTGAAGCTAGGGCCCACGAAAACGTCCTCATCACCGTCGCCATCCACGTCCCCGAATCCGATGAACTCTACGGTGGCCAGGGGCGTCGGAAGGAACGGGGTGGGAGCAAGGAAGTCACCGGTATTGGTTCCCCGGGCGACCACCCATTCGCGCACAGGAAAACCCATCTGCAGGACGAAGTCGTCGATGCCGTCGGCATCCACATCCGCGACATGGGCCTGACGCGGGGACTCATCGATGACGAGTTGAGGAGTGACGGAGAAGGCGCTACCCATGTTGAGGTACGCGTACGTTGCTCCACCCCGTTGAACCACTAAGTCGAGGAGGCCGTCTCCGTTGAAATCGCCTGAATGGAGCGCTTGCCCCTGGGGGATGCCAGAGAAGAGGAGCCGGGCCGTGGGCGGCCCCGCCCCTGTCATTTCGACGAGGTAGACCTCAAATCCTTGGAAGCTCCTGAGGAGGACGGCGACGCTCTCCCGACCCGTCTGGAAGAAGTCTCCGGCCGCCCACGCAATGGGCATATCGAGCCCGAAGACGACGTCCACATCAGGGGCCACGCCCGTGCCCCCGTTGTTGAGGGCCACTTTCACACCACCCAATGGGCCGTTGATGAGCACAAGGTCCGGCCTACCGTCTCCGTTCAAATCAGCGGGTGCCACGGCCTCCGTGGCGCGCCGTGACCCGGTGCGGTCCACGGGCCCTTCGAAGAGCGACTGGGCGGCCATGGCCGAAGGCGCGATGGAGCAGGTAACGAGCGGAAGGAGCCAGCGAGCGGCGTGATTCATGTCAACAGTTGGTGAAGGGCTGCGAGGCACAGGCGGACGGGAATGAACCGCCTAGACTCCAGGGTATCGATTCTGTTGGATCTGGTTGGGGGAGATCCAATCCCGCCCAAACGCCTACGGAGGAGGCACTTCCGGGCCCATCTGGCACCAGCATTCCCCAGGCTCACCTTCCCTCAGGCCGGGAGGGCGAGGATGGGACGCTGCCGGAAGCCGCCATGTTCCAGACCGCCCGGTCTCTCTCTCGGACCATCGAACCTTGGGTCGGTTGCTGGGGAGTGATCGCCATCGCCGGCACTTCGGATTAGTATCCAACGCAGTATCACCCCAGGGGATTCTTCACGGCCGTGATGGTTCCCACGCGGCTGTGCAGCCCATGGCGAGCTCATCCGCGGTGGGGGAGAAATTCGCCGCTGTGGGACCCCATGCAGTCCATCGACCTCATCCGAGACAACCTGGTCAAGAGCCGCGATAGGGTGCTCGCTCGTGTCGAGGACATGGAGCCATTCTGTTTGGTGGCGCCCACATCTAACGGCGGTGGACACACCTTGTGGGTGCTGGGGCACCTGGCGTACATCGAGGGATTGGTCCTCGAGCGTTTTGCGCGCGGCGAGGCCAACCCGCTTGCCGATTGGGAGCCCATCTTCGATGGCGATGGGGTAAGCGAGCGGCTTGAGGACTACCCCCCCTTTCAAGACGTCTTGGCAAAGTGCCGCGAGATGCGAGAGAGGACCCTCGCCGCCCTGGGTGCATTGAGTGAGGACGACTTGGACCTCGCAAGCGCCCGCTCCCCCGACGGCCACGCGGAGACCTTCGGGACCTACAGGCTCTGCTTCCAATTCTTATCCGATCACTGGTACATGCACCGCGGCCAACTGGCAGCCTCCAGGCGCTCAGCCGATCTGAAGCGCATGTGGTTCTAGCAGGCCGTTGAACAATTCAACTATCCAGAAAACCGCCCCTCGAACGCCTCGCGGCGTTGCCCAGACCCTCCAAATAACTCGCTATTCCTCGATCTGTGCGCCTTGCGAGGCGTCCGATGGACGACATTCTGAATGGCCGACTTGTTCAACGGCCTGCTAGGGGGGGGAGGTCCGACCCCGTGAATCGTGGCGGGGTCGAGGACGGCATCGTCGCCCCCTTGGGCAGCGACATCCAGTTTCAGGCGCGTGGCTATATCATCGAATGACCGGCGGCGTGGGTTATGGGCCGGTAAAGGGGCGCATTTCCGCGTTGAATTCAGTTGCGAACCGCGCGCTGATCCAGCCGGACCCTGTGCTGTGGCGGATGCGGTACCACACGCCCTGACCGTCATCGACCAACTGGCACCCTGCCACCTTGACCTCTGCGCCAGCGGGCAGGCCGGTAACCACCTCTGCCTTGAGGCTGGGGCTGCGCCGCATGTTCACATCCGTCACAATCGTACGCTGCCAGTTTGACAGATCGTCAAACGGATCATCGTCATACCCCGTGCTAAAGTCTGATTCCCATGTTACAAACTTGGTTTGTAATTCGCCGGAATTGCACATCAAACTATCTGCCAGCAATCCTATGGTGATCAACCCCGCGGGCTCGCGGTCGGTAGCGCACCATGCCTGATTGTTAAACTCATCTACTTTTGTGCCTTTGCAATCTCTTTTCTGGCTGCTGTCTGCGACGCTGATCAAAACGGTTTTATCAGGGCGCTGCGCCACATAGCAGCTTTCCCCCGATGCCATGAACCCCGCGATCGTCCGTGAGCCGCGCAATTCTATCATTTCATCAAGGCTGATTTCACGGCCCGTCGGCCCATCGCCGTTGATGAACAGATAGCTATAGGTCACAAGCGTTTTTGGCAGCCGTGTTGACATGATCAAGGTCCGGCAAACTGCATCTACTGTGCGCATATCCATCGCATAGCTGTAAACCGGTGCCGACAGGATCGAACGAGATACCGGGGTGAACCCCATACTAAGACTGCGCTGCGCCCCGCGAAGATAAAAGAAACTGTCTGCCTCACGATGTGCCAACGCTTTTTCAAGCAGCAGGGGCGGGTTAATATTGCCCTTGATCAGCTTGGTATAGACCGCCACGACGCTATAGGTCAGGTTCATGATTGTTTTGACATTTGCGGTTTGCGCGGCCTGATCCTCGGGCAAGGCCCCCATATGAAAGCCCAGCTCGGCCCCGTCTTCGATAAAACGGCTGTCGTAGTTATAAGCCCCCACATCCCGCGTTGCCGCCGCGAGCGAAAAAGCCAAAGCGCAGGCGGACAAACAACTTTGTCCTTTCAGTACATAGACCCCGGCGAGGCTGGGATCTTGGGAGGACAAATTATATTGCAGCATCTCGCCCATCTTGATCCCTTCGAGGAAATTACCCCCCGGACTGTTAAAGACGATGCGCACCCCCGGATAACCTGCGGAGGCCATGAGGCTTTCTAATTTATCTGCGTCACCCTTTTCGATCACGCCAGACACGGTGATGTTTTTGAGCGTTCCCGAGGGGCTGTCTCTTATACACATCTCCGAGCCCACGAGACTAGGCATGATCTCGT
>OJFX01000137.1_pt1 | contig 24079 bp, 28 predicted proteins | sample 1594171 | NCBI WGS metagenome assembly OJFX01 (sample SAMN05416840, study PRJEB24817) | seawater metagenome | isolation source: Sea water | place: Canada:Atlantic | collected 2013-07
AGATCATGCCTAGTCTCGTGGGCTCGGAGATGTGTATAAGAGACAGATATATATTCGTTTGCGCGGGGAGTAGAGCAAAATGATCTCATAGCACAATCTTGGTGGGAAAAAGCGGCTTACAAAGAGCATGTGAAAGCCATGCACAATTTAGCGGTTGTCTATGATCAAGGTAAAACTCTTCCAAAAAACGTCGCTCGCGCGAGAACTAATTATTTAAAAGCTGCTGAACTTTGCAAGGTGAGTTCACAGTAAGGTTTAGGTTCTCTGATTTTACGTCAGCCTAAAGATGAGCGGGACAATGTTGACGGCCATAAATGGCTTGAAATTGCTTTTATGTTGGGAGACATAAGGGCTGGCGAGGTCAGTAAGAAACTTGTTGGACTGATCACGACGCCAACAGAGTATGAAACTGCCAAGAAAAAAGCTCAGGAATGGCTCTCGAACCATTCCTGTAAGTAAACGCTTTTAATACAGTCTTTTTCTTCTTTATCTGCAGGTTGGCTTATGCCCTCCACAACCTCACCAACCCCGAACCCAATCAGTTCACCAAAGCGTTCGGCAGATAAGTGTCCGGTCAGGTTGCCTGCCAGATCAGCAAAACCAGCCTGAAACGCGCGCCCGACCGCATTGCGCGCTTCATTTGCATGCTCTTTGGTAAACTTTTCCAGGGTCTTACGGTCAGTTTTATCGATACCGGCTTCGTCAAATGCTCGACGCGAGGAGGCCTGAAATTCAGACGAAAACGCTAATTCTGCAGACGGCATCGCGCCAATAGCCGCCAGACCTGCTCGACCTGCAAGACCAGCACCTTTTGCCGCCCAAGGAAGTACTAATCCAGCGGCTGTCGTCGCAGCAGTCTTGCCAATAGTTTCGCGGTTTTCACGCGCCTTTTCCATCGCCTCAAGCTGCCGACCACCGCGTTTGTCGATTTCGGGGTGCGGATGGGTAGGTATCGATTAATAGTTGATGGACTCGGTTTCAATCGAGTTCATTATTACAAGTCGATTAGCATTTATTCATTTTCATATATTCACGAATCAATTTATGAGATTGATCAACATGTTTAAGGTCATGATCTATACGAATTTGGTTTATTTTCTCAACGAGAGATTGGGAATCATTACCCAATGCTTTAGCCATCGATAAATACAAATACACACCCACAATCTGATTAGAATTAAATTCATCGTGCACGTGTTCAAGATGAGTTGCTAAAGCTTGCCACATGTTCGGATTACACGTTCCCATCGCAAGGCGTTTTAAACTCCAGTTTTTAGGGTCATAATCTATTGAGTCTGTCCAAAATGGTCTTGATTTTGGACCATTTCTAGTCGGCTCAGAATTAGATGAAATTTCTATTATAAGGTTAGGAAAATTCCTCAGGAAGTTATCTCGAGCGTTCGAAAGAATATCAATTTGTCGATGACACTCATTTGCAAATAATACTTCGTATTGATTAACTTTTTGCCCTAGGATTCTATTTGCTCCGACGTAAATTGCACGCGGCTCCAGTCTCATGAGATAGTGATGTAAGTGTTCAAAGTAATCGTCCGTAACACTCTCGTTTATTGAAACAAGCGCAGAACACTCGTCATACTTAAATTGTGGCGCAAAATTAAAAGCAGAAAACATGTCGGCTTTTAGCGTATTTGGTGGCCCTGCAACTGTGTTCTCTTGGGGGTAAGATATCCAAGCCATTAGGGATATAGTGAAAACAAAAATGGTGATTATAGGTATCGCTTTATATTTGGGCATATCCATACGTCCTCAATCTATTCATTTGTCGGGTTTGCTTTGAGTTCGCCGCCTTTCGACGTAAAAACATCAAGATGCACGCCTAAGGAATTTCTGTTTCTTGCTCGCTGTGGTGGTATTCTTACTTTTACCATGAATCCGTTGGGATTATCAAAGGGTGGTTGATGTTAGATGGTTTTGACTGCCCCATAAATACACCGATTTCGTTCTTTTCTACTTTGTGGCCATTGTTACGCCAAACGGGCACCACGTTTCCGTCTTTATCCAATGGCAACCAATCAAGTTCGTAGTCGATACCATTAGTTCCAAGTGAAACACTTTGTGCACATATGCGGACTGGACCTTTTGTTTTTAATTCATTCGACCCTTTATTTTGCTGGAATATTGGTTTCTCATTCCATTAAATTTTACTGGGGTCCTTCTTACCCTTTTCTTCATGATTAGGCGACCTCTCGGCATTGCCAGATTGCACATGTTTAGCACCACCATCTGTCATGGGTTTATCTTCGACGCTCCAGATGTCGTCTGAACCTTCTTCATTCGGTTGTTTATCACCAGACCCAGTTCCGGCGTTGGACCTTGGGGTGTCCTGCCCATTTGCGGCATCGTCTTTTGCACCCATTGGCATCATGGCCCCAAATTTATCATCATCCTGGCGGCCAAGTTTGTTTTCGAAGCGAGGGCGGTCCTTATCAGGATGAAATTCCAACGTTCGAGAATGTTCTTCGAGGCTGCGACGTTCTCCGTTATCGATGCCCTGCATGGTTTTGTCGAACAGTTCCTGAGCCTGTGCCGGGTCATGGTCGCGGACCTGTTCGATCAGGTCGGCAACCTCGGTCACCGCTTTGACCCCGTCAGTGTTGATGGCATCTGTGGTAAAGGTTGGCAGATCACCAACGCCCTGGCGTTTCTTGAGGCTATCGGCCAGACGCTGGTTGGATTGAAATGCCGCGTCGGAGAGGTTTGGGCGGATGCGTAATGCCTCAACGTACGGGGCTAGGCTCTCTTGTTCTTGTTGAGCAAGGCGCCCCTCACCCCGGCCCTCTCCCTCAGGGAGTAGGGGGATAGCTGTCGGATTTAAGATCGATTTCAGGGTTTCACCGATGCGGGTGCCAATTTCTTGTCCGAGCTTGCGTGTCTGTTGGGTGGGCTACTTTGGCACGTCGGTATGCAGCTTGTTTGCAACTTTTAGACGTACCTGCTGATCTTTCTCTCGGCGGTTTGCCTCAAGTTCCTGTGCCCGCTGTTCGGCGTGTTTAGCGTCGGCCTTGGCTTTTTGCACACGCTTCACATCCTGTATCTGCTGAAACCCGGTACGGGTCACATCCCCCATGTGCTGAAGGGATTTAGCCTCAGCGGTTTTTACCGCCTGTTGTTTGGTTTGGGCCGTGATAGCGGCATTGGGGGCGGCATCCCCGGTGTCAGCTTGAGGCAGACCGATGGGTTTTTCAGGTAAAGGTGGTGGTGCATTGGCGGGGGGCGGTGCTTTGACGAAGCCCTGATCGCTGAGCTTGTTATAGGTTTGCAGGGTTGGCCCGCCTGGATTGATCAGCCCGTCCCGCTTAAGGCCGCTGTCCATATCTTCCTGCGCACTGATGATGCCTGAAAACAGCGTGCTGTCTGCGGTGTCCTGTGGGGCGTCCATGATGCCGTTATTGGCCAAAGCACTTGAGACCTGAAAGATGTCTTCGGGGGCGTTCGCCCCGCCGATGCCGACCGAGCCGGACAGGCCGAAAGACGGCGTTGGGGCGGATGTCGTGGCGAACTCACCGCCCTTACTGTTGCCAAATCCGCTGTTGGTATTGGAATTTGATGAAACCTTTGCAGACGTTGCGGCCGCAGTATTATCTTTGCTGCCCATGGGTAAGCCTCCTATTTTAAGAATATTGATGAGACACGTTCATCACCACCAGGCCGTCATCCCCGCGACTGCGGGGACCCAGGTCTTCGGCATACCTACTGGGTTCCCGCCTCCGCGGGAATGACGAGAGGTGAAATGCATTGGCTATCTTTCTGGACTTGGTCCAGAGCGAGGATGTTTATGATGATTGAACGCAAAAATCCCGGTGGGTAAAGACGTACTTCTCCCTGAGACTTGATCGTTTCTAACAAAAAAAATACGCACGAGAGTCAATGAAAAAATACCCTCATGACGGTATATACGTTTCCACGATTGCCTCCATACAATTTATCGATTGAACCGGCTGAATGAACGCGAGATTGTTTAAGCGGAGGTTCCGATATGCATGACGATGAATTTGATAAGCCTGCGACCATTGCTGCCGCGATGATTGGTGTTCTGCCCTCACCTACGGGGGATATCACCCCGCAGATAAAACCGTCGACCACGTACACGACGGACCAAGGCTATATGTATTATCGGAATTCCGGCCCGGGCCTTACCGACACTGAGACAGTGCTGTGTAAACTTGAAGGCGGTGCAGATGCATTGTTGTTCTCGTCTGGTATGGCATCTGCGACGCATCTGTTGCTGGCGCTTGGACCGGGCAGTCATATTTTGGCGCCGGAGACCATGTACTGGTTTTTACGGAGTTGGATGACAAAGCAAGCCCCCGCGTTGGGTCTTGAGATTTCGCTTTATCCCAATGGCGATCTGGATGCGGTCAAAGCTGGCATTCGCCCCGTTGAAACCAAGGCTGTGTGGGCTGAAACGCCATCCAACCCTGATTGGTCGCTTATGGATATCGCCGCATGTGCTGAGCTTGCACACGCGCACGGTGTGAAGCTTTTTGTAGACTCCACATCAGCGACACCGGTCCTGACCCGTCCACTAGACTTTGGTGCGGATATCGTCATGCATTCTGCGACCAAGTATCTGAACGGCCATTCCGATGTTCTGGCTGGTGCATTGATCACGCGCGAGAAAGATGACTTTTGGGAGAGCGTCAGAGATGTAAGGACCGGTTTAGGGTCAACTCTGGGGGCGATGGAAGCATGGCTTTTGCTTCGTGGAATGCGCACGCTGGATGTCAGAATGCAGCGGCACTCTGAAAACGCCATGCGCGTGGCGACGGCATTGCTCGATCACCCGGGTGTCTCACACGTTCTGTATCCAGGCCTACCCAGTCACCCCGGCCACGAGATTGCTGCAAAGCAAATGATCGGCGGTTTTGGTGGTATGATGTCGATCCGTTTGGCGGGTGGTGCGGATGCGGCTGCGCGCGCTGTAAAGCGAACCAAGCTATTCAAGCCTGCAACGTCGCTGGGCGGCACAGAAAGCCTGATAGAGCACCGTGGCCCCATTGAAGGCGCTGATAGCCCCTGCCCGCAGGATTTATTGAGATTGTCGGTTGGTTTAGAAGACGCAGACGACCTTATTGCGGATCTGGAGCAAGCGCTGGGTCAATAGCCGAGATGATCACCATGGCATGTGCCATCGGATATTCATCTGTCTGAGACACGTCAACTTTGGCGACCATACCTGCAGGTGTCAGGCTATCGAGGCGTGCTTTCGCCCCCCCCTTCAAAAGCATGATGGGTTGGCCGGTTGGCAAGTTTTGAACAACCATATCTTGCCAGAAAACACCGAGACGAAAACCGGTTCCCAAGGCTTTAGCGCAGGCTTCTTTCGCGGCAAAGCTTTGGGCAAAACTCGCAGCGGGCATTTGCTTGCGCATGGCTTTCTTGATTTCATAGTCGTCATAGAGGCGTTCGATAAATCGTTCACCAAAGCGATCCAGTGTCTTTTCAATGCGACGGATGTCACATAGATCAGTGCCGATCCCGATAATCACGCGGAACGTTCGCCGGCAATGTTGGTGCGTGTAGTATCCATCAAAGAGCGCATGCGCCGAATAGCACTATCAAGACCTGAGAAAATCGCTTCGCCAATGAGGAAATGACCAATATTCAGTTCAACGAGGCTTGGTATCTCGGCAATGGGTGTGACGGTATCAAATGTCAGTCCATGCCCTGCGTGGCATTCGAGACCTAAACCCTCTGCTACCCCGGCGGCATGGATAATACGTTTAAGCTCAACATCGCGAGCGGTGCCTTCGGTATCGCAATACCGTCCGGTGTGAAGCTCAACGATATCTGCGTTAAGAGACGCTGCGGCTTCAAGCTGCTTTTCGCTGGGTTCAATAAACAACGACACCAAAATGCCATTGTCCTTTAAAGTGGAGACAAATGGCTTGAGAGACTCAAACCCACCAGCAACATCGAGCCCACCCTCTGTGGTACGCTCTTCGCGTTTTTCAGGCACAATACAGGCCGCATGCGGTTTGTGACGCACGGCGATTTGCAGCATTTCGTCTGTTGCGGCAATTTCAAAGTTTAGCGGCAGGACAATGGCGTCCATAAGGCGCGCGATGTCGCTATCCGAGATATGTCGACGATCTTCACGAAGATGCGCTGTAATGCCGTCTGCGCCGGCTTTTTCTGCAAGCTTGGCCGCATGAATTGGATCAGGATGGACCCCGCCTCGGGCATTCCGAATAGTGGCGACATGGTCGATGTTAACGCCGAGGCGTAAGGCCGATGTCATGTCGTATCTCCTTGTTATTCCTGACGAACAGCTTCGAGCTGCATCGACAGTCGTCGAGACCGTCTGGCAGCTGCAGCACTTTTGTAGCGCCCAATCGTCGGTTTCAGCAACAGAAAGAATATTACCCATACAATCGTTGCAGTTGGAATAGAGGCGACTAGCATCGGCATTAAGATCGGCCCGGCCGTATCCAGAATGAACGCCCAGTCACCTTTGAGCGCCGCAGCAGTGACTTCTCCGAATAGTCCAGAGAAGTCCATGGTTTCAGCGCTGACACCAGATTGACCGAAGCCCATGGCAACGCCTGCCTTATAAAGCCAGATCCATATAAACGGGAACGTCCACGGGTTACCAACGACGGTGCCAATCACGGCAGCAACGATACTGCACCGCGTAATCCATGCGGCAAACACGGCCATGGCTATGTGCAAGCCAATAAACGGCGTGAAAGACATTGCCGCACCCCAGGCAAATCCACCCGCAATGGCGGATCCAGAACCCGGCAATCGCCCAATCCGAATAAGTGTATATTGGGTCGCACGACGCCAGCCCATTTCGGGCCAGACGGCACCAATGGCTCTGCGATGAAGTGGACGGGGCTGGCTACGTTTAAACATGAGCCTTAAGTAGCGACTGGATCGTGAATTGGAAAGGCGTCATTACAGAGATTTAACGAGTTTTTGAGGCTATCCGCGTGCGCGGTCTACAGTATTGACCTTGGTCGACGCACGAAGCGCTGCAATGACGTCCGACAAGTGTTTTACGTCTTTCACTTCAATATCGATCAGCAGGACAAAGAAATCTGTTTGCCGATCCATAACCTTGAGGTTTGAAATGTTGCCGCCGTTCTTGGCAATCACTGTGGACAGATCGCCAAGGGTTCCAGGCTCATTGAGGACTGTGACATTGACGCGAGCGACATGTGATTGATGGGAACTGCCAATGCTATCCCAGGCAACATCCAGCCAACGCTCGGGCTCATCTTGGTATTGGGCAAGATTCTCACAATCAATGGTGTGGATAGTGACGCCCTTGCCGGTTGTCACGATACCGACAATCCGGTCGCCTGGCAGCGGATGACAACACCCGGCATAATGCATGGCCATACCAGGAATAAGACCCGTAATCGGGACGCCGCCTTTTTGTGGGTCTTTGCGGGTCTTTGGATTTGAAATTTGGACGATTTTATCTTCGTCCTCAGTGACCTTAAGGCGAGGATACACGCCTTCAACGACCGCACGACCGGTGATGTGCCCAGCCCCGACTTGCGCGCAGAGATCTTCGATCGTTGGCTGACTAAAGGTTTGGAGAACGCCGCTGAGGGCTTTATCTGATAGCTCGTTCCCGGATTCCTTAAATGCGCGCTGGAGAATGGAGCGTCCAAGCGCATGATATTGGTCACGTTCTTGAAGGCGCACAAACCGCCGTATGCGAGCGCGTGCCTTACCTGAAACAACAAACCGGTCCCATGTTGGGGATGGTGTCTGAGCCTTGGAGGTCACGATCTCGACCTGATCACCATTTCGAAGGCGCGTGCGGAGCGGCATCATACGGCCATTGATCTTGGAGCCAACACACCGATCGCCAATTTCCGAGTGCACGGCGTAGGCAAAATCGACAGGCGTGGCACCGGATGGCAGGCTGATCAATTCACCGCGTGGCGTAAACGCAAATACTTGATCCTTGAACATCTCAAGCTTGGTGTGCTCAAGGAATTCCTCAGGGTTCGATGCATTCTCAAGAATTTCGAGCAGTTCGCGGAGCCAACGATACTGTGGGCCATCTCGGCGGGCAGCATCTGGGTGGCCACCTTCTTTGTAGTTCCAATGTGCCGCGACACCGCTTTCGGCGATGATGTGCATATCACGGGTACGAATTTGTAGTTCAATACGATGGTTTTCAGGCCCGAAAACCCCTGTATGCAACGACCGGTACCCATTTGGCTTCGGCGTTGATATGTAATCCTTAAATCGTCCAGGCACCGTTCTATAGGCGCCGTGCACAACGCCCAAAGCCCGGTAGCAGTCTTCGACACTGTCGACGACGATACGGAATGCCATGATATCCGAGAGTTGTTCAAAGCCAACATCATGCTGCTGCATCTTACACCAGATCGAATACGGTGACTTCTCCCGACCATGTACTTTCGCCACAAGATCATTGTCGAGCATTCGGGTATTCAGTTCGTCGATAATACGGTCAACAAGACCATCCCCTTGGTTGCGAAGGAATTCCAGGCGGCGGACGACAGAGCGTCTGGCTTCAGAATTCAGTTCGGTAAAGGCGAGATCTTCCAGTTGGCTCTTTATTTCGTCCATGCCAATACGCTCGGCTAACGGCGCATAGATATCCATGGTCTCCATGGCTATACGTGCCCTGCTCTCGGGCTTTTTGATGTAGCTCAGCGTCCGCATATTATGAAGGCGGTCTGCAAGTTTCACCAACAGCACACGGATATCTTCGGACATCGCCAACAGGAATTTACGGAAGTTCTCTGCTTGCTTGGCCTTGTCGGACACAAAATTGATACGGGTGAGTTTGGTCACACCATCAACGAGGCGCGCGACTTCGTTGCCAAACATCTGCTCAATTTCGTCGTACGTGGCGTCTGTATCTTCGATTGTATCATGCAATAACGCGGTGATGATTGTTGCGGTATCTACATTGTAGTCCGTCAAAATGCCGGCGACTTCGATGGGATGGGAAAAATATGGGTCACCGGATGCGCGCTTTTGTGAGCCATGCATTTTCATCGCATAGACGTAGGCGCGGTTGATCGCGTCCTCGTCCGCACTGGGGTCGTAAGACTTCACTTTTTCGACGAGGGCAAATTGTCTCAACATATCAAGCTGACCTTAGCATGGCTCAATAATAAGGCCCAAGCTATTGTTGTTGTATCAAAAAAAACGAGGACCAAAGGGCCCTCGTTTTAAATCGGTATGTTTGGCTAAGAAATCAATCGTCGACGTCTTCAACGTCTTCAAACATGACTTCACCAGCGCTATCGGATTCAGATGCACCGTCACCAATTAACACAGTCTTGGCCAAAGCCTCGATCTCATTGTCACTGGCACTGCCTGCGCCCATTTCCTGGCGGATCGCCAAATCATCAACCAGATCGTCTTCTGGCTCGTCCTGTTCAACATGACGTTGGAGGCTTTTGATAAGGTCTTCTTTAAGTTCTTTGATATCGACAGTTTCATCAGCAACTTCGCGCAGCGAAATAACCGGGTTCTTGTCATTATCCCGTTCAATCGTGAGTGCTGCACCTGCAGAAATGTGCCGTGCACGTTGTGCCGCAATTGCGACCAACTCAAAACGGTTAGGAATTTTCTCTACGCAATCTTCAACTGTGACGCGAGCCATCAAGCGGTCTCCGGAAAAAATAAACTGGAATTGCACGGTTTATATAAATTTACAGCTAGGAACGCAAGGATAAAGGCGCATTTATCCATTCCATTCGGTCCCAAACAGCCCGTCGGCGTCTTTTAAGGGGCGGAAAATTTGATTTTCAGGCAATGCTACGACCAGTTCTGATAACGATTCTATGCGATTTGGGTGCTGCCAATTTGGCGCAATCTCAGCTAAAGGCAATAAGACAAAAGCGCGTGTATGCATACGTGGGTGCGGGATTGCGACCTCATCGGGTGTTGTCCCTACAATGATCACATCATTGTAAGCAATAACATCAATATCGATTGTGCGTGCTTCATTCGCCACAGTGCGCCGTCGTCCGAGCTCTGTCTCTACGTCGAGAACCTCTTTCACGAGCGATTCGGGTGAAAGATGTGTTTCAACGCTCACAACACCATTTACGTACCAGGGCTGATCGCTCATGGGGACGGGTGCGCTTTCATACCATTTGGAACGCCCATTAACCGTTATGCCGCGTGCTTCGAGCATTTGAAGGGCAACACCGCAAGTTGTGCGGGGCGAGCCAAACGTTTCGCACGTTAAATTGCCGCCGAGACCGAGGATGATCAATTCGATATGCCCTTGTTAGAGTGCGCTGACGAACCTACCTAATGGATGAGGTTGCCCTTCGTCGAGCCTTTTTACGACGAAGCTGGCTTAGATTTTATTGCTATGAGGATGCTTTTGAAAATTTTGTGGTTACAGCACGTGTTTTTAGTCAGCCACATATGAAATTATTACGTTAAGGAATTTATATAATGCCGAATTATCAAAACGAACGAACCGCCCTCTTTATTGACGGGTCAAACCTTTATGCTGCTGCACGCGCATTGGGTTTTGATATTGATTACAAGCGCTTATTGAAGGTTTTTAAGAAAAACGGCCAGTTGGTTCGTGCGCTTTACTATACAGCACTTATGGAAGAACAAGAGTACTCTCCGATCCGCCCATTGGTCGATTGGCTGGATTACAACGGTTACTCAATGGTGACCAAGCCGACCAAGGAATTTACCGATGCTGCTGGTCGTCGCAAAATCAAAGGCAACATGGATATCGAGCTCGCCATTGATATGATGGAGATGTCCCCACACCTTGATCATATTGTGATTTTCTCAGGCGACGGCGATTTTAGACGCCTGGTCGAAGCGGTTCAGCGCAAAGGCGTTCGTGTCACAGTTGTCTCGACAATTCAAAGCCAGCCACCGATGATTGCTGATGAACTCAGACGTCAGGCTGATGTATTTATCGAGTTAGCAGATATTCAGGATGAAATTCAGCGTGCAGGTGGCCCAAGAAAGCCAGACTATTACGACGGCATGCCTCAGGATGACTATGAAGATGATGGGATTGATTACGAAGATGAGCCCAATCACGCATAAACGGGACTGAAACTCAATGTTTACTGAACCCGATCATGATTGTGATCTATGCCCCCGCCTCCACGCGTTTTGCGCATCAAACGCCCTCGCCCATCCTGAATGGCATAATGGCCCAGTTCACGCCTTTGGTGGCTTGGATTCTAAGCTTTTAATTGTTGGCTTGGCACCGGGTTTGAAGGGCGCAAATCTAACAGGACGGCCTTTTACGGGCGATTATGCGGGCGATTTACTCTATGCCACTTTGCTTGAGAGCGGCTTTGCTAAAGGTCAGTATGCCAAACACAAAGATGATGGACTAGAGCTGATTGATTGTCGGATCACGAATGCTGTGCGTTGTGTGCCGCCGCAAAACAAGCCGGTCGGTGCAGAAACTAATACGTGTAATGATTTCCTTACCCACGAAATCGAGAGCATGAAGGATTTGAAGGCTATTTTGTCGTTAGGCACGCTTTCACACGGGGCTGTGTTGACGGCTCTGGGTCTAAAGAAGTCCGCATTCAAGTTTGGCCATGAAGCCGCGCATCAAACCGATTCAGGTGTTGTTTTGTTCAACAGTTATCATTGCTCGCGTTACAACACGAATACGAAGCGCCTGACAGAACAGATGTTCACGGATGTATTTATAAAAATCCGTGCATTCCTAGACACTTAATCGGCAAATTCCACTTCCCTGAAGCTGCCTGAAAAGGTATAATTAGACTGAACACATGCATGAGAAGGCAAGGAACGAGCGTGAGTGCAGAAATCATAAATTTCAATAAATATCGCAAAGCGTCCGAAAAAGACGAGAAGCAGAATAAAGCCGCAGAAAACCGCCGCAAACACGGCCGAACAAAGGCTGAAATTCGCATCGAAGTTCGTGATGAAACAACGTCGAAAATGAAACTCGATGGAAAGCAGCTAGATGGCGTCTCGAGCATCGAAGATCATGATAAGCCTGCGTAGAAACGGGACTTAATGATCGTGATCGTCGGTATCTGTTTCAGGATCAAGTAACCGGTGCATGTGAACGATGACGTACTTGGTAAGCGCATCATCAACATTGAGCTGGCTAGCACCCCGCCACGCTGTGAGCGCAGACTGGTAATCAGGGAAAATCCCAATGATATCCAGATTATCCGTATCAACGAAGTCAGTACCCGATGGATCTTGGACTGCTCCGCCAAAAACCAAATGCAAAAGAGGCTTTTTACCCATAACCTGATCCCTAACTTCTGTTGAACGTTAGTCATTCATAGCTGAGCCTGTGCAGGCAGATAAATCGTGATTTCGTTAAGATGGGAATTAAAGGAAGAAAAATGATTGATCTTTATACATGGCCAACACCAAACGGGCATAAAGTCCACATCATGCTCGAGGAATGCGGCCTGTCCTATAAGGTTATTCCCATCAACATCAATAAAGGCGATCAGTTCCAGCCTGAGTTTTTGCAAATAAGCCCGAATAATAAAATGCCGGCTATTGTTGATCATAACGGCCCCGATGGCGCGGCCTACCCGGCATTCGAATCAGGGGCGATCTTGATGTATCTGGCTGAAAAGACAGGGCAATTCATGCCAACGGGAATGGCACCGCGCTACACCGTCATTCAGTGGCTGATGTTCCAGTTGGGTGGCGTTGGGCCTATGCTTGGTCAGGCACCATTTCAAAGACTATGCGCCTGAGAAAATCCCCTACGCTATTGATCGCTATTCAAACGAGACGGATCGGCTGTATGGCGTTCTTGAGCACAGACTGGGTGAGGCCCGGTATCTCGCAGGCAATGAGTATTCGATTGCGGATATGGCTGTGTATCCATGGGTACGCGAGCTTGAGCGACGCGGATAGGATGAAGCCAAGATTCCAAATATGAAACGTTGGCTAGATGAGATCGGCGCAAGACCTGCCGTCGTGAAGGGCCTTGAGGTTTTGGCTGAACATCGCCGGATACGCGGTGCCACGATCGATGAAGAGACACGACGTAATATGTTTGGTGAAGCGCAGTATCAGAAACGCTGAATACGGCCTAGGTCACGACTATAGGCCGTTTTACGCCCCACCCGAGCGTCACACCAAGACTTGAGATGAAGATGAGGGCCAGGCCCAGTGTTTGCGCCATGCTGATTGTGGTTTGATAAACCAATGCATCAACAAGAATGGCGCTCGTGGGATAAACAAATAACAAAACTGCGATAATCGGCGTCGAGAGCTTCGGTAGCGCGCCATAGAGCAGAATATAGACGCCGCCAGTGTGAACCGCGCCAATCACGAAAAGCCATCCCCATTGGCTGTTTGATATTTCCCTAGGGCCCATGGGTAATATGAAGAAAAGCAGCATCCCACCAAACACACATTGGATAAGCGTCAGCTGATGCGACTTTATCTCGATTAGGCTTTTGACGATGATTGTGACGAAGGCATAGACGAAGGCCGCACCTAAGGTACAGCCAAGGCCAATCATAAATGAACTGGTCATGTCGCCGTCGCTGAACGAAATCCCGGTGGCGAGCGTCAATCCGACAAATGCCGCTGTGACCCACACGAATGTCATTGCGCGAAGGCGTTCACGGAAAATCACAGCACCCAAGATAACAACAAAGAATGGTTGCACGAGAAAGACGATCGTTGCGGTGGTGATGCTGGTTCTTTGAATGCCTTCAAAGAACAGCGTCCAGTTGGTAATGACCAGCGCGCCGCTTAGCAAAGCCAGCGCGATGGTCTTGGTTGGTAATTTCCTGATATTCCATAAATCTTCGCGCCAATAGCAATAAAGAGCCAACAGAATGGCACCAATGGCGCAGCGGTAGAATACGACGGAGATTGAATCGACGCCGCTTTCAATGACGCACACACCCAATGTGCCAAGGATGGCCTGAGCGGACGTGATGCCAATGATACCTTGTGTGCGCGGTTTCAAGTTGAAACCTCCTATGTGCATGAATTGATATGCGCGCAGGATGGCGGCTTTTCATTTATTTCGTTAAACGATATAAAATTGATAAGCTTTATTGAAAAACTAAATAATGAACATCGAACTTGACCCATCCCTTTTGAGAACTTTTGTCGCTGCAGTCGACATAATGAGCTTTAGCAAAGCGGCAAGCCTTGTTCATAAATCACCTGCCACCGTGTCCATGCAGATCGCCAAGCTAGAAGAGCGCCTGGATACAGTGTTCTTCATCCGTGACACCCGAAACCTGAGATTGACCCAATCTGGCGAAGAGCTGCTAGGTTACGCTCAGCGCATGTTGCGTCTTCAAGATGAAGCGATAGAGGCGATCCGTCGACCGGACCTTGAAGGCTCCGTCACAATTGGCGCACCAGATGATTATATCGGAAACTTTTTACCGCCGGTTCTCAGACGGTTCGGCGTGCTTTTCCCAAAGGTCGAGCTGAATGTCATTTGTACGCAGACAACCGCATTGATGCCGATGATCCAGTCCGGCGAGATCGACCTTGCGGTGATCACGCGCACGGCGGGCTGCGTTGGTGAGATCATCCGCCGCGAACCGATGGTCTGGATATCATCGAAAGAAAAAGAAGCATTGGAGCGCACACCCCTGCCCGTCGCTCTTTAAGAAGAAGGCAGCAAAGCCCGGATTGTCACAGTAGCAGCACTTCGTGGTGCGAATATCCATTACAGGGCGGCTTACACAAGCTTTAGCCACTCAGCCATGCTAGCCATTGTCGAAGCTGGGCTCGCGGTTGCTGCGGTTGTTGAAATGTCTGCGCCCGCAAACTTTCAACGGCTTGGCCCGTCGGATGGATTACCTGAAGTATCTGCCTTGGATGTGATGCTGATCCGCAGTGCTGGGTTGAACCGCGCCCCATGTGACGCGATTGCTGAGGCAATCATGTCCACGTCTTAAAAGGTTGGTCCGCCCGAGATGATTGTTCGCCAGATTGTGCGGTATTTACTTGGGTCCAGTTCTTTGGTTGTCGCGGAATGCATCACGGCAGCATTGTCCCAGACAACAAGATCCCCTGCTCGCCATTTGTAATCCATACGGTATTTGTCTTGCAGACAGTGGTCGAATATCTCGTCCATCAATGCTTGGCTGTCTTTGGCGCTTAAACCGTCAATACGCACTGTATATGCTGGCGTAATATAGATTGCCTTGCGACCCGAGCTCGGGTTGGTCCGAACGACCGGATGCAAACATTCAGGCGGTGATTGAACTTTACCGTCATCAAACAAGTCGCGTTTCTGGTGTGCGTAAAAGTGCCATGCTTTGAGGTCATCCAGGCGCACCTTCATTTCATCAGATAGATCATCGTAGGCTGCGGTTAAGTCGCAAAATAGCGTGTCTCCGCCGTGGTCAGGTACCTCAAGCGAATAGAGCAACGTTGCACGGGCGGGCTCAGGTTTATAAGCGACATCAGAATGCCAAAACGTCCCAGCGTCCTTGAGACCTGCAGGCTTGCTGCCTTTTACGCGGTTGCTAAGAACCATGACCAGAGGGTCGTCAGGGTGATGATATTGGGCGAAGACGTGGGATTCCAAGTCTTTGCCAAACAAGCGACTGGCAGCCAGTACCTGATCTGTAGAAAGGCCGTCATAGCCCCTAAATGTCAGAATGTGATGATAATCAAATGCATCAGATATGAACTGCATATCATCATCAGAAATTGGTTCACTAAAATCGACACCAATGATTTCAGCGCCGAAGCCGTTCTTAAAAGATGCAGCAGTAATGGTCATCGTTTCTTCTCCCTATCCGATAATCATAGCGAGCAGACATCGGCAGGAGCAAGTGGCCTTGAGGTGATTTTATTTTGGCAAGATGGCTTCGATGGCTTTTGTGACCTTCTTCGCATCCGGCGATGTTGTGGAGGCAAACCAGTCGGTCAACGTGCCATCGGGCGCAATCAGGTATTTGTGGAAATTCCATTTCGGCGAGCCCATCACCCCCACCTGGTCTTTAGCCCATTTATAAAACGGATGCGCGTCCGAGCCTTTGACCTTTTGCTTTGTTGTCATGGGGAAATCGACATCGAAGTTCGTCTCGCAGAACGTTTTGATGTCACTTTCCTTGCTGGGTTCTTGTCCCCCAAAATCATTTGATGGCACAGCGAGGACAACCAGGCCTTGGTCGCGGTACTTGTCCCAAAGGGCTTGCAGGCCTGCATACTGGTTTGTGAAACCACAAAGCGAGGCTGTGTTCACAACGAGGACGGCTTTACCCTTGAAGGTGCTCGCAGGGAGGGGATTGCCTTCGATGGCAGTGAATTTGAAATCATGAAAAGTCATTTGATTTGCTTCCAGCACTTGAGGTGCAAAAAGACTATAGATGAGGGCTACCACAACATAGATACGCATACGGTCTCTTTCAATAAAGTTCCGTTATTATACTTACGCGAGCAGTGTGTGTTTGGATTACTAAGTTAAATACCAGTGAACCATACAACGGTATGTATTGCATCTGCTTCGGCTGCTTCTGGGGTGTCGTAACGTGCGTTTATATAGCCGCCGATCGGAAACCACCCCGACGGATCTTCGACGTCACGGCGGAATTCCTCAAAGCCAATGCTACCGTCTGGCCTCCGAAAAATGTCCACACAAATGCTGCCATCGTCGTTATTGATGGAATGAAGGACGGTTACGCGTAGCGCTGTTCTTGCCATGGATCACCTTCATTATGATAGCCAAGTGCTTCCCAGTATCCCTTAACATCGTGCTCAAGGAATGTAATTTGGCGAACCCATTTCGCACTTTTCCAGAAGTACAGTGACGACATGACCATACGAACTGGACCGCTATGCTCACATGTTATGGGGGCGCCATTCCATGTGTGGGCGAGCAACGCATTTTCTTCTGTAAATCGCGCCATTGAAACGTTTGCCCGATAACCGTCATGGGAATGAAAGATCACGTGTTTTGTTGCTTCTCGAGGCTGAACCATCGCAATGAGTTGGCGTGCGCTAACCCCTTCCCACAGATTATCCAACAAGGACCAGGCGGTCACGCAGTGGATGTCTGCGTTGACGTTAGACTGCGGCAGATTGTTGAAAGTATCCCAATCGATGCTCAAAGGACGAGTAACATCTCCTTTAATATCAAGAGACCATTGGTTCGTTGGAACAAGCGGTTGATGCCCTAAATCCAAGACCGGCCATGTGTCGACAACGTCTTGGCCAGGAGGCACGCAACCGCTGTGATTGCGGCGCGGCGGTAGTCGTTTCTCTGAGACAGCTTTTTTCTTCGCGCTGACAAAACCTGCACGCGTTTCTATCGGCGGTTCGTTAAACGAACCCAAGACCGTGCCGGGTTTCCCTTTGAAAAGATCGGCATAGCGCTGATCGTCGTCGGTCATTTCCGCAAGTCTTCTTCAAGGCCAAGTGCGACTTCGGTGTCGGCTAAACGCAGTCGATATACTTGAACGTTCTCAAGCACGCGCTGGACGTAGTTACGGGTTTCGGTGAACGGAATTTGCTCAATCCAATCGATGGCGTCAACTTCAGGGTCGCGTGGATCGCCGTTTTGCTTGGTCCATTGTCGGATCCGATGTGGGCCCGCGTTATAAGCGGCAATCGCCATTGGCAAATAGCCATCATATTGTTTGATGAGTCCTGCCAGATACGATTGTCCAAGCGTCACATTGTAATCAGCATCGCTGGTCAGCTTGACCTTTGAGTACCGAAGCCCGGCCTGCTTGGCGACACTCTTGGCGGTCGCTGGCATCAACTGCATCAATCCGCGTGCGCCGGCATGACTGATCGCCTTGGCATCGTATTCGCTTTCCTGACGGATAACGGCAAGTGTCAGGGGGGCCTCTGGCTTGTCAGCTTTAACGCGCCTTGGCATGCGTGGCGGCACCAGTGTTGGATAACCGCCCGCTACGAAGGACCCAAAGTCCTGCAATGTGTTTTTTGCGACGCGGATTGCTAAATCAAGACGTCCGCTCAAACGCGCTAACCTTGCGGTGAGGCTATGCCAACCGGGCGTTGCTTCCAATGAGGCAATTTTGACGATCAGTGAATACAAACGATCGGCTTCACCAACTGCGGCCAGCATCCGCACGGCGCGAACCAATTCATGGCTGTCGAAGCGTTTACTTAATGCATCATCAACACTTGGATCTGGTGGTAGTTTAAGCCCCTGCCCCGGCGTTATTTGAGCATAAGCCAATTGCCCGTAATAGGTTGTTGGATATCGCGCTGCTGTGGCGAACCATGTTTCAGCTTCTTTATTTTTGTCCTGCGCAGCCAATGCACGACCCGTCCAATATGCGCCACGGGACAGGCTTACAGGAAATTTTACAGAATCGTATAGGCGCTTGAAATGCGCATACGCGGTCTTGGGCTCATCGAGATAACGAAGCGCAATCCAGCCAGACATGAACTCTGCTTCTGCATTTTTCGCCGCATGTTCTTGGGTTAATCCGTGTTGTGCGGCGACCCGGTAGGCTTCCGAGACAAATCCTTTTTGCAACAAATTACGCGCAAGGATGGCGCGCTCAGACCACCAGCGGTTTGGATGCGGCACACCTTCGGGGAGGTTCTTCAAAAGCTCATATGAGCTATCGAGCCCCTTCTTACGCCGCCAGCGTAATCGTTCATAGATTAACCCAGCATCATTCTTCAGGCTTTTCGGGACATTCGTGACCAAATAATCAACGTTGCCGCGCATGCGCCTTAAGGACGTTCGTGCCTGGATTAATTTCTGATACTTGGCATCAACCCGGTAGATCATCCGTTGTGCGGGCCAGTATCGGCCTTCCCACATCAAGCGATCTGCGCGGGCGCGATTGTCACCTATCGTCAAATGTTTGCGGTATTTCCGATAGAAAGATTTCTCATGTCCCTTGGCAAAATTTTCATTGATCCAAATATCTTTGATCATTGCCTTGCCGACATCGACCTTGCCATTACGGATCAATGCATCAGCCAGCTTCTCGCGTCCGAGCGTTGTGACGGGCTCACGGCCAGCAAACCAATCAATGACAAAATTTGGTTCTAGGTTGTTCTTGAGGGCTTCTTCCGCGCGACCTAAAAGTCGCTGACTGCGGGGCCATTCAGGGTTTTGCTGGATAAACGCATTAATCGCGTCGAAGTCAGTACCAAACCCGCCCTGAAACAGGACGTACCAGGAGACAACTTTACGCGCCAATGGATCACGAAGTTGGCGTGCGTAATGATTAAGCCGCTTTTTGTTGCTGCGTTGGACCTCTTTAAGAGCTGCTGAGAACGTGCGTGCTTCTCCAGCAGACAGCGCATCTGCTTGGGCGCTCGTCCCTGAAAGCGCCAGCACAACAAGCGCGGCGCAAAGAATGCTCATTAAATATCGCAAAGATGTATTCGCTTTCATCGCCGCACAGCTGTTCTGATTATGGGTATATTACCGCGAGAATATACCAGGCCACAATAACGCCACATAGATGTCACGAAGATGTTAAGAGCCCGGAGCAATTACAAAACGTCATCAATCCGCTTTTTATTGTAATGGGTCCGTTGCACCTCTTGCTCCAAAGGCCCGGCGGCTATATGGTCCCGACCTATATATTAACACTTAGTCCCAAGGAGGGAACGATGTTCAAAGGTTCATTTGTCGCACTGCTCACACCTTTTAAAAATGGTGACGTGGATAAATCATCGTTCAAATCGTTCGTCGAATGGCAAATCGCCGAAGGTACGCACGGTCTTGTTCCTTGTGGGACCACGGGTGAGTCGCCAACGCTGTCGCATGATGAACACGATGAAGTCGTCGAACTTTGCATTGAAGCAGCGAATGGCCGCGTGCCTGTCGTCGCGGGTGCAGGGTCAAATTCTACTGCTGAAGCAATCCGTTTAACTAAAAATGCCAAGCGGGCTGGTGCCGATGCCGCGTTGATTGTCACTCCATATTACAACAAGCCAACTCAAGAAGGCCTGTATCGCCATTATGCGACCATCGCGGATGCGGTAGATATTCCGATTTTGATCTACAATATTCCTGGTCGCAGCATTGTCGATATGAGCGTTGAGACGATGGCCCGTTTGGCTGAAATTCCAAACATTGTCGGCGTCAAAGACGCGTCAGCAGACGCCATGCGTCCAATGAGAACATCGATGCAGATTGGCCCTGAGTTCGCACAATTGTCCGGTGAAGATGGTACGATTGTGCCGTTTCTTGCAGGTGGTGGCGATGGATGTATTTCGGTGACAGCAAACGTTGCGCCGCGTGCATGCTCAGAACTTCATACAGCTTGGCAGTCACGCGACCTGGATACAGTGCTTGATCTTCAAAAGCGCTTGATGCCTTTGCACATTTCAATGTTCTGCGAGGCAAGCCCTGGCCCTGTGAAGTACGCTGCGAGCTTGCTTGGCAAATGCTCAGACGAAGTCCGTCTGCCGCTCTGCGAGATCTCCGATAGCTCAAAAGCGCAAGTGCGCGATGCGATGCAATCGGCGGGGCTCTTAAACTAGTAAGGGTTCATCAGGTGCCGTAATGGCCGGTAAAAACAAAAAGAAAAAGACATCGACCAGCAATATCGTTGCTCAGAACCGTCGCGCGCGGCGGGACTACAGTATTGTTGAGACGATGGAAGTTGGCTTAATGCTAACCGGTACCGAGGTGAAATCCTTGCGTGCCGGTCGCGCCAGCTTGAATGAAGCCTTCGCCGGTGAAAAACATGGCGAAATGTATTTATTCAACACGCATATCCCAGTCTATGAAGGCGCATCGAGCGTTTTTAACCACGAGCCTATTCGTGACCGAAAACTGCTGATGCATCGGCGTCAGATGTCGCACTTACTTGGGTCTCAGAAACAAAAAGGCATGGCGCTTGTGCCGCTCAAAATCTATTTCAATGACCGCGGGTTAGCGAAACTGGAATTGGCCTTGGGTGAGGGTAAGCGCTCGTTCGATAAACGCGAAACTGTCAAAGAACGCGACTGGGATCGTCAAAAAGGCCGCCTCCTCCGCGACAAAGGCTAAACGGCCACTCATTCACCGGGCGCTTCATGCCAACATTTCACAAATCTGCGTCCTCACCTCCACTTGACCTGAAAATATCGCAGCCGCACACTGTTGCCAATCTGATTTTAAATCAAAAAATTGAGGGAGCCTATCATGGCCGCAATAGACAATATCGACGCCTGCGTTTTTGATGCCTATGGGACACTGTTTGATGTTGCGGCTGCTGCATCTCATTGCCAGGAAGACTTGGGTGATCAATGGGCGCCTTTGGCACAAATCTGGCGGGATAAGCAACTTCAGTATACATGGCTCAGAAGCCTGATGGATGAGTACGTTCCGTTCTGGCAAATCACACAGGATGCGCTGGACTACGCAATGGCGTCTTTAAAGATTGAAGACGATCTGTTGCGGCAAAAGTTATTGGATGTGTACTTCAGGTTGGATGCGTATCCTGAAGTGCCGAGCGTATTACAGAAACTTAAAGCTGGTGGCAAGAAAGTTGCGACGTTGTCAAACGGCTCATCAGACATGTTAAATTCTGCCGTTAACAATGCCGGTCTTGAGCTGGACGCCGTGTCATCTGTCGATAAGATTGGCATTTATAAGCCTGACGGTCGCATTTATCAGATGGCGTGTGATGACCTGAATGTCACAAAAGAGCGTGTGTGCTTTATGTCATCAAACGCTTGGGATGCCTGGGCCGCGGCGAACTTCGGGTTTCAAGTTGTCTGGGTGAACCGGTTTAACCAACCGCCTGAGCGCTTGCCAGGTACGTTGCGTGAGACCATTCAGGACTTAAATGCCCTCCCCGCACTTCTAGGTATGGATTAAGCGTAAACTCGATATGAATGAAAAAGATTATGTTGCCCGGCGGGTTACGAGCCAAGACGGGCTGTCACTTTATGTGCGCGATTATCCCGGTCCAAAGAACAGCGAACATGCACCGCTGCTCTGTCTTGGCGGCTTGATCAGAAATTCAAAAGATTTTGCGGGCGTGGCCAAATACCATAGCCGCAAACGGCGCGTCATTGTGCCTGAGCCCCGTGGTCGCGGCTTTTCAGACTATGATCCCAATTGGGAAAACTATCGACCAGACACTTATGTCGGCGACGTCAGGCATATCCTTTGCGCACTGGGCATTCATGAGGTCGTTGTGATCGGCACGTCGATGGGCGGCATTATGGGTATGGGGATGGCAGCTGCTATTCCAACGACGCTTAAAGCGCTTGTACTGAATGATGTCGGATACAAGACCCGCCGGCAGGATTTGAGCGTCATCATTAATTACATGCAATCACCGCCCAAACTCAAAACGTGGGAAGAAGCTGGCCAGCATTTGAAAGCCGCCTTTGCGAGTGAAGTGCCGCTTGTCGATCCTGCAGATTGGACCCGTGCCGCCAAGAACAGCTATATCGAAAAGTCCGATGGTAGTATTGGATTTGATTGGGACGACAATATCGTCAAACCGATCCTGGCTGATAAAACCGAAGTGCACGACTTGTGGCAATTATTTAAGGCCACAGGACGTATCCCCGTATTGACGATCCGTGGTGAGGTATCGCAAATTCTTGATACCGCACAGCTTAGCAAAATGACGTCTATGCATCCGAATATGAAATCTGTTGTAATCCCTGCCGTTGGTCATGCACCAAGCCTGGCTGAAAAAGAAAGTGTGGAGGCCCTAAATGAGTTCCTTAAGCAATATTGAACCCCCTGTATTCGCTGATGTTGAAGACGCTGCGGCGCGCCTAAAAGGTATCGCGCGGCGGACGCCGTTGCTTGAGAATCCAGTGCTGAGTGAGCAGTTGGGCTTTCGGTTGATTGTGAAACCTGAATGCCTGCAGCGAACCGGGTCTTTTAAATTTCGAGGGGCTTATAACAAAATCTCTCGTATTCCTGAAGAGGCGCGTCCTAGAGGTGTTGTCGCATTTTCTTCGGGCAATCACGCACAAGGTGTTGCTGCGGCATCGACGATGATGGGGATCGCATCAACGATCATCATGCCAAAGAACGCACCGAAGGCTAAAATTGAGAATACGCACGCACTTGGTGGTGATGTTATTTTGTATGACCGCGAGACAGAAAGCCGCGAAGAGATTGGTGAGAAATTACAAGCCGAACGAGGTGCAACACTGGTTCGTCCTTACGACGACCCCATGATCATCAGTGGCCAGGGCACTGTGGGTATTGAGATCGCTGAGCAATCAGCTGAACTTGGCGTGATTCCTGATATTGTGATAACCCCTGCAGGCGGCGGCGGGCTCGTATCTGGAACAGCTCTCGGTATATCCGGGACGATTAACTGTCCGGTTTATAGCGCAGAGCCTGCAACGTTCGATGACACCAAACGATCCCTTGAAAGCGGCGAACGGCAATCCGTCCCAGACGGTGCACAATCCATTTGTGACGCTCTGCTTTCGCCAACGCCCGGCGAGATTACGTTTCTGATAAACCATCGTCTGCTGGCTGGTGGCTTAAGTGTAACTGACGAAGAAGCATTGGATGCAATGAAGGTCGCAATGCTTTCTTTGAAGATTGTCGTTGAGCCAGGTGGCGCAGTGGCGCTTGCGTCAGCACTCACAGGTAAACTCGACTTAGCCGGTAAAACGGTCGTCGTGGTGTGCTCTGGAGGGAACGTTGACCCGGAAATGTTGGCGTGCGCACTCTCTCGCTAAGGGATTATTTCGTCGCGAAGGATGCGGGCTTACCATGGGGGTCAGCTTTTTGCTGGGAGGGTAGTGCATTCACGCTACCCTGCCCCTTGTTCTTATCAGACTTAAAGATTTCTTCGGGGATAGCCATGCGTTTGCAATGCCCCTCGAGGAAAGCGCCTGTCTCGATAGAAAGATCTTCGTGTAAAATATCGCCAACAACGTGCGCAGTCACAGCAAGCTTAACGACTTTAGCTTTTATCTGACCATCAACGTGACCGAGGACGCGGACCGTCTCGGCAACGGTTTCACCTTTTACATAGGCTGTTTCGCCGACGATCAAGACCTTCGCCCGAATGTCGCCGTTAACGCGTCCATCAATTTGGATTTCGCCTTCACTCAACAAGTCGCCAACGATCTTCAAATCACGACTGATGATTGATGGCGGTGCAGATGAATCTAAAGGCCTGTCTCTTATACACATCTCCGAGCCCAC
>OJFX01000138.1_pt1 | contig 24067 bp, 14 predicted proteins | sample 1594171 | NCBI WGS metagenome assembly OJFX01 (sample SAMN05416840, study PRJEB24817) | seawater metagenome | isolation source: Sea water | place: Canada:Atlantic | collected 2013-07
CCCGGACTCATCAATGGCGTGACCGCCCACGGCAGCGAGTTGCTGGTGGCCAATCGCGATAGCGCGGAGATCCTGCGCGTGAACCCCGCCACGGGGGCCATCATCGGGGTCTTTCATTCCTCGAACGGCGTCACGGGGATCGACCAGCCAGAGTCCCTTGTCGTGGCCCCGAACGGCCACGTTCTCGCGGGCGGTGGGACCGTCCCCGTCGGGATCTACGAGTACGACGGCTCCGGCAACCAGCTCGCCTACTACGACACGAGCTCCCTGCCCCTCGGCGGCGGCGTTCGAGGGGTCTACCCCCTGAGCGATGGCAACATAGCGTTCACCGCGGCGACAGCGATCTACCGCTACGACGTCGCCACCGGCACGATCGAAGAAATCATCGACAGCCTCACGGCCTACTACTTCTCCCCCGTCCCCACCGCGCCCATCGGGACGTCGGAGTGCGGCCCCGCCGTAACGAACTCCAGCGGCCGGCCAGCGACCCTCAACGCCGTGGGCAGCACGTCCCTCTCCGACCTGTCCCTGCGTATGGTGGCCCAGGACCTGCCCGTGGCCTCCACCGGCATGCTGCTCGCGTCCCGCAGCGCTGGCTTTGCCATGAATCCGGGAGGCAGCAACGGCAACCTGTGCCTCGGCGGGGCCATCGGACGCTACAACAACGACCTTCAGTTCAGCGCCAACGACGGGTTCTTCTCCTTCACCCTCGATCCCCTCGCGATTGCCCAGCCGAACAACACGGTGCCCGCGCAGGTCGGCGAGACCTGGCGCTTCCAAGTGTGGTTCCGGGACAACGTGCCTGTGCCGTCCAGCAACTTCACCAACGCCACCGCAGTGACGTTCAACTGAGGGGGCTTTCGCCCGCGCTGAGCACGCTCCCGAGCCGTGCCAGTCCGCGGGCGACCAGGGTCCGGGAGTGGCTTTCGGTGACGCCGAAACGCTCCGCCAGCACGCGGTGGCTCGCGCCATCGAAGTGGAACGCGACCACCATATCAGCGGTGCGCTCGTCCAAATCCGCGAGGGCGCGGTGCACTCGCTCCCGTTGCTCTGAGGCCACGGCGTCCTCGCTGGGCGTGGCCGCGTTCCCCGCGACCGCGCCGACGGTCCCCTCCCGCGCCCGATCGCGCTGCACGGCCGTATAGCGCCGGTAGCGCGACCGCAGCTTGAGGTCCGCGGCGTTGAAGAGCCAGCCCTTCAGCTCGCCATCGGTGCGGTAGTCCAACTCCCCCCGGCGCCACCGGGCCAGGGCATCCCCGCACACGGATTGGGCCAGATCGACCACCGATTCTCCGCCCAGTACCGCCGGGGTTGCCCTGCGAGCCAGATAGGCCTGGGCCGCGGGCAAGAGCCGCGTGAGAGCGTCCTCCAATTCCGAGGGCGCATCTCGATCGACGCTATCCTGATCTTCAAGGTCCTCTCCCATGGAACCCAAGTCTACACCCGAAAGCCCAAAGGGCCTGATCCCAGACGATCCCGTGGAGATCCTTCTCGGGGAGAGCCTCCGGGGCGAACCGGAAGGATGGTGGGACGCCGTGGAATCGGCCGCGCGCCGTCACCCGGAGTACGCGGACGATCTGCGCGGGCGCTTCCGGGTCCTTTTTGAGCTGGGCGGGCTGCACGGCGACGCGGCCGAGGAACTGCCGCACAGCATCGATGACCTCTCGATCCTCGACGAGCTCGGCCGCGGAGGCATGGGCATCGTCTACCGCGCCCACGAGCCCTCCCTGGGCCGCGACGTGGCGGTGAAGGTCGTACGCCCGTCGCGCCTGGAGTTCGAGGGCGCGGCGCAGCGCTTCCAGCGGGAGGTGGAGGCCATGGCACAGCTTTCCCATCCAAGCATCGTCACCATCCACAGGGTCGGCCTCCATAGCGCAATGGGTGGTGCCCACGCCGAAGGCCCCGTGCCGTACTTCACGATGGAGCTGCTCGCCGGAGCCTCCCTCGCCCAGGTGTGTGCCTCCCTTGCGGGGCGCTCCCCCGAATCACTGGATGGCGTAGATCTCTTCCACGCCGTCGGCGGCGAAGGCCCGCCCCCCGAGGCCTTCGCGCTCCCTTGGCCCTTGGCCGTCGCCCGCATCGTGCGCGACGTCGCGAGAGCCCTTCACCACGCCCACGGGAAGGACGTCATTCACAGGGACGTCAAGCCCTCGAACATCTTGCTCGAGCCTTCGGGGCGAGTGGTTCTCCTCGACTTTGGGCTCACGTCTTCCGCGTCCGGTGCAGGCGGCACAGCATCGTCCACGGCGCCCGTCGGTACCTACGCCTACATGGCCCCCGAACAATGGCGCGCCGAGCGAGCCGCCGGGCCCGCCGCCGACATCTACGGGCTCGGGGCGACCCTCTACGAGCTGCTCGCCCTCGCTCCGCCATTCGAAGGAACCACGGTGCTCGAGATGCGCGCCGCCGTGGAGGCAGGCGAGACCCCATCGCTGCGCGCCCGCAATCGCGCCGTGCCCAGGGACCTCGCCCTCGTGCAGGCCATGGCCATGGACGCCCGTCCTGCGGGCCGCTATGACACCGCCGAGGCGTTCGCCAGCGACCTGGACCGAGTGCTCGAGGGTGAGCCGGTCCTCGCCGCGCCCCCCGGCCCGGTCGCCCGCTGGGCGCGCCGCGCCCGGCGCCGTCCGGCCGCCGCCCTCGCATGGGGATTGGGCGCTGCCCTCGTCATCGGCGGCCCCATCGCCTACGGGCTCCTGGCCAAGCGCCATGCCAGCGCCATGGAGCGTTTGGCGCAGTCCGAAAGCCAAGCAAAAGATCGAGCCATCACCGCCAAGGCGGAGCTCGAGGATGTACTTGGCTTCACCCAAGAGCTCTTCCGATCCGCGCGTCCTGAGATCAACGGCGGCCGCGCCCGGAACGCTGTGGACATGTTGCATGACGGTGCAGAGGCCGCCTCATCGCTGGAGACGTCCCCCGGATCCAAAGCGCGAATCAACCTGACCCTGGGTTGGCTCTTCTCTCTGCTCATGGAGCCGCGGGCCGCCGAAGGCCCGTTCGATTCCGCCATCGCGCACTACCGCCAAGGCAGCACCGCCGAGGATCGCCTGCGCCTCACGGAGGCTCTCCGCAGGGCCGCCCACAACCGAGCGCTTCTTGGCGAGCACGCCAAGGCGCGGCCCACCGCAGAGGAGGCCTTGGCCCTAGCCACAGATCTCTACGGGGCCAATGCCGAAAAGACGGCAGCCTTCCACATGACGCTGGCGGACGTGCAATCCATGACCGGCGACCACGGCGAGGCAGCGGTCTCGCGCCAACGCGCCCTCGAGATCTTAGAGGGCGCCGGTGCCTCCGAGCGGCGCATCCTCGAGGCCCGCGCGCTCCTCGGAACCTCCCTCCTCGAGTCGGGGGACCGAGCGCGCGGCCGCGCGCTCACCACCTCTGCGGTCGCATGGGCCATCGCCGACCCCGAGCGCACCACCTCGCCTTTCTGGCTCGCAGAGCTGTCCCTCGCCAATGACGAGCTTGGGGCCGGAGAGTTGGACGCTTCCATGGAGCGCGTCACCCGCCTCCACGATGAGCTCGTGGCGCGCGCAGGAAAGGGCAGCGTCCTGACCGCCCAGGCAGGCATGGTTCGGGCGCGGGTCCTCGGCGCCCGCGGCGACATGGGCGGAGCCCGGGTCCAACTCGAAGGGGTCCAGGGCGCCCTTGCGGCCACGCTCCCCCTGAGCCATCCCCTGCGGATCGACGCCGACCGCAACCTCGTGGCCGTGCTCACCAACCTCGGGGAGAGCGAAACGGTGCTCGCCATCGAAGACGAGCGAGACATCGCCGCTCGCACCGAGGAGGCCTTCGGCGAAGGCTCCGACGAGCACGCGCGCCTTCGCATGGCCATTGGACTCGCCGCCCAAGCCCGGGGGCAGAACCAGGCCGCCCTACTCCACCTCGAGGCCCTCGAGCGCGCGCGCCGCGCCATGGGCCCATGGAACGGCCCCCACGGCGACGCCGTGCTCCTCCTCACCGCCCATCGCATGCGCATGGGCGCCGAGCTCCCCGAGGGCGGCCAGGGGGCTTCCATCACGCTGCTCGATGAAATGATCGACGCCGTGGGCGACGGCGAACTCCCCGTCGTTTCCTCCGCCAACGGCCAGACCTACGAAGGCGGCACGATGGCGCGCCTCTTCCTGGCCGGCATCCTCGACCAAACCCCCGGCGGCGCCGCAAGGGCCGCCTCCCTCAAGGCCGAAGCCGAAGTCCGCAAGCGCGCGATCATGGCCCGCACGGCACCGAAGTAGGCATGGGGCACGTCCCAAGCAAGGGACCACACAACGGTGCCGGGGCCCGTGGACCCCGGTCAAGGGCAACGCACAAGAGTCGCACCGGCGCCCGCCGGCGCTAGCAGCGAACGGGACGGCGAGCATGGAATGGACGATGGCGGACTCCCCGCCGTGCTATCGTCCCCCGTGCTGTTCACAGATGCCGAGTTCCTCTACGCCTTCTTACCGGCGTTTCTGGGGCTCTACTATCTCGCACAGGAGCGCTTTCGGCCTTGGATCATCGCGGCGTTCAGCTACGGGTTCTACGCCTGGTGGCGGCCCGACTTTGTGATCCTGATGTGGGCCTCGACGGTGCTCGACTATTCGGCGGGACGGGGCATCGGTCGGGCGCAGCGCCTCGCGACGTTTACCGCGGAGGAAGGGGCTCGACGCCCGGGGCGCAGCTGGGTCTGGCTCTCCTGCTTGGGCAACCTCGGCCTCCTCGCGTACTTCAAGTACGCAAACTTCGGGGTCGACACGCTCAACGGTCTGCTGGCGCAATTCGGGGAGCCCCCCGTTGCGTGGACCGCCGTGATCTTGCCGGTGGGGATCTCGTTCTACACGTTCCAATCGTTGAGCTACACGGTGGACATCTACCGCGGGGACGCCGAGCCCGTGCGTCGCTTCCGCGACTTTGCATGTTACGTCTCGATGTTCCCGCAGCTCGTCGCCGGCCCCATCGTGCGCTACCGGTCCATGGGCCAGCAGCTGGTGGAACGCACGCATTCGATGCGGCTCTTCGGGATGGGCGTGCTGTTTTTCCAAGCGGGTCTCGCGAAGAAAGTGCTGCTGGCTGACTCGCTCGCACCTGTCGCCCAAAGCGCCTTCGGCTCCGACAGCCTCACCACCGTAGGCGCGTGGCTTGGCGCCCTCAGCTACACCTTCCAACTCTACTTCGACTTCTCAGGCTACTCCGATATGGCGATCGGCCTGGGCCTGATGATCGGCTTCCGATTCCCCGTCAACTTCGACCGGCCCTACGCGTCGCGCAGCATCACCGAGTTCTGGCGGCGGTGGCACATCTCGCTCTCGAGCTTCCTGCGCGACTACCTCTACATACCGCTGGGCGGCAACCGAAAAGGGGGCGCGCGGACCTACGTGAACCTGTCCCTGACCATGCTCCTCGGGGGTCTTTGGCACGGAGCCGCTTGGACCTTCATCGCTTGGGGCGCTTACCAGGGATTCTGGCTCGTCCTCGAGCGCCTCGCGGGCCGGCGCACGCTCTACCAGCGCCTGCCGAGCGCCCTCCGGCTTCTGCTGACGTTCCTGCTCGTCGTCATCGGCTGGGTCTTCTTCCGGGCGGACTCCATGGCCCAGGCGGGGCAAATGCTGGCATCGATGGCTGGATGGACGGGCTCTAGCGCAGGCGACGTGACGATCTCGGGCTCGGCGGCAGCGGCCCTTGCCGCCGCGGCGGCGGTGACCTGGGGACTGCCTTCGACCCAGGCCCTCGTCGCCCGGCGCTCCGCCCTCTGGATGCTGCTCCTCCAGCTCGCTTTCGCCGCGACCCTCATCGCGCTGCACAGCGCCGATCACGTCCCCTTCCTCTACTTCCAGTTCTAGAAGACCGTTGAAAGAGCCCACCCCAGAGCCGGACGGTCTCGTGGTCATCGCGCCGGGCAAGCCGCGCGTCGAGGAAACCCCGATGGCACGTCTCACCCGCGTGTTGGCCGTGATCGTGTTCCTGTCCGCCCTCGTCGGGACGGCGGCCGTGGATCTGTTCAATCCGCTTCCGGCGCCGGCGCTGATCGGGAAGGAGCGGGCAAACTTCGACCGCCTCGACCAGGAGGCCCGCTGGCTCGACGGGACGAAGGCGCGCCGCATCGCCATCCACCGGAGGTTGTCGTCGAGGGTACGGGGGACCCTCGGTCCGGTGCATGCGGCGTCGCTCCTGCGCTACTTCCATGAATCGGCCAGTGAGCAAGTTCTCGTGGGAGGCGACGGCTGGCTGTTCCTCGATCGACAGGTCGCTGGGCCCGCGAAGGGACAGCGCCGTCCATCCATCGACCGTTCCGCGGCGCTCCTCGCTGCGGCAGCGCGGCGCATCACAGCCAAAGGCACACGCTTCGTGGCGGTTCCCGTCCCACGAAAGTCGACGGTGATGGCGGACCTCGCCCCCTCCGGCATTGAGCTTTTCCCTTCGATCGAAGGTGAGTTGCTGGAGCGTCTTGGCGACCACGGCGTCGAGACCATCGACCTGCGCCCGATGTTCGATGGGCTGGCGCCCCATGACCGTTACCTCAAGTTCGACTCGCACTGGGCCCAAGCCGCCCGGGTGGGCGCCGCCGGGGTCATGGTCGACCATGCCGGTGTCCGGTCATCTGCGCCATCCACCCGGCTCGTGGAGGCGCCCTGGCTGAGCTACTCCACCGACCTCCTGCGGTTCGCCGGAATCCCCGACGACTCCTGGGCTCGAAGTTGGCTCCTGAGTCACTCCGAGAAGACCTTCGAGGTTCGCGCGAGAGCCCCCGAAAGAGACCCCGAAAGGGCCCACGAAGGGAAGCGTGCACCGCGTCCCATTCAAGCGGTCAAAGACCGCATGCCGCCCCTGGCCCTCTTCGGAACGAGCTTTTCCTCCCGGCTCGGCGACTATCTGGCGCACTTCGCGGACTCGCCGGTCTTCGACGGATCCCAGCCCGGCGGGTTCTTCCTCGACAGCCTCGCCAGACTTCGTCAGTGCTACAACTTCGGCGCGTGGCCGGAGGTCCTCTGGTACGAGTTCCCGGTCTTCAAGGCCCTGCGCCAAGGGCAGGATCGAAACTGGACCCTTTCGACCAGCCAAGGCTTCTCACTTAGCGTGCTTCCGATTGTGCCGACTTCGCCCCTGCGGGCCGAGATGGCCCCCACCACAGGTACCGGGCGGCTTGCGATTGATCGGGGGCACCTCATCACCTCGGGGAACGGCATCGCGATGGTGCGTGTCACACGGGAAGGCAGCGGTCCGGGCGAAGGACTCTGGAGCCTCAGGACGGCCAACCTCACGGCGGAAGTGCCTTGGCACGCCGCACGAAAAGAGCTTCTGATCCCCATCATCGCGACCCACGACCTCGGCGGGGAGGTCCAACTCATCGCGAAGGCCAACGGCGCGCCCACCATGGACGTGACCGCGACCCTCGTGACGGACCTGGACCTGGAGTCGCGGTCCCCAGGCACACCGGAGCGAGTCCGAACGGATGGCCAGACGACCCAGACAGTGACCTTCACCGGCGTCACGATCGAGCGCCACTCGGCGATCGTCGCCCACCTCGACCTTGGGTCCTGGCAGGGACCATTGGAGCTGCGAAGCCGCACCGCCACGGGGTCGACGGCGATCTGGCGCGCCGAAGGTGCCGGTCAAGTCACGATCGTCCTCGACCTCAGCCGCCACGCAGGGGAGACCCTCAGCTCTTTCGAAGTGTCCCTTCCGGCGGGCGCCCCCCCATGGCGAATCGACTCGGCGGATTGGGCCCCTCGCCTGCGATAGCGCGTTGCCCGGCATTCCCGGATCTACGAGTCTAGGCCGACGTGCGCCCTCGCGCTGACGTAGGCATCCGCCCGCGCCGCGTCGATGCCCGAGCGGCACTCTGCCACGAAGGGATGATCGTCCCCGCCCAAGAGGTCGAGGGACGGCCGATCCGTTGGCCCCATCAGTCGCATGAGTGCCCGAAGCCCAAGGGAGCTCATCCCGGGCACGTCATTGGCGAGCGCCACTTGGAATGGCGGCTCCGACGTGACGTCCCCCTCGCTCCACAGCTCCAGGACACGACCGAACGTCGCCGCGTCCACCCGGGCCCAGATCCCCCACATCATCCCATCAGGACGGCCCACCACCGCCACAGGAAGGGTGGCCCGCACGAAGTACTGAATCGGCGCTCCGGGCAAGGAGATCTGGCAAAGGTCATCGTCGGCCTTGGCGTGATGGGCACGGGCATCGTCGCTCAGCGCGACGTAGGCGTCTGGACGTGCAAAGGTCGGGTCGAGGAACTCGTGATCCATCCCACAACTTGGACAGATGGGCATTCCTGCAGGATAACGCTGCACTGCCCATCCCGCTCTTCCCGTGGATGCCGTCCCTGGCGAGATTCATCCGATCACGAATCCTCCATATAAAGTCACGGGCGAGGGTTCCATCGGGTGTGCCCACTCATCAGGTTGGGGCCATGGCGCGCACCCCGAGTGAAAGTGAGAGCAACGGCGAATCGAAACCAAGGCCGCGGCTGCTCCTTGTGAGCAACCGGCTGCCGGTCAAACTGCGACAATCCGACAGTGGAGAGTGGAGCGCGGAGCGCACGCTGGGGGGCCTCGCCACCGGGCTTTCGGGCCCCCACCAGGACAGCGGTGGAGTTTGGATTGGGTGGCCGGGCATGACCACAGAGGACGGCGCCGTACCCGAAAGGGCCGCGACGCTCCTCAAGGACCTCGGCTTCCGCGGCCTGGGGCTGACGGAGGAGGAGCACGAGCGCTACTACCTGCGCGCCAGCAATCGGTGCATCTGGCCGCTCCTCCACGGCTTCGTCGAGCGGGTCGAGTTTGATCGAGAGGATTGGAACGTGTACCGCGCGGTCAACCAACGCTTCGCCGACACGGTCTGCGAGGAAGCGCAGAAGGGCGACACGGTCTTCGTGCAGGACTTCCAACTCTGCCTCGTTCCCGCCATGATCCGGGCCAAGCGCCCCGACCTGCGGATCGGATTCTTCCTGCACGTGCCGTTCCCCCACACGGGGATCTTCCGTGCGTTGCCGTCCAGGGCCGAAGCGCTCAAGGGTCTGCTTGGGGCCGATGTCATCGGCTTCCACACGCTCGAGTACGTGCGCTGCTTTCGCTCGGCCGCGCGGCGGGTGCTCGGCGTAGAAACGACCTCCCATACGGTCGAATACGAAAGCCGCCAGGTATCTCTCGTGGCGCAACCTCTCGGTATCGATCCAACGCCATGGGAACGCCCCGACGACCTCCCGGAGATTGCCGGTCCGCTCGCGGAGCTCAAGGCCGCAGCCGCAGGGCGCAAGGTTCTCCTGGGCGTCGAGCGCCTCGACTACACGAAGGGCATCCTCGAGCGCTTGACAGCGTTCAAGGAACTGCTGGAGGAAAGGCCGGAGCTCGCGGAAGAAGTGGTCTTCTTCCAGATCGCGGTGCCAAGCCGCGTCGAGGTGGACGCCTACAGGGACCTCAAAGAGAGTGCCGAGCAGCTCGCAGGCGAGATCAACAGTCGCTTTGGACGAGTGGGCGTCCAGCCGCTCCACTACCAGTTCCATGGCGTCGACCCAGGACGCTTGACGGCGCTATACCGGGTCGCCGACGTCTGCGTGGTGACGCCGCTCCGCGACGGACTGAACCTCGTGGCCAAGGAGTTCGTCGCCGCCCGCCACCAGGACGACGGCGTGCTGCTCCTGAGCGAATTCACGGGCGCGGCGTGGGAGCTCACGGAGGCCCTGCACGTGAATCCGTATGACATTGACGCCATGAAGAGCGCGTTCGTCCGCGCCCTTGAGATGTCGCCTGGGGAGCAGGCCGCACGCATGGCGCCCATGCGCGAACGGGTTCGCCGCGACGACATTCACTTCTGGACACGCTCCATGCTCGACAAGATCGAAGAGAGCACCCAGACGTCGGCGCCGGAGCTCATCGAAGGCGCCATCCAGGGGGAATGCATGCAGCGCTGGAGCGCCGCTTCGGATCGCTTCGTCGCCCTCGACTACGACGGCACCCTGCGCGAGCTCCAGGTCGATCCCAAAACGGCCACCCCAGCGCCGGAACTGGTCGCCCTCCTGACGGAGCTCGCCGCGGCCCCGGACAACGACGTCTGGATCGTGTCCGGCCGCACACTCGACTTCTTGATCGAACACCTCGGCGGCACCGGCGTGGGCTTGATCGGTGAACACGGACGGGTCGCACGCGCCCCGGGCTCGACGGAGATCGAGGAGATCGCCACGACCCCCGCGCCCGCGTGGAAAGATCGCATCCGACCGATGCTAGACAACGTGACCGGGCGCGTGCACGGCAGCCACGTGGAGGAGAAGCCCGAGGGCCTCGCTTGGCACTATCGCGGAGCCGAACCCGAGTCAGCGGCCTGGCAGGCCCACGAGCTCTACCAACACCTTGGCGAAGTCATGGCCGACGAGAACCTCGAAGTCATGCGTGGCAACAAGGTGCTGGAGATTCGGCCCTCGGGAATCTCCAAGGCCCACGGCCTCGCCACGGTCATGGCCCGGCGAAGCCAGCGCCCGGACCTGGTCGTCATCGCCGGCGACGACGTCACCGACGAAACGATGTTCCGCGCCTTCCCCGAATCCCTTTCCGTCCTGGTGGGATCGCGCGCCTCCGCCGCGCGCTTCCGCGTCGAATCGCCCGCACACTTCCGCACACTCCTCGGGCTCTGGCAAGCCGCTACCCCGAACCGCAGCAACGCATCATGAAACTCGACCACGGCGTCATCGGCAACGGGACGCTCCTCGCCCTCGTCAATCCGGACACGGGCATCGACTGGCTCTGCGCACCGCGCTTCGATTCCCCGTCGCTTTTCGCGCGGCTGCTCGACGAAGGGAAAGGCGGGACATGGCGCTTCCTCCACCAGCAGAACGGTGAGGCCCAGCCGCTCCGCGGCGAGCAACGCTACGTCCGCAACACGAACGTCCTGCTCACGCGCTTTGAGGTGGGAGACGACGCGTGGGAGCAGTTCGACTTCATGCCCTACATCCAGGAGGGGCTCCGGCACCGCCGCCCGCCGCGCATCGTGCGGTACTTGCGGCCCCTGCGGGGCGCGCCGCGGCTCTCCATGGACCTCGACCTCCAGCCCGACTACGCGCGCATGGACGCCGAGCCCAGGACCTCCGAACGCGGCCTCGAGTTCAAGGGGCACGGCGGCATGGCCATCACGCTGCACTCGAACGTGCCGGGCCCGTACCTCGCCAGCGGCCGCCCCTTCCGCCTCGACCGCCCTCGGTACTTCGTGCTCGACTGCGGGTCCTCCGAGCCCTACATGCATATGGACGAGATCGATCGCGACCTCGACCTGACCATCGCTTCTTGGCGTCGCTGGGCCCAGTCGTGTGCCCTCCCGGGCTTCAGGGACGAGGCCGTGCTGCGGTCGGCGCTCTGCCTCAAGCTCCACCAGTACGGCGAGACCGGCGCCATCATCGCCGCCTCGACCACGTCGATCCCTGAGGTCGTCGGTGAGCCACGCACCTGGGACTACCGTTTCTGCTGGCTGAGGGACGCGGTCTTCACCGTGGAAGCGCTGCGGCGGATCGGCCATTTCCAGGAGGGCCGCGACTTCCTCCAGTTCGTGCTCGACGTCGCCGACACGGGCGACCTCCAGCCCCTCTACGGCATCGGCGCAGAGCGCGAGCTGACCGAGACCTCCCTCGACCACCTGGCCGGCTTCCGGGGCACGAAGCCCGTGCGGATCGGCAACGCCGCCGCGGAGCAGCTCCAAACAGACCTCATGGGCGAGGTCGTGCTCTGCCTGCGGACGATGCTGACCGACGCCCGCGTCGACCCCGGGAAGCCGGGCTACTGGATGCCCCTCGTGGAGCGCATGGTCAACGAGTCCCGCGCAGCCTTCGACGTGCCCGACCTCGGGATTTGGGAGTACCGCGGGGCCCCGCAGCTGCATACGTTCAGCCGCGCCATGTGCTGGGCGGCCGCCCACCACGGCGCCGCCATCGCCCTGCACTTCGGCCTCGAAGAGACCGCCAAGGATTGGCAGCAGGCGGCCGACGATATGCGTGAGAAGGTCTTGGAACGCGGCTACAGCGAGAAGACCGGGATGTTCACCCAGACCTTCGAGAACGAAGAGGCCGACGCGGCGAACCTGCTGCTGCCTTCCATCGGGCTGGTGCGCGGGGACGACCCTCGCTTCATCTCGACCCTGAATGCCTACCGGGAGCGTCTCGTGCGCCCGACCGGGGTCATGCGCTACGTCCACCCCGACGACTTCGGCGAGCCGAAGAGCACGTTCACGATCTGCTCCTTCTGGTGGGCCGAGGCCCTGGCCCTCGCGGGCGAGCTTGACGAGTCGATCGAGTTCTTTGAGCGCGTGCTATCCCATGCCAACCCGGTCGGCCTCTTCAGTGAGGACATCGATCCGGACAGCGGCGAGCTGCTCGGGAACTTCCCCCAAGCCTACACCCACGTGGGCTTGATCCACGCAGCCATGACGATCGGAACCCAGCTGCGCGCGAGGAGCGGACGTTATCACGCATGGTCCTGAAACTCTCCCCCCTCGTTCTCGGGTTCTGGCGCCTGCGAAAATGGGGCTTCACCGCCCAGGAGATCCTCGCGCTGACCGAGCGCGCTGTCGAGCTTGGCATCACCAGCATGGACCACGCGATGGTCTATCGAAGTGAAGCGGCCTTCGGCGAAGCCCTGGCGCTCCGGCCACCCATGCGGGATCAAATTCAGATCATCAGCAAGTGCGGCATCCGCCCCCAGGGGTTTGGCGAGCTAGGGGCCGAGAGCGTCAACCACTACGACTTCAGCAAGGCCCACACGATTCAGTCCGTGGAGGCCTCCCTGCGCGATTTGGGCACGGATCGGATCGACTTGCTGCTCCTCCATCGCCCCGATTTCCTCATGGACATCGGGGAAGTCGCCGAGACCTTCGCGGAGCTCAAGGAGGCTGGCAAGGTCCTGCACTTTGGCGTGTCGAACTTCACGGTTCATCAACTGGAGAGCCTGCAGTCCGCCCTGCCGGATCCCCTGGCGACGAATCAGATTGAGTTCTCACCGCTACAGATGAGCCCCTTGGGCGATGGCACGCTCGACGCAGCCCAGAGAATGGGGATGCGGCCGATGTTTTGGTCCGCCCTTGCGGGCGGCAGGCTCTTTCGCCCGAAGACAAAACGTGAAGTGGCCGTGGTGTCGGCCCTGCAGGGGGTCGCTGACGAAGTCGGCGCCATGTCCATTGCGGCCGTCGCCTACGCCTGGTCCATGGCACTGCCCTCCAGGCCCCACCCGATCTTGGGCACGTGCAAGATCGATCGGGTAGAGGACGCGGTCAGCTCCCTGACGCTCCACCTGAGCCGCGAGCAGTGGTACCGCGTTTGGGAAGCCAGCAACGGCGCCCCGGTTCCTTGACGCAGGCTCCCCCCTGCGTCGGTCCCGCAGTGGAAGGGCCGCACCCAACGAGCGCTGGCAAGTTGCTCGACTTCCCGCCCCCTCTGATCAGGCCCCCCATGCTGCGCTCTTCCCGCCTCCTCCGACTGCCGCTCTTTCAGGTGCCCTTCCTGCTGGTGCCCCTCCTTCTGGGCGGATGCACAAAGAGCAAGTCGGCCGTGATCAGCGACCCGCCCCAGCTCCTCGAGGTCATGACCTTCAACGTCCGCTACGGCGCCGCGAAGGACGGACCCGATCGCTGGACGCTGCGCGAGGGACATGTCCTGGGTGTGATCGAAGGCGAAGCCCCCGCGATCCTCGCGGTGCAGGAGGCCCTCGACTTCCAGGTGGACGCGATCCTGGGCAGAACGGAGCACTTCGTGAAGGTCGGCCAGCACCGCGAAGGCGGCACGAAGAACGAGTTCAGCGGCATGTTCGTGAATGGGCGCTTGCTGGAGGTGGAAGCCTCCGGAGACCTCTGGCTCTCGGAGACTCCGAGCGTGATCGGCTCGGTCGGCTGGGACGCGGCACTCACCCGCAACGCCACCTGGGCGCGATTCAAAAGCAAAGCGAACGGCAAGCGTTTTGTGGTCATCAGCACCCACTTTGACCATCGAGGGAAAGAGGCACGACTGGAGAGCGCGCGGCTCCTGGGGGCGGAGCTTGGGCGCCGCTGCCAGGAGGGCGCAGGGGAAGGGCAGCCCCCTCTCCCCGGCCTGTTGTTCGGCGACCTGAACGCTGGGGAGAACTCTGCCCCCCTCGACGCACTGCGCGCCGCCGGCCTCGTGGACACCTTCCGCGTCGCCCACCCCGATGCCGTCGAGGTCGGCACCTTCAACGCCTTCCGCGACGAGCGCGGCGGCGCGAAGATCGACTACATCCTCGCCACTCCAGAGTGGGAAACCACCGCCGCCGAGGTCCTGCGCCCCCGGCACGGGGGCCGCTGCGCCTCGGACCACGACCCGGTCAAGGCGGCGCTTCTGCTGCGCTAGGGGCGCTCCGGCCTACTTGTCCTCTCGCTTGCCGTCGCCGTGCAGCGCAAAGCGTCCCTGCTTCACGCCCCCGTGATGGGGCGCGTTGCTCTTCCAAGGCCAGCCGCCGAACTCGGTCTCCTGGTAGTCGCGGAAGGCCTGGCGGATTTCCTCCTCCGTGTTCATCACGAAGGGCCCGTGTTTCGCCACCGGTTCGCCGATGGGCCGCCCCTGGAGGATCATCGCCTCCACTGGGCCATCGCCGGCGACCAGCGAGGCCTTGGCCGTGGAAAGCATCCCAGCACCGTGGCCGCTGCGCACGGGCTCCCCGTCCACCGCGATCTCGGAGCCGTCGAAGACGTAGAGCGTCCGGCGGATCTTCTCATCATCGGTGGGCGCCAGCTCCAGGGACGCGCCGGCCTCCATGGAGAGGTGCCAGATACCGATCGCCGCCTCCTTCTGCACCGCCCACGAATGGGACGGAGGCTCCTGGCCGGACTTGCCTCCGAACTCGCCGGCGATGACCGTCACGGTGGCGCGCCGGCCCTCGCCATCTTTGCGCTCGACGCGCGGCGTGTCCTCGCCCCAGAGCATCTTGAAGTGCGCGGGCACCATCTTGTCCTTGGCGGGCAGGTTCAGCCAGATCTGGAACAGCTCCAACGTGTTGGGCTTGTCGCTGTGCACGAGCGGAAAAAGCTCCGCGTGCACGACCCCTTGACCCGTCGTCACCCACTGGGTGTCGCCGCCGCCAAAGCGCGCCGCCGCCCCCATCGAGTCGGTGTGATCGCACAGTCCGGTGCGCACGTAGGTGATCGTCTCAAAGCCCCGGTGGGGATGCTGCGGGAAACCGGGCACGGTGCTGCCGTGGTACATGTTCCAGCCGTCTTGTCCCGCGAAGTCGCTGCCGATCTGGCGGCCACGAAGCAGCTTGGGATCCGGCCCCAGCTCATCGGTCCCCTCGGGATAGCGGTCCAGGTGATGGGCCGTGAACAGAAACGGATCGACGGTTGGCCACTGGGCCCCGATGGGGAAGACCTGCTGGACGGTGTTCATGAATGGAACATAGTCCGGAAGGAATGCCGCTGTCACCCCCAAGGTTGGGCGGACCGAGCCCGGGGCCCCTCGTCAGGGTTCAGGCCATCCTTACCCCCGGTCGATAGGCACCCCATGAAGAGCTTCAGAACCCAGGCCACAGTCGCGGGGCTCGCCATCGGCGCCCTCTTGGGCGGATGCCAAAGCCCAACCACCCAGGCCAGCCTGGCCAGCGGCCCGGAGGCCCTCGACCGCGTGGAGGCCATCCTGAGCACCGCGGCACCGGAGTCCCTGGCCCGGGTGTCCCGCGCCCCCTTGGCGTCTTCCTCGATCGAGTTCACGCGCGCCGAAGGAACGGAGGCACCTGAGCGCCTGGAGATGCTGCCCGACCCGGAGGATCCGAACAACGGCGTCGACGACGATGGAGATGGACTGGTCGACGAGGTTCGCTTGGTCTGGACCAGCTCCAAAGGCTCGACCGAAGTCCTCTGCTCCAACGTCCTGCCCCTTGGCGCAGACGAGGAGCTCAACGGCATGGACGACAACGGCAATGGCCTGATCGACGAGGGCGGCGTGACCTTCCACCGGCGTCGCGGACAGGTCGCCGTCAGCATCACCGTCAGCATCACCGTCCCGGGCCCAGACGCAACCCCGACCACCCTGTGGCGCTACGTGGCCACCGCAGGGGACTGAGGCCACAAACCGCAGCCCGCTATCAGGGCAGGAAGCGTACCGCGAGCGCCTCGCTGAAGCTGAACTGCGGCGCCGCGCCCGAGGGGTCAGTGAACCACGCTTGGAAGAACCAGGTCGAGCCGGGGAGCAGCGGAAGGCCCGCAGCGACCACGTCGAGGGACGTGGTGCCCGCGGCGTCAACAGTGCCGGGTAGCGACGCGCGGGTGAGCGCTCCACCGATGCAGAGCGTGCCCGCACCTAGGGGCCGGAAGCCAGAGAGGACACCGGCAAACCAGACGCTGGTTTCGCCCACCGGCATGCCCGCCGCGCGCAGCGTGAACCCCGGCCCCGAAAGCCGGCGGCTGCCGTCCCAACCGATGGTCGCGGCGGCCCCGGTGGAGTTTTGATTCTGATCGCAGTACCGGTCCAACCGCCCCCCTGCGCGGTGCAGCAGCGCGACGAGCGCCCGTTCATCGGGGCGCGTCACAACGAGGTCGTCATTGCCGTCTTGGTTCAGATCCGTCAGCGCGAATCCGCCCGCGGCGGCCGCACCCACGTAGTAACTTCCTGAGCCGAGACTGCCGTCCATCTGCCCGTAGCGAATCTCGGGGGTGTCCCGAAACGTCCCTTCCCGCAGGCCGACCAGGTCAGCGCGCCCGTCCAAGTTCAGGTCGACCGCCCGCAGACGGATCAGCGACTGAGTCAAGGACGTGAAGGGCCCCGGTGACCCGGGCGCAAAGGACCCATCGCCCGCGCCGCGCATCACGAGGAGCTCCTTGTCCTGGCCGCCATTCGTCGTCCCTGAGACAGCGGCGTCCAGGGCGCCGTCGCCGTCGAAATCCCCAAGCGTCACGGTGCTCGCGTTCGAGCCGAGGCCCGTGTCTTGCGCTGGCTCGGGAATGAAGAATCCCGTTCCCGTGCCGCGGTACAGCCGCAGCCCGCGGTCCCCGCCGTTGACGGTCACAATATCCAAGTCCCCGTCCCCGTCCACGTCCCCGAGATCAAGGTCCCTGGCCTCTGCGAACGGGTCGAGGTCCACCGGGGCCAGAAACGTCCCGTCCCCCTGCCCGAGCATCGTCAGGAGCCGCCCAAAGGACTCGGTGTAGACCGCATCAAGATCCCCGTCGCCATCCAGGTCGCCCATCTGGAGATAGCGCGCGTCAACGCTGGTGGCAACGGGAGCTGGTGCTCCGACAAAGGCCCCGCTCCCATCGTTCAGATAGGGGATCAAGTTCATCGATCCAAAGATGTCCGCAGCCAGCAGCAGATCCAAGTCCCCGTCCAGGTCCAAGTCGCCGGGCACCGCGTTGCGCAGGTTGCTTCCCACGGGGGTCACGGCGATGGGAACGAACTCTCCGCCACCCGCATGCCGGTAAGTGCTGATGGCACGAATGCTCCCGTCCAAAACGACGAGGTCCTCCGACCCGTCACCATCGAAGTCCCCGGCAAAGACCTCCTCAGCGTCCACGCCGACCTCCGTGCGAACGTCCCATTCGAGAAGGCCGTTCCCAAGGCCCCGGACCACCGTCCAGCCCCCTGCCCCGGCCAACGCGCCGATGTCCGCCATTCCATCGCCATCGAAGTCCCGAATGGCCGAAGACAGCGGTGAGAAGCCGACGAGCACCTGTGGCCCCGTCCCCCCAAAGACGGCGATCGGATCGCCCATCACCACCTCAGTACGCACGCCCGACGCCCCGGACGATTGGCTCCGGCTCACGAGAAAATCGACCACGCTGTCCCCATCCAGGTCGCCCACCTCGACGTTGACCGGGTTCGGGCCCGTCGCCGCGCGAATCGCTGGACCGAAGGTGCCATCCCCAAGCCCCGGGAGCAGCACGATGTTGTCCTCCGCCCACTCCACGCCGACGATATCCGGGAACCCATCCCCGTTGCCGTCGCGGATCTGGGCTTTCACCAGCCGGAAGTCCGAACGGTAGAACGTCGGGAAGCCGAGCCCCATGGGCCCACCCAGGATGACCTGGAAGAAGTCACTGATGTTCCCGGTCACGACGAGGTCGTCGAGGCCGTCCAGGTTGATGTCGGTGACGAACAACCGTTCGGCCCCTCCGAACATGAACAGGTCTTGGGCACGGGACAGCCCCCCCGCGCTATCCCGAAGGAAGACAGCGATCCGAGTCGTGCTGGAGCTCGCCACAAGGACGTCCCTCATCCCATCCCCGTTCGCATCCGCAAACGCCACGAAGTAGGCGTCCTCCTGGGTCCCGAGCAGAACGCGTGGCGCGAAGCTCCGCCCGCCCAGGTTCTCGAAGAGGAAGACCTCACCCGTGCCCTCCGAACAAGCGACGACATCGCGATCCCCGTCGCCGTCGAGGTCGAAGGAGGCACCGTGCGGACCGCCAGGCCCGACCTCGAGCGTCACCCCTGTCTCGAAGGTCCCATCGGCCACCCCAAACAGGATGCCCACCGCCGTGGTGCTTGAAATGGTCCCAGAGGCCAAGACATCGACTGTCCCGTCGCCGTCAATGTCCTCCAGTTCAAAGCGCCGCACGTCCACGCCGAGGCTGTATCCCGCAGCCGGGTACGGAGCCCCAACGAGTCCGTCCTGGGGCCGAAACATCGGGTGCGCGCTCCTGGGCAAAACGGCGCCCGGGGACGCAGAGACCAACTGCATCAAGGGGATGAGCTGGGCGGCGAGAGACAACAGCGATCGAAGGGTGGGGCGCATGGAGCAGACGCGAACGGCCGGAACGAAAGATGAAGCGACGATCGGGTCCCTAAGTATCTGACTCTGCGTTCCGGCTGGCAACCTGTCCTCGGCGCCTGTCTCGCCCCATCGACTCATGGGGCCTCAAGACGGTCACGGCCTATCGCAATCAGCGACGCGGGCCCTGAGGGACCGTGCACGCCCAAGCCATCCGATGGCGCAGCGGATATGCTCATCGGTCGGATCCGTCGGCGCTGGAGGCCTCCCCCCAGAGGCGGCGGTTCCGCTCACGACGGCAACCCACGATTCTCAAGATGCTTCTCCTCGCGCCGATCCTGCTGCTCGCACAAGACCTTGGGCTTGAGCCCCCTCGCTACCTCGGCGTCCAGACCCTCGAGGGCAGCAACGGCGTCGTCGCCGACGTGGACGGCGACGGTGACGACGACCTCATCCTGGCTGATAGGGATGTCTACTGGCTGGAGCAGGGCTCCCAGGGCGGCATCGCCGCCGCCCACGTGATCCTGCCTGGCCGAGCAGGCATCGCATTGATCGCTGAAGACATGGATGGAGACGGGGACATGGACCTGCTCTTCGGACGTACCGAGACGCCGGGTGTCCGCACCATTGAGTGGATCGAGAACCGCTCGGGCGGACGATTCGCCGAAACGCCGGAGGTGCTGGATACGCTATTCGGCAACGAGTTCATCACGGTGGACCGACTGGACGCAGATCAGGATGGCCGCATGGACGTTCTTATCTATACAGCTGGCGGCTCGACGCTCGACTGGTACCGCAACGAAGGGTCGGGCGTCTTTTCGAGCCGCGCGCCCCTCGTTCCGATCCCCGTGCCCAACGCGCGCATGGGCCAGAGCTTCGACCTGGGGCTTGACGGCGACCTGGACTTTCTTTTTCCCACATCCGGCAACGGCATCTGGATCGTCGAGAACCTCGGCGCACTTTCGTTTGCCCCCCCCACGCCGCTCGACGTGGCGGTGGCCATCGTGCAAACGGCCGCATTCGAAGACCTCGACGGGGATGGGCAGCGCGACCTTCTGATCCTCCACGGGGACCTCAACATCTTCGGGCAGTTCTCGACCCTGTCTGTGTACCTGGGTCAAGGCGCCGGGAGCTTGGGACCTCGGCAGGAGTTGTACTACGCCAATGACCCCTTCGAACAGGACCTGGGAACACCGCGCCTGGCCGACCTTGATGGGGATGGCGACATGGACCTCGCGTTCACCGGCAGCTCGAAGAACGTCCTGGTCATGGAGAACCAAGGGGCCGGCGCATTCTCGGCACCGGTCCCCGTTCCGCTCACCGTAGGCTCCGAGTATCGCCTGCTCGACCTCGGCGAGCTCGACGGCCAGCCGGGGGTCGACGCATTTGTCCTGCGCGAGTCCTCGGACGAAATCGTGCAGGTACTCGGGGGAGCCCCAGGGCCCACGTTCGACGTCGCTTCGGACGTTCTGAAGTGGGACTCCAGAGACGGGTTTCAGATGGGCGACATCGACGGAGACGGCGACGTGGACGTGGTCTTCGGGGACCGCACGCAGCGGCTGGGGATCAACGATGGCCTGGGGCACCTCGAGTCCGTGGACCTCCCGGCGGCGGTGGGATTCAACACCGATGTGTCCCTGGCGGACCTCGACGATGACGGCGACCTGGACCTGCTGGTGCTGAACTTCTCCGGCGATGCCCGGTGGTTCGACAACCTCGGCGCCCTTGTTTTTGGTCCTTCACAGAGCCTCGACATCTCGGCACTCAACCTCGATCAACTGCGCGGCATCGACGTCGACGGTGACGGCATGGTCGATATCGTCAGCACCAATGACAACTTCGCGTGGTCGAGGAACCTCGGGGCGGGCATGTTCGCTCCCTTCGCGCTCCTCGGCATGGACTTCGGCGATACCGAAGAAGCCGAGTTCACGGACCTGGACGGGGACGGAGACGTCGACGCACTCACGGTGGAGCGAACCTCCACCAACCTCGTGCTGCGGGTCGGCCTCAACCAAACGCCCGTGGGCGGCCCGGCTGACTTCCAGACGTCCGTGGTCAGTAGCTACCCGGGCTTCTTCCCCATGGACCTGAGCGCCGGCGACCTCGACGGGGACGGCGACCCCGATGTCCTCATGTCGTTCCCGCGCGACGCCACGCAGCCGGGGATTAGCTGGTTCGAGAACGACGGACTCGGCCAGCTCAGCGCGCCCGTAACACTTCTCCAAGACTGTCAGAAGTGCAACTCCATCCAGCTTGTCGACGTGGATGCGGACGGTGACGTGGACATCTTCGGGGTCCAATCCGGAAGCGTCGGTCCGCTCGGGACGGAGGGTGGTAGCTTCTGGTTCGAGAACAGTGGCGGGCCTTCCTCCCTGACGCCGCGGCGCATCGTGGGCGCCCAGACCTTGATCGAGAGGGTCGTCCTTCCCGACCTGGACCTCGACGGGGACGTCGACCTGATCTTTGCGGGCACTCGGTTCGGCACACAGCTGAGCCAGCGCCTTTCAGGCCTATCGATCTGCGCGCCGGCCGTCCCCAACAGCACGGGCTTCCCCGGCGCCCTCACCCTCAGCGGCTCGCGCTTCCCGGAGCAAAGCGCTCTCACCTTGCAGGTGCGCTCGCTTCCGCCGGGCGCCTTCGGGATGGCCATCACCGGAAGGGCCGACAGCCCACCCGCTGCGATCCCAGGGAGCCAAGGCCTTCTCTGCCTCGGCGCACCCCTTGGGCGGCTCGTCGGGCCTGGTCAGATCCTGGCCGCAGACGCGGGCGGCGCCTTCGACCTCGTCCCCGACCTCCATCGCCTGCCCGCGGGCGCCGGTTTTATTGCGGCCCTGCCGGGGGAGACCTGGTTCTTCCAGGTCTGGTACCGAGACTCCAACCCAACCGCCACCTCGAACCTGACCAACGGCGCCGCGGTCACGTTCAGATGAGTGGCGGAAGGGCACCCCAATGCCGGCTATCGCAGGATCACGTCCAGGCACTCGCGCGGCTTCAGAACGACTGACAGGCTCACGTGTTTCGACTCGGTCTTCGCGTGAAGCGTGTACGCGCCGCTGGGGACGATGTTGGATTGCACGGGCCGACGGGCGGGCCAGGACCATGTGTTGAACCGACCGTCGGGACGGGAGAGGTCGGTCCTGCGCCCCCCATCGTCCTCAAGCCAAAGGGAAGCCTTGGTCCCGGGCCCGCCTAAATCCAGGTAGGGACGAACGGTGGATCCGGCGTCCACGTCGAGACGTACGGTCGCCTCCTCACCGTCCGCGATCGACACCTCCGCCGAGGCCCCGCCGCACTGCGGTCCCATGAATGTCTCGCCGCTGTGGAACGGCCGGATGGAGACGCGGTAACGACCCACTGGAAGCGCCATGCCATTCGGTGATTGGATGACCTGGTTCACCGAGTGAACGGAGCGCCCCGTGGAGACGTCCACGATCTCCAGCTTGTGGGAGGCGAGGAAAAAAACGTCCTGCACGGGCTCGACCTCCGCGCGGGGAATAGGGGCACCGAACACGGACTTGGGCGCTCCATCCGAGTCGGCGCCTCGCCCGACAATCCGGAACGTGGGCCTCACCGACCTTCTCTCGACGACAGTGCCCGTCAACCGCAGCGTCCCGCCGGGGACGCGCGGCACCGCACGGAATTCCGCGGGAATCGTGCTGACGTCTGGGTCCACACCAAAGGTCTGGGCCTCCACCAAAAAACCCTCGCCGCCGACCTGTCCGCCCATGACCAAGACCTCCACCGAGTCGGCCTCGCCGATGGCGAATGCAAGACGCCCCTCACCCAGGTCGCGTCCAATGCGGCGGACGTCACCGGGCCGCTCGGTCACCGACACCGAGGGACGAAGGGACCACTGGGAGGACCCTCCGTACATGAATGAGAGCTGGTGGTCCACGATGGAAGTGGGGCCCGTCCAGGGGGCACCGTCGGCGCAGAGGAGAGTCACCACGACCTGACGCCGCTCGAGCGTCAGCGCAAGCGGAGGCGCCGGGTCATCGGGGGTGCCGGCCCTCACGGGATCCGCCGTGAGGCGGGTGCGCGGCTGACCGTCCTTCCACGTCCCGGGTTCCCATTCGATATCGCTGGTCGTGTGCACGAGATACTCCCCGGGCCGTAGACCCGACCAATGGAAGTCCCCGTCCGCGCCGGTCACGGCCTCTTCCGCATCGAAGCCCATCCCAGCCATCTCTCGGTGCAGCACGCCGATGCCGAGGACGGAGCGAGCCTGGGTACCTGCAACAGGGCCGCCCGACTCCGAGTACACGCTGGTGACTTTCAGCTTCGCTCCGGGCACGGGCTCCCCCGCGCCGTCGGTCAAGCGGCCGCGAATCTCCCCCTGCCCATGGACGACCAGCTCAATGGCCTGCAGCGCCTCGAGCTCCGCGAGTTCGAAATCCACATGGGCTGCCGTCCCAAGGCCTGGGGCACGACCGAGCAGGACGAGCTGGTTCGAACCACCCGCCGATTTCCAGGCCCGTGCCGGGGCGTGGTAAGCAAAGCGCCCATCCTCCTTGGAGACGCGGCGTGACTGGTAGCTCAAGCGCGCCTCACCGCTGCTGCGGTCCAGAACGTAGAGATTCACCCGCCCCGGGGCTGGGCTGCCCTTCGCATCGACCATGCGGCCCCGCAGCGTGTGCCCAGCCTGGACGACCACGCGGCCCTCGTAGGTCGCCCCACCGTCACGCAAAGAGAGCGCCCCCCACGCTTCGGTGAACCCGGATTCGTTCACGCGGGCCCGGAGGCGGGGCAAGCCGTGACCAGCGGGGACGCTCAACGTGCATTCCACCTCGAACCGCCCCTCGGCACCGGTCACCCCATGGGCCAGGACCTGCCCAACTCCGCCCGCTCCCACCCATTCCACTTCCACCTTTCTGCCCGCCATGGTGTGGGGCTCTCTTTGATCCGAGCGGTGCGCGACCAGCTCGACCAAAACGGAGATCGCCCGTTTGAGGATTGGCTGCACGGGGTCCACCACGCTGCCCGCAGGCGCTGCATTCGAGCGAACCACCTCCCTTGCATCGAGCCCGGCGGAATCGGCGACCGGCGCCGATTCCGGCCCGGGTGGCTGCGTGGTTCTGGCCACGGGTGCGTCGACGGGTGGGCTGACCTCACTCCCTTCGAGCGCCCCCTCGCGGTCCGATAGCCCGAGGTAGAGTCCGAAGCCGGCCCCAAGGAGCAGCGTCACAAATAGCAAGCGCATGGGCAGAGCATACGCCCGCGGGCATCCAGCCGCGCGAAGGCCCCCACTCCGGCAGCCGCCATCGAATCGGCTCGGTCACGAATGGACGCCTAGACCGTAGGAGCGTGAGCCCATCCAGGCTCGGCAGATCCCCCGCCAGGCTTCGGGGCCCAAACGCCTCCCCCATCCTGTCTCTTATACACATCTGACGCTGCCGACGATA
>OJFX01000146.1_pt1 | contig 23200 bp, 19 predicted proteins | sample 1594171 | NCBI WGS metagenome assembly OJFX01 (sample SAMN05416840, study PRJEB24817) | seawater metagenome | isolation source: Sea water | place: Canada:Atlantic | collected 2013-07
TAGGGCAATAACCCCGCCAGAGGTCGACAACACGACTCGTGCGCCATTGCTATGTTTAGCCATCAGTTCATCCATAGTGGCATGAACCCGCGCCTGAAAATCCGACCAAAATTCAAAACCTTCATCTTCACTGCCCGGCTTCAATTCACCACGTATCCACATTGATGTAGCCGCCTCAAAGATTTTTTGAAACTCTTTGCGGTCGAGTATAGGCAGGCTAACAGGCGAGTCAGCAGGGTGATGGTCACGCAGATAAATATTGATGATCGGTGTGCCATCGTATTCGTTTAACCCAGAATGAATAACTGGGTGCGCAGGCGACGTCTTTATTAACGGCAGTAATTGCTGCGCGGTTTCCTTTTGCCGCAACAGTTCCCCACAATAGAGATGATCGAACTGTTCCTCTAAGGATTGCCAATGCTGTGCAAGGATCTGCACTTGCTCTTCACCCAGTGGGCTTAATTTGTCATAGGATTCGGCACCAAAAGAGGCCTGTCCATGACGTACCAAAATCAATTCACTCACAAGTTTTGCAAACCCTATTTTTGCGCGAAACGCGCAGTATGATAATCGGTGTTGCCAAATAGCGTTTCAATACCCGTAACGCGCTTAAACAGATGCCCGACATCGAGCTCATTGGTAATACCAATACCGCCGTGTAATTGCACTGCCTCTTGCCCTACTTTTCGAATAGCTTTTCCTACTCGGCTTTTGGCCGCTGATACCGCTTTGGCTTTTTCGCCCGCGCTAATATTGCTGTCGAGCTTCATGGCCGCCATCATAACAATAGAACGGGCCAACTGGCACTCTATAAACATATCGGCCATGCGGTGCTGCAAAGCCTGAAAGGTTCCGATTGCCGTGCCAAATTGTTTACGTGTCTTGCTGTATTCGACTGTTTTGTGCAACAGGGCGTCTAATGCGCCAACCGCTTCGGCGCTGACACAAAGCGTTGCTCTATCTACAACTTGCTCTAATGCGTTGAGTGCAGCCCCCTCTTCTCCAATGAGATTGGCGGCAGGCACGCGCACACCGTCAAAACGAATCTGTGCCGCCTTGTGGCCATCCACCGTTGTGTATTCTTGGCGCTTAACACCTGCACTAGCACTATCGATGTGTAATATTGAAATACCAGTGGCATCTCGTTGCTCCCCGCTAGTGCGTACCGATACTAAAAGCCCGTCCGCATGCGCCCCATTAAGAACGAGGATTTTCTCACCCGATACGACATACTCGTCGCCCTCGCGCGTTGCGCTAGTCGCGACATTGGCAAGATTGTAACGTCCACTCGCTTCATAAAACGCACCTGCCAACTGCAACTGCCCTTCCATTAGCGCCGCAAGCATGGGCCCTTTACGCTCATCATCGCCTAACGCAGCAACGATACCCCCGCCGAGAACGGCAGTAGGTACAAAAGGCTCAACAACCATAGCCTTCCCAAACTCTTCCATCAGCACCATAAGGTCAGTGGCTAGACCACCAAAGCCACCGTCACCCTCGCTAAATGGAACCGTTAGCCAGCCAAGCTCGGCAAACAATGCCCAACACTCCTCGCTATAGCCTTTGGGGCTAGCAAGGATCGCATTGCGGTCATCGAATGAATAATGGCGTTGTACAAATTTTTGCACACTGTCTTGCAGCATTTGCTGCTCATCGCTATATGAAAAATCCACTTTAGTTCCCGATTAATCTCGCACTTGGCTTATAGCCCAAGCACGGCCTTGCAGATGATATTTTTCTGGATCTCGTTTGACCCACCGTAGATAGACGCTTTGCGATTGTTGAAATAATTCAATGCAGTTGCTGCGGCACCATTGTCGCCAATCTCTTCGCCATCGAAGCCCGTGCTAAATTGATCGGGCACATAGGGAAGACTTTGCAATGCGGCAAGCTCCATATAAAGCTCATCAATGAACTGGGCGACCTCAGTTCCTACAACTTTCAATATTGAGGATTCGGGGCCCGGTGCTTTACCAACACTGACCGCCGCAAGGGCTCGCAGCTCTGCATATTCCAAGGCCAACACTTGAATCTCAGCCTCAGCGATTTTCTTTTGAAATAGTGAGTCGTCCCCAAGCGTACTGCCATTGCCATCGGGCGTCTCCGCGGCAAGTGAGCGCAGTTTCTCAAGACGCACTTTTGAGCGCGGCACACCTGCGATATTGGTCCGCTCATGGGTTAGAAGTACTTTGGCGTAGGTCCAGCCTTTGTTCTCCTCTCCAATCAAGTTCTCTACCGGCACGCGCACGTCTTCAAAATAGACTTCATTGACCTCTGGTGTACCGTCGATAAGATAGATAGGGTTCACCTTAATGCCGGGTGTTTTCATGTCGATCAACAAAAAACTGATTCCCTCTTGCTTTTTCACAGAGTTATCGGTGCGCACCAAGCAGAAAATCCAATCGGCGTATTGGCCTAAGGTGTTCCACGTCTTTGTACCATTAACAACATAGTGGTCACCGTCACGCACCGCTGTTGTCTTTAACGAGGCCAGGTCAGACCCCGAATTGGGTTCTGAATACCCCTGACACCACCAAACATTGCTCGCTAAGATGTCGGGCAAGAAGCGTTTTTTCTGCTCTTCATTGCCATAGGTGTAGATTACTGGCGCGACCATTTTCATCCCAAAGGCGACAGGCTCTGGTGCCCCTATACGGGCCATTTCTTCAGCGAAGATATACTTTTGCACCGCGCTCCAGCCAGTCCCGCCGTGCTCTTGAGGCCAGTTCGGGGCAGCCCACCCTTTTTGGTAGAGCACTTTCTGCCAACGCACATAGTCGTCTTTCTCTAGACGAATACGATTATTCACCTTAGCGCGAATGTCTTTAGGAAATTCCGCCTCGAGAAAATGCCTAACATCTTGCTGGAATTGCAGCTCTTCGGCTGTAAATTCGGCGTTCACTTGGTCTCTCCTACATCGAAATTTAAGGCGCAGTACGCGCTAGAAATTTGACTCTATCACTTTTATTTGGGGAATAAAACGAAAAATCGAGCATTTGTTCGGTGCTCGAATAATGTGCAGATCCAAAGCGCTAGGTTTTCGACGAACCCCCTAGTGCTTAGTATTGAGAATTGGTTTGCCCCTGCGGATGCGTAAGGTTTGGATCATCGTAAAAACGCTCGATGCCTTCGATTTGAATTGCGGACAACCCCGCAATCATGGCCTCGATTGGGCTGTCGAAACATTGTATCCATTCGGATACCTGCCCATGGCTACCATAAATCCGCAGCAACCATTCACCCTGGCCGACCTGCTGTGTTTGCAAGTTAACGGTCATGCCTTGGTCTGAAAACAGACGACTGACGAAGGGGGTTGTCGGTGTTGGGGAGTTGTTCGATTGCATCCTTGTCATTGTAATTGCCTCTTATCCTTTGCTTTAAGGAATAGACAAAAAACTTGCAATCGTCTAGCCAGGACGGGAATTAGGAGAAGCGAATGCGCCGAACGGCGCTAAAACCTGCATTCCACACCAGCACTGAAAAGCCCATCAGAGTAGGGACTACAAAGATCAGCAAAGACACCACATCTTGCTCTATAAGCCCCAGCAGAGCGCCGAACACGTAGACAAGCGCTGCAAGCAGGTGCGCAAGGAAATACAGAATGATCAAATTATGGCTAGTTTTACTAAGCGAGATTCCCTTACCTGCTATTAGCCACTTCACTGCGAACAGGACGCCTAAAATATCGGTAGGCCAAAACAACAGCAAGTTCACATTGTGGTGTAAATCTAGATGCGCCGACTCTAGCCAAGCAAGGCTCATGATCAAACCATAAATGCCACTAGCGAAACTGACGATTAACGCGAGTGCCCCCATGATTCTGTAGGTTAAAGCACCACCGCGCAGGGTAAAGCCAGGCTGGCTAGAAAAGGAGGAAATCGGAATGCGCTTCAACGCTAAAAACAACATAATTGTTGGGATCAGTAAACCCGCGCCTAGGTAGTAGTAGACATTCGCCAGCGCTTGCGGTGCCTCAAACTCCATCACGACTACAGGCTCATCTAGCATGTCTGCACGCAAGCCATTGACAAGCACATCAGAAGGGAAATTAAGTAGCTCACGGCGCAGTTGCTTAGGTAAGAATAGCTCCTCCCACTGACTCATGCGGCGATCTATGCGATCGTTCATCAGTACGTCTAGAGAGAATGCTACTGGCGGCACACTCGCATAATGATCTAATACTTCATCGCGGAATGTGCGCTGGCTAAACGCTCTATTGCTATCTTGCAAACGCCCACCTAGGGCTTCGTTTAAATAATCACGCACACGAGTCGTGCAATTATCAAAAAAGTATTGGTAGGGATAAACGATATTTTCTTCACGCAAGTTCCACGCTAAGCGCTTGTAAAGCGTTTCTTTTTGCGCAGGGGTAAGATTAATTTTATCCTGCCATACGGTTCGCTGCTCACGCTCATAGCGCCCGAACTCCCACGAAGGCGGAGACACACCCAGTTGATAATTCAATATACCGCGAAGGAAGTTACTAGCGAAGGTAACATTGCCACCACTGGTGTCGAACAAGCCCCAGTTAAAGACGAGATCGGAATCGCTATTGCGATCGACGACCCGCAGCGCAGTATGCCCAAAATTGTCCCAAACTTGATTGCCCACATCGACAGTGATGAGGTAGAAATCGACACGGTCAAAATCCGCAGGAAGACGAATAGACTCTGGGTCAGTAATCTCGGGCAAAGAGCTTTGCTCCGCCGCTTGTGCGCTAGATGACAAAAAAAGCCACACGATCAAGGCCAATGCAGCTATGACGATGCCTTGGGCGCTGATGCGCGGGAGAATTCTAGCGGCGATAGGAGTCAATGATAGTCGGGCTGCCGTAAAGGTTCAGTTGAAGAAAACAAACACCTATGGCCAAACCGGCCAAGTGGCGGCAATCATATCAAAGAACCAGTTGTGATCAAGCAAGCATTAGCCTTGCTGTAATCGAAGGCGCCCGCAAAGACTCCTAGTGAATCTGTTCCCAAGGCATTGGCAAGCCACGAATCGCTCTGACCTTACACACCTTCAACCAGTAATTCATAACAAAGCGTTGATCCCTTGCAAGGTTCAACAACTTCTCTTTGATCTCATATACAGTAGTATGCGGAAGCATATTGGCGATCTGCCAGATCTCTTGCTCTTGCACCGACGCATCCAACACACCGTTGTAAACCTCTGTTATTTCTTCATTTTTTAAACTTTTTTGCATTGTCATATTGCCCACCACTTATGAAACTTTGTTTTTTTATGCTCGCCCAATCGCAAACACCTGTATATATATACACTATGTATTTATACAGTACAATTATTTGCGAATATTTTTTATCAAGATAAGCGAACAAACGCTCGCTGAGTTTCTTCTATGCTAGACTTCGCTAGGCCTCTTCACTACTAAGGAATCTGTCCCATGCAGCAACCGACAATGAATGGCGCGCAAGCGCTTATTGAAACTCTGGCGCAAGGTGGAGTTGAATTATGCCTAGCGAATCCAGGCACGTCGGAAATGCACTTGGTTCAGGCCTTAGATCAAACGCCAGCAATGCGCTCAGTGCTCACGCTTTTCGAAGGCGTATGCACAGGCGCAGCAGATGGCTATGGCAGAATGATGGGCAAACCAGCTGCCACATTGCTGCACCTTGGCCCTGGCCTTGCCAATGGTATTGCCAATTTGCATAACGCGCGCAAAGCTGCAACGCCTTTGATCAACATTGTTGGCAATCATCCTCAGTATCATATGGGATATGACGCGCCCCTGACTTCCGACATAGACATCTTGGCGCGCAATTTCTCTGCATGGACGAAGTCTTGCAGTACTGCACAAACACTCGCTCAAGATGGCGCCGAAGCGATTAGCGCCAGCTTACGCGCCAACCCGGGCTCGCTGGGGCAGATTGCCACACTAATCATGGGGGCGGACGCCGCATGGGAGCAATCATTGGGCCCCGTAGCCTCTAATCCAATTCCTGCACGCGCGCGCGTGAACCAAACCCAAGTCGACACAGTTGCGCAGCTTTTGGCAAAAGGCGAAAAGTCTGTGCTACTTCTCGAACGCCACGCCTTGCAACCTGCCGCACTCGAAGCGGCAGCACGGATTCGACAAAAGACTGGCTGCCGACTCATTACAGGCACTTTTCCTGCTCGCATCGACGGCGGCCCTGGCGCCGTGCAAGTCGAGCGCATGCCCTATTTCCCTGAACAAATTTTGTCCACGCTAGAAGGCACGCGTCACTTAGTATTAGTGGGAGCTCAGGCACCTGCGAGCTTCTTCGCTTATCAGAATTTATCCGGACGCCCAATCCCTGACGAATGCTCTACTATCACTCTGGCCCGCATCGAAGAAGATGCCATTGACGCTCTAGAGCAATTGGCCGATGCACTAGATGCGACGCATGTAGAAATCCTGCGCTTTGAAAAACAGACATTAGAATATAAAAGTGGCCCTTTGAATACACGCAGTATTTCCCAGGTAATTGCCGCTTGCCTACCTCAGGGAGCAATTGTTTCCACTGATTCCGGTGGTGGCAATGCAGCCTACCCTGCTTGCCAGTTCGCAGCCCCGCACTCTTGGCTGAGCCTCACAGGTGGGTCAATTGGGCAAGGGGGGCCGGCAGCAACCGGAGCCGCTTTAGCATGTCCCGACAGGCCGGTGCTAGCCTTGCTAGGTGACGGTGGCGCCGCGTATACCATTCAATGCCTATGGACCCAAGCAAGAGAGAACCTCAACGTCACCACCGTGATCTATGCCAACCGCAGCTATAATATTTTAAATGTTGAGTATGCGCGGCTAGGGGTGACAGATGTGGGCAGCACAGCAGCTAGTCTATTTGATATTGGCAACCCAGAGATCGACTGGGTAGCGATGGCAAAATCAATGGGCGTTCCCGGTGCAACAGCCACCACAACAGAGGAATTAGACCGATTATTGCGCGCCAGCTTTGCAGAAACGGGGCCGTTCTTGATTCAGGCTCAATGTTAAAGTTTGGCCATAGGCAAAATTGACCACATTATTGGCGAATATGCCTATTATTCAGCGCCACAGATTGGCCTTCTAACTCTAAGCCACTGAATTTCAAGATATTAAAAACTGGCACGAATCTCGCTATATTCTTAGAAACGCTGCACGAAGCAGCAATACTTAAAGGAGATTTTCGCCCGCAATGAAACTACTTTCTGCACTATTTACATTCGCCATCATTGCCGTAGTGATACTGATAGCCACCCCTGTGTTAACCGCAGGTCTTGGTTTACTTGTGCTCGCCGGCTGTTTCTTCATATGGTTTTTACCCATATTGCTTATTCTAGGCTCTGATGTGACTAGCGGCGGCGAGAAAGCGGCGTGGATCCTCGCGATCATTTTCTTATCGTGGTTCGCATGGGTCTTCTATTTACTGCTAGCTCCTGTGAAACCACGTCGCCGCCATTACCACTACTAATCGTTGATGAGTTACGCCGGTTCGGGACGCTCGCCCGTTTTCAGGGTTTTGTAGAAACTGCTAGCGTATTCACTATTCTCATGATCGTCCGGGTAGATAAGCGTTAGTATAGGGATCATGATTAAGGGAATAAGCGTCGCTGAAAAAGTCGGATCGCTCCACTCACCTAAGCCCGCCATCAGGTCATGCCATTGCTGGGCAAAACCGCCGGCATTGGCAGAACTTGGCCCCGCAAACAGTGTATTAAGCAACCAATGCCCTAAGCCACCACCGTAGCCTATCAAAATACCGTAGAACGCGGCCTTCTCACTCGTCTTGCGCCAATAGAACATATAAGTGATCGCGATTGCTGGCGGCACCACCATCGCAAAGCCAAGCAATAATAATTGCAACACTGAAGAGATATTTGCCTGCCAAGCAATAATCGTGGCCACCAAACCATAGATCACCGCAGTCAATTTATAGGCCTTCAAGCGCTTCTGGGTCGAAAAATTCTTAGCCCCTGGCACCCAATCATTGACAAACATCGTGGCACCACCAAGCAGCATTGGCGCTCCCGACGAGATCAACGCTGCGAGAACTGCGGCTAAAGCGATGCCGCCGATAATAGGGCCAGTGTCGACAGCAAGCTGGGTGATATTGCGGTAACTAGACAAGCCGCTCTCGGCCCCATAGCGGGCAAATGCTTCGATGCCGATGATGCCAGCAATAAACGGCATGACGGCCGCCAAGAGCCCAGCGAGCAAAAAGCCAGGAATGAGGTATTTCTCTTTTTTTGCCGAGCTTGCATAGTTAGCGTAAACAGACGCCGCAGGCGTATGCAAAGTGGCTGACAACGACAGTGCAATGATCGTTACCCAGCCGATTCCGGTGAAGCTCCACCAGCTCGCTTTGTCCATGCCTGCAAGTTCTAAAGCCGCGTCAGCGCGAGCGGCGGTTGCCTCCCAGCCACCCATATCTTGCATTGCGAAAATGGCGACAATCGAAAGCCCTACAATCACGATGCCGCAATGCACAAGATTAGTGATGGCCGTCCCTTTCAGCCCTCCAGTCGCGGTGAAGAACAGAATCACAAAGCCGCCAATAAAAACCGAAACACCAAAAGGCAAACCTGTAACGCCAGTGATAATGGAGCCAATCACGAAAGGCTCGATGATATTGACCACCAGATATTCGGTTTGCACACAAAGACTCGTCAAAGACTGACAACGTCTAGAGCCAAACCGAAGATCAAATACCTGCCCGACACTAGACAGCGAGAGTCGACGATAGGGAATTGCAAAGAAAAACCCGACAAGAGCTAAGGCCGTGAAGGAGTTAATGCCATACCACAAGTTGCCAAGCCCAGAGGTCATGACATCACCGGCGACACCGTAGGTCCCCGCGCCGCCAATCCGTGTTCCCGCCACCCCTGCGGCAAGCAGCCAGACCCCCATGGTCCCGCCGCCAGTTGCCCAATCTTTGTCGCTTTTATTGCTGCGGTTTAGATAAACTCCCGCCATTGTGAAGAACGCCAAATAGGCAACGATTACTACAACGGATACCAGCATGAAAGCCCCCATCTTATAATTTTATTGATAATGTTTGCTCAATCCTTGGCACACACTTGTTGGCAATACTACACCATTTCAAGCCTCTCACCACGTGCAATAAATAAGTAATTCGCTCGCAGACTCGTCCAAGACAAAACTCTGTAATGAGCAGTCGTTCACCCAAGAAAAACCCGTTAGTATTGTTGTTACAGTGTCTTATATATTTACTAAAAAAGGGTTTTACTATCATGACCATTAAACCTGGCAGCAATGAATGGCGATCATTGCACACGGAAGAGATCATCGACCCCACCCAGCCAATTATCGACCCACACCATCACCTGTGGCTGGACACTTTTGGCTTTGACTACACGGCCGATGATTTCTGGGCAGATATACACTCAGGTCATAATATTCAAAAAACTGTCTTTGTAGAGACGCGCGCGTTCTATCTGCAAGATGGGCCTGAGCACCTACGCTGCACAGGAGAGACGAGTACCGTTGCTAAGATCGCAACCGACGAGAAGATTGCGAACCGTGCCCAGATTGCAGGCATCGTCGCCCACGCCGATTTACGCTTGGGGGCACAAGCTGAACTATTACTAGAGACTCTGCAAGCCCATTCAGACTGCAGTGCCGGCCTATTGCGTGGCATTCGGCATTCCGGCGCGAGAGACCCGCGCCCAGAAGACCTAATGATTACCGGGCGAGCGCCAGCCTATCTTTATGGCCGCGAAGACTTTCGCGCGGGCCTGAGAATATTAGCGGAACAAAACTTAACCTACGACACTTGGCACTTTCATCACCAGAACGAAGACTTCATTGAATTAGCACAAGCCGTACCAGAGACCACAATGATCTTAGACCACCTAGGGACGCCGCTAGGGGTTGGTATCTATGCGGGGCGGCGCGACGAAATATTCCAGCAATGGAAACAAGACATCGTGCACTTGGCGAAATGTCCGAACGTGTATTTGAAGTTAGGAGGCTTGGCAATGCCGGACAACGGCTTTGGGTGGGACAACCGTGCTACCCCGCCAAGTTCAGATGAAATCGTGCAGGCCCACCAACGCTATTACGATCATGCCTTGACGCATTTCGGCGTAGAGCGTTGTTTCTTTGAAAGCAATTTCCCAGTAGACCGAATGTCAGTTTCTTACTCGGTATTATGGAATGCCTTCAAGAAAATTGTGGCGCACTGCAGCGCTAGCGAAAAACATGCGCTGTTCTATGCTAATGCAGAACGCCTATATCGGCTCTAACGGTGTTTGGGGCGTAGACGTTTAATGACCCCACTCGCGTCTAAAATAATCGTGTCATTTACACTGAGTTGAACGCGAGCAAATACTAATGAGCCGCCCCGACGACTGACCTCTGCACGTCCGCAAATCAAATCACCGACAATGGCAGGGCCCACAAATTCACTATTGCAGCTGACAGTTGCGACGCTTTCTTCCTCACCGCCATTAGCGGCGATGCATAGACTGTAATCAGCAAACATCATCAAAATGCCGCCATGGGCAGATTGATGACTATTGCAATGCTCGGCTTGCAGTCGAAAGGCAGAATAGACAATCCCTTCCTCTATTCGAAAGAAAAACGGCCCTACACGATCCTCCGCAGGGTCGCCAGACCAGTGCTTATACTGCAAGGGCACATTAAAGTCTTTCGGATCTATCATCGATCAATCCTTATCTTCGTCATCATCATCGGAAGCCGCCACATCTACCACCGCACCAGCCACTTTGAAGGGCACCTTTGCAACCTCAAGGGTGACATCGACCGCAGTCCCCACCACCGTGCCCAAGCACCCCGTCAAGGTCAAGCACATTGCACTCAATCCGACACCATAGAACAATTGCTTCATCTTTTACTTGCCTCGTGTAGGGGTTTAATTCGCGCCAGTCCATCACCGGTGCGCACTATCTCGGAAAACTCGTCGGCAAGATGCTCACTCTGTGCCAACACGCTCTGCCAGTACGCATTGCGCGTATCATAGTCCATTGTCTCAAAATCTTTGCGGTCCGGTATTTTGCCATAGGGTAGCTGGCTCACAAACTCTTGGCTCGGCGCCAAGACCAGTACATTGTGAAAATGTTGTCGGTCCGCATGCCGCCAGGGCAATATTTTATCGAACCACCCCGGAATAAAATGGGAATAAAAATGTGGGTACAACACTAGCCCCTCATTGTTTTGAAACGGCAAGTCGAAATGATAGTCAGTGAGCCCACCATCTCGATAAACCCCTTGCGCTGCTCCCGGTATATCACTCACCCCCTCCAACACTAGTGGAATTGAGCCACTGGCTAACAGTGCTTTATGCACGTTATTGCTGCGCAGCTTGACGAATTGAGTTGAAAATTCCTTTAGCTGTGCAAGGCTATTAGATAATGGGCCGGCATGAAATAAGGTGCGTTGAAACCATAAACCAAGCAAGCGTCGGTTCACGGTATTGCTCAAGGCGGTGAGCCCTAAACCGGCTGTTAAAGGAAAGCGCTTTTCGCTAGCAAGCAAACCACGGCTGCGGTCGGCAATGATATTGACGCGAACATAGGGGTTATTGGCTATCTGCTCTGCCCCATTTTCGCCTAAGACAATATCGAGCAGTATCTGCGCTTCCCGCGTGATCTCCTCCACCGTTGGTGTGGCAGAGTAGCGTTGCCCTGCATAATGGGTAGCGAGTCGATCAATCGCTGCCAGCGGATCTTGCAAGCCAAGGCAGCTTAAACGCCAAGCGCCTGCCGAAGACCCTAATGTATAGAGTGGCAATTGACGGTTGGCGAAGAACTCGCCAAAAAGATAGCGATCTAGGCCATACAGAACAAACCATTTTGGCCCGCCCGACGCCCCAACGATCATATTAAAACGATCGGGGTTAATTCCCTCACGTTGTATTTGTTTTAACGCGGTTGGGCCAGCATAAAGGTCTAAAGCGGGCATCGTGGTGAATTCCTTGCCTTGTTCACAAAATCGAAAGACTGACAGATCTCAATAAACTGCTGCGCACCGGTGGAGAGACTGCGGCGCTTACGATAATACAGACCAAAGGTCAGGTCGATATCCGAGAACCGCAAATCTTCCAAAGGAACAAAACCGGCACACAATGGCTCGGCTTGCAGCACTCGTTCATCCACATAGCACATGCCAATATTGCGAGCGACCATATTCAAGCGCAATGAAAGGTTACTGATCTCCCAGATTGTCCCGAATTCATTGCGCAGCTTTTCTATAGCCGGGCGCACATCTGGGTCTTCGAGATGCGAGACCATCAAGGGGATTTGTTGAATACCGCCTTCGGCATCTTCTAAAAGTTGTGCGAGTTTAGGATGAGAGTTATTGATGACCAACTTACGCGACTCGCTAAACAGTGGCACCGTCTCAAGTAAGGGCGACATCTGATGCTGAAATGGCCCAAAGCCAAGCTCAAGAGTATCAGCCAAAACCCCCTGAATAATCTTTCTGCTTGGCATCACATCGACTTTCAAGCGCGTCAAAGGATTGCTATCGCAATAGTCCTCAAGCAATTCATTTCCATAGAGTTGACTGACTGTGCCACTCATCGCTATCTCGAGCGTCGAGGCAACCCCCTGCTGAATATTGGCAATATCGGTGAGCACTTCTTGCTCTTCGCGCAAGACCACATTGGCATATGCCAACAGGCGTTGCCCGGTTTCGGTCAGCACTATCGGTTTACCGCGTTCGATCAAACGGGTTCCTAATTTTCGTTCGATATTGGCGATCGCTTGGCTCACGGCGGATTGCGTAACAAAAAGTTTATCCGCCGCACTCTTGAACCCGCCGGTCTGGGCTACCGTATTGAATGTTCGAATCTCTTGAATTTCTAGGTACGAAGGAGTCATAGGCAAACAGCCCTAATAGCGATGAAAAGCCACAATACATAAGCACTGCTAATCAATCAATTAGATTAGCTTATTTTACGGAAATTTTGGCGATTTCTATAATACGGCCGTCCTAATTACGCGCTAGCCGATGTTCGCGCTAACGCACTGTAGTAGTCCTCGCCTTAACAGGACTGAATCACGCTCCCACCTGTTTATCATTAGTAAAGGTATCAACATGTCAGAACAATATTCAAAAGGTCTAGAAGGTGTCATCGCTGACCAGACGAGCATCAGCAATGTTGAAGGCGGCATCGGCCGACTCAGCTACCGCGGCTACACCATCGAAGACCTTGTGACCCTGAGTTTTAATCGCGTCATGTGGCTAGTGCTTTTTGGTGAATTGCCAAACGAAGAAGAAGAAAGCAAGCTGCAAAACTTTTTGAATATCAACGGCGCTGTAGCGACTAATGAGCTAGACACGTTGACAAGCCTGCCGCGCGAGATGCACTCAATGAGCATGTTGCAGTCTATGATTCCCGTCTTAGATACCTGCCCTGTAGGCCCAAAAGAGCTTCCATTTGAGAGCGACGAAGGCTATCGCGGCCTTGCCGTCGTTGCCAAGATTCCCACTCTGCTTGCCGCGTTCTATCGACTGCAACAAAACGATATGATCCCCGCTTACAATGGCAGCAAATCTTATTTAGATAACTTCCTGTCGATGTTTCTTGCCAAAGACGCCAACCCAAAACATGTGCGGTTTTTGGAACAACTACAAATTTTGCAGTTAGAGCATAGCTTCAATGCCGGCACTTTTACTTGTCGAGTCACTGCCAGCACTCTTGCACCTGTTGAATCTGCACTATCCTCGGCAGTCGGGGCCTTGTACGGAAAATTGCATGGTGGCGCCGACGAAGCGGCACTGAACGAGGCTATAAAAGTAGGCAGCCCAAGCAACGCCAAGGCCTATGTGCAGGACTTATTGGCAAACAAAGGGCGCCTGATGGGCATGGGACATCGCGAATATAAAAAGCTCGACCCACGTGCCGCTTTGCTTAAACCCATGGCCGAAGAGCTTTGCCAAGGCACAGAGTATGAGAATGTCTTTCTAACACTCAAAGAAATCGAGAAAGAGTTCAACGCTGAGATGCAGAAGAAGGGCAAAGAAGTATGGGCGAACTTAGAGTTCTACAAAGGCCCAGTCAATCTAGCCATTGGAATTCCTGCGAGCTACTTTACCGCGGGTTTTGCAATGTCGCGCAGCGTCGGCTGGCTTGCGCACTTCCTCGAGTCGCGCCAAGACAACCGCATTATGCGCCCGAGCGCACTCTATGTAGGCAAAGACATCCGCCCCCTATAGTGCCAATGATGATCAAGAGATTCAGATGGCTGAGGCCGGTGCTATACTGGCTCCTCAGCCAACCCGCAGGGCAATCGAATCCACTATGCAGCACGCGCCAATTCCCGCCAGTAAACGCCTCGTTCTTTTAGGAGGTGGTCACAGCCATTTAGCCGTGCTGATGTTCTTGGCCAAAAATCCAATTCCCGGCCTAGACATTACTCTCGTCTCCAAAGATATCGACACCCCCTACTCTGGCGCACTTCCTGCCTTCATTGCCGGCAGCGCTTCAAACGAAGACCTTTTCATTGATCTTCGCCCGCTTGCCCAGATGGCCGGCGCGAGGTTGATACAGACACAAGTCGACGCAATAGATCTGGCTAATAAATCGCTTCACTGCCCTGATCGTCCTGCCGTACTTTTTGATTATCTGTCAATCAATATAGGGTCTCGTCCCGACACCTCGGCTATACCTGGTGCCGATGAGTTTGCTTTAGCGGTAAAGCCTATCCCATTTTTTTTGGAGCGCTGGCAGCGCGTTCAAGAACAAGCGAAAAATAATCAACGCATTACTCTAGCGATCATCGGCGGTGGCCCCGCTAGCATTGAAATGGCGTGCGCCATGGCCCAAAACCTTCGCCAACACTCACCAGCCCAAGTGCATTTACACATCCTTACGCGAGCGAATTCAGTCTTAGCGGGGCATGGCAAAAAAGCTCAGAGAATTGCCACTCAGGCACTTGCCGACAAGGGCATCGTTGTCCACACGCACAGCCAGGTGAGCCATATCGATAAAACCCACGTGTACTTCGAGCAAGGCAAAAACACTGACGCTGCCGAGTCTAGCCTTGCAGTCGATTACTGTGTTGTCGCAACCGGGGCCAGCCCCGCAGCCTGGCTTAAACAGACTGGCCTTGCCTTGGACGAACAAGGCTTCATTCGCGTCAATGATCACTTGCAGTCTCTCAGCCATCCCTGCGTTTTTGCCGCAGGTGATATTGCAAGCATTGCCGGCCAACGAAGACCAAAATCTGGCGTCTATGCCGTTCGCCAAGGCCCACCACTGGCACATAATTTACGCCAATTCGCCCTAGGGGCTAAGTTGCAATCTTATCAAGCCCAACGACAGGCACTGGCACTACTGAGCATGGGCGAAGGTGTCGCGATTGCCTCTCGAGGCAGTTTTGCAACCCAGGGCCGCTGGGTGGAGCGCTGGAAGACTTGGATCGATCGCCGCTTTGTCAGTAAATACACGCAGCTCCCTGAAATGCTTGAGGCACCCGCAAGCAAACTAGACACAGAATCTGCCTTGGGTGGCGCAACCGCGCCCCCTATCCGTTGTGCTGGCTGTGCGGCGAAACTCAGCAGCACTAGCCTTTCTCGCGTCATCGCTTCGCTGCACACTTGCAACAACAACAATATTGTTTCGTCGCTGCATAGCACTGAGGATGCCTCTGTCATTCAAATTGATGCACAGCGAGTGCTTTTACAAAGTGTCGACTACTTGCGCAGCTTTATTAGCGACCCATATCTTTTTGCGCGCATCGCCAGCAACCATTGCTTAAGCGATATACATGCAATGGGCGCTACTGCGCATTCCGCATTGGCTATCGTCGGCATTCCCCATGCAGCAACAGCGATTATGGAAGATCAACTCGCACAACTCATGGCGGGCTGTACCGAAGTACTTAACGCACATGACACCACGCTGCTTGGCGGTCATACCAGCGAATCAGACTCATTGTCTTTCGGCTTGAGCGTTAACGCCTTCGCTGACCCAAAAATGCTGTTGCGCAAAACTGGCATGCGCGCCGGTGATGTATTGATCTTAAGTAAGGCTCTTGGCACCGGTACACTCTTTGCGGCTGATATGCGTCACCGAGCGAAGCATCGTTGGATTAAAGGGGCACTTGCGCAAATGCAACGCTCCAATCAAAGTGCCGCGAAGAGCTTTGTTGCACACCACGCTACAGCCTGTACTGATGTCACAGGATTCGGTTTGTTAGGCCATTTACGGGAGATGCTCGACGACGCCTGTGCCGTCGAAGTGCAACTTAGCGCCCTACCATTACTCGAAGGGGCGCGCTGGTGCATTGAGAGTGGTGTGTTCAGTTCGCTGCATCAAGACAACGCCATGCATGCTAGCATTATCAGGAACGAGGAGAGGTTTTCAACTGAATCGAGAGTTGCGCTGTTGTTTGATCCTCAGACTGCTGGGGGCTTATTAGCGGCGGTGCCCCAAGCACAAGCACAGGCCTGTTTAGACGAGCTACACCGCAATGGCGACACAAGCGCAGCGTGCATCGGTAAAGTGCAGCAGATTGATATGACAAGCGCTTCCATCTTGCTCGTTGAATAGCCTGAGTAGCCCTTGTTATCCTCTTGGGTTATAGTCGCTCTTCTATTTTTTTCTGCCCGCTGCTGGGGCAACCTTGATTTCAGAGTCCCTTTTCATGAAAACACGCACAGCTTCACTTGTATTGATTCTCTTGACGGCCCTTGCCACTACTGCAGCAATGCCGAGTCTGGCCCAACCGCGTGCACCTTCGGTCATTGACCCAGAACTTGCAGACCGACATTTCCGCCGCGGCAATACCTATAATAATCTCGAACGCCTTGAAGATGCCGCCAACGAGTATGAGCTTGCACTTACGGCAAACCCTAACCATGCTGAAGCCGTTCGCAATCTCGCCAACATTTATTATATTCAAGAGCGCGATGAAGAAACGATCGAGCTTCTACGCCGCTACATTGTCTTGGAAAAAGAGCCTACAACCCCGCTTGTTGCCTCCTACAACACGCTAGGTCAGTTATTGCGCGACGCCAAACGCTATGATGAGTCTATCGAGATTGACGTCGAGGCGATAAAACATGACCCTGAAAACACCTCACAAGTCTTCATCATGGCAAACACCTACTTCAACGAAGGCTTAACCGAAAACGCAATACGAATTTACGAAACGGCACTCACCATCAACCCAAATGATGCTTTTTTGCACCGCTCTCTTGGGCGCATGTATGAAGATATGGGAAGGTTAGAAGACGCGTTGGCGCAGTACAGATCGGCTTCTGAACTTGATGTCGGATCGCAGTTTTATCGTAACCTAGTAAGCGACCTAGAGAGCCGCCTGGCTCAATAATTCTGTCCGCGCTTCGTAAGGCATTGCGGCTAATTCTTGCACTGCCTTATAGAAGCGCGACAAGTCTCCTTGCTCTCTGTCTAGAAGTTTAGCGAACGTTGGCACTAATTCATTGTATGAGGCGACGGTCGCAAGTTGCGCATTGTTCAACGGCCCCTCAAACCAGCGATCATATCCAGTATAATTCCACTGATCTCGAAACCGCGCGTACTCTTCCCGCATCGCGCTTTGCACTGCCGTTTTTTCTACGCGCTTGTGCTCATCGCTCATGGTTTGCGCATAAAGCGTCGTCAAGCGATCACGGTATTTCAGTACGAGCGCCACAAATGCCGCCTCTATTTGCGCTTGCGTAGCCAAGGCTTGCTCGATGCCTTCTTGTTGCTGGGCTGCATACCAACGCCGTAACCCTTCTTGTTCTACAAACGTCGCAAAGCTTTCATTGAAACTGGTGTCCCCTGCAACATAGACTTTTTGATGCGCTAATTCATGGAAGATCAAAGCCACCAGACGCTGATCTGAGCGCCGCAAAATCGCACTATTTAGCGGATCATTAAACCAGCCGAGAGTGGAGTACGCATCCACCCCTCCGCGATAAACATCGAAGGACTGTTGTTCTAGTGTTTGCGCGAAATCGATAGAGGCGGCTTCTGAGAAGTAACCGCGGTAGGAAACACAACCGGCAATTGGATAGCACCAATTAAGGGCTTGTGTGGAAAACTCCGGAGCAGCAAACACATTCCAAAGTACATATGGCCGGTTTAACTCTACATAGCTTAAGTAGCTATTTCCGGCATCGAGCTGCAACTGCTGTAGTGCAAAGTCACGCACTCGCAATACTAATTCTAATTTCTCACGCGTCTCGGTATCGAGTGCCGTATCCTTGAGCAAGGAATCAATGGACTGCCGAGCCCACAACAATGACGCTTGCCCTTTGGCCGCTTGCCCGTAATAGCTGATTGTTTCACAAGAGACCAATACCAAAGCTACTGCACATAGGCACAGACAACGAAAAACTATGCGCACCCTGTTTGGCAAAATCACTATTGCTCGAATAACTTGAGCTTGATCTCGAAAATATCTGCCCATAACTTCCCTGTGACAAATAGCCGACCCTGACCTTCTTCGCCTTCGTTTTCGCTCGGCATCCAGGCGATGCCATTTAAGACGGCATCGCCGCCCCCTGTGCGGGTCTGCTCGACCAAGCCGTTCAAATCGATCACACTATTGATATTCCCTGTTGCTGGGTCTACCCGGACGATCTCATTAGTCATCCACACGTTTGCCCATACCTCGCCATTAATATATTCCAACTCATTTAAGTTTCGAATGGCACGCCCCTCAAGGGTCACTTCGACTTTGCGCAACACTTGAAACGTTTCAGGGTCTATAAACTGTAATGTCGCGCTGCCGTCACTCAGGATCAATTGTTCACCGTCCCAAGCTAGCCCCCAGCCCTCGGTTGGGTGGTAGTGCGAAGTAATCGTGTCGAAGGTTTCTAAGTCATACACAAAGACTATATTGGACTGCCATGTCAGTTGAAATATTCGATCACCAACAATGCTAATGCCTTCGCCAAAATATCGACTAGCCAGACGCTTACTTTGTAACACCTCGCCATCACTCAAATTAATCTTACTGAGTGTTGAGCGCCCTCGTTGCCCAGTACCTTCATACAGATAACCGTTATGGAATTCTAAACCCTGTGTGAATGAGGTGATGTTGTGCGGAAAACGATCAACGATTTCATAGTCGTAGATGGGCACTTGCGCAAGCACGGGCCGTGATATGAAAAGTATCAGTGCTATTTTAAAAATCGATTTCACGATCGTTTCTAATTCCTATGCTGTCAATGTCACGCCTCGTCAGTCTTGGCGCCGGAGAGGTAAATTACGCTAGCTGAGTTTTGCAATCAAGTTGGAACATCCGCGCAATAGCAGATTTCTAAAATACATCACATTAGACAGCCTATATAGCAAAATATTTTCTGGTTTAAGCTAAGAGTTTTTCGTCTCTCCAGTGCTCTCTACCCCTTTGTTATTAAGCCTTATACGGAATTCGTCAGCATAGTGAATTTTAGATGAGGCATTTTTTATCTCCGTTGTATTTTACTTAGGTATTCGGGAGACATATTTACAAAGGCACGTACTATGAACGGCGCAGTACGCTTTAATAATCACAATAATTAAGAAGTAGGAGACGATAGATGACACCATGCCTAGATGAGTGCGCGCGTCAAATTGCACGAAGATCCAAATTGTTCATTGCCATATCTCTCACCCTTTCTTCATCTCTGACATTTGCAGCCGAAGCTGAAGAAGAGGAAGCCGAAGAAATCGTCGTTACAGGCTCGTATATCCGCAATAGCCCATTTGCGGCGGCGAGCCCAGTGGACACCATTAACCAAGACAGCATTTTAGAAAGCGGCTCCGCTAACATCGGCCAATATATCCGCGACCTTCCCTATACCCAAAACGTCGACACAGTTGCCAACGTTCTCGGTGGCTCTGGTGGTGGGCAAGATTCTAACTCCGCGCAATTCAACCTTCGCGGCTTGGGGACAAGCAGCACTCTGACCCTTTTCGATGGCCGTCGAAATGTAAACCCAGGGGCAATTTCCGCAATTTTGCCCGATATTGCGACCTCGCGAATAGAGGTGGTGCTCGATGGCGGTTCCGCACTATACGGCGCAGACGCAGTTGCTGGCGTGGTAAACATCATTCCCATCAAAGAGTTCGAAGGTTTACGCATTCGTTCGTTCTACAATCGCGACAATAATGCAGACTTCGAAGAACCAAAACTAAGCATTTTGTACGGGCATCGCTTCGATGACCTCGACTTAGACATGGTAGCGGCATTTGAAGTTGGCAAGAAGACTGCTTTGCAGCGCGGTGAGCGCGAGAAATATCTGCGCGCAGACAACGCCACCTTCATCGGAGCCCCTGGCACATTCATTCGTGCTTCTGGCGACAACGCAGGCTCTATCTACCGCGACCAAGACTGCGGCACCTACAATGGTGACAACACAGATAAAGGACAAGATGGCAGCTTCCCTAGCGGTTATCCGCTTGGCCCCGCATTTTGCGGTTTCCATTATGCCCAGTGGACGGACTACAACCGCGAAGCCAATGACTACAACGGTTACTTGAACCTAAAGCACGAAACCACCGATTGGCTGACGCTAGAGTTTCAATCAACCATGAGCTACCGAGAGTCAATTTTCCATACGGAGCCATTAACCCCATTGGCCTCTGGCTGGTACCCCTCATTGGTAATCCCTGCGAACCATCCGGCAAACCCCACTGGCGTTGCCCTAATGCCTGGACCAAACTGGACGATCATTAACGGGCTTGAGCAAGGCCCTGGTGCCGTACCTAGCTATCTTGATGGCGCCTCATACCAAAAAGATCGCTATGGCTACACGACAACCACCAATAAGATCGGCGGCACCTATCAGCTAGGCGATACCACTTGGACTGGTGAAACCTGGATCTCTTATCAGGAGTCTCAGACCCGTATAGATACCAATGATTTAAACGTCGTGCGTTTGCGCGCAGGTCTGAATGGTCAAGGCGGTGTCAGTGGCAACGAATGGTTTAACCCATTCGCCTCGCGCGACATAAACTCCCCTAGCTATGTCGCTGGGGTTACGAATAACTCACAAGAGTTGATGGACTGGATGTTCGAGAGTGGCGATGTAATTTTTGATCATCAGCGTCTGCGTCTTGTAGATTCGATCGTCACTGGTGAAGTGCTTCAGCTTCCCGCTGGCACGATGGCAGCGGCTTTCGGTGCGTCTATTCGAGACACCCGCAACACCACCCGTCCTGCGCCACTGAATGCAGCCGGCATGAATGCATCGAGCTCACAGGGCATACTAACGCCAGTTGGTGTTGTCGAAACATACGACTCCATGGTGAAGTCGGTTTTCGGTGAACTGGAAATTCCAATACTCGAGAATCTGAGCATGCAAATCGCCGCTCGTTACGAAAAATTTGGAGACCTTGACCTAGACACCACGACCCCTAAAGTCGCGGTGCGCTGGCAGCCGTTTGATAGCATTTCTTTCCGCACGTCTTGGGGCGAAAGCTTCCTAGCACCTGCAGCCTCGCAGATCGGTGAAGTTAACCGGGACAACTGCGCGATCGCCCGTTCTGGATCAGACCGTCTCACCGGCAACGATCTATTAGGCGTGCTGGTGTGTACGACTCGCAACCCTAGCTTAGAGCCAGAAACTTCGGAGATCTTCAATGCCGGCTTTACTTGGGAAGGGATTGAAGGGCTGACTGTTAGCTTGGATTACCAGCAAATAGAATACACGGATCGTATTATTCAGCTGTCCTCGCAAGATATTACCAACCAGCAGTTCTTTGCAGCGATGAATGCACTGAACATCAACCCCGATGACTATAGCTCAGCGCCTGGCTCTGCCACACGCGCCCAAGCACTCGCCTATATCGCTGCCAACCCATTGGAAAGCGCGACTCGCGATGCAGACGGCACCTTGTCTGAACTATTGTCCGTTCCTGCCAACCTCAACTCGAATGAACTGGAGGTCCTCGACCTGCGCGCCGTTTACGGATTTGAGTTAGGCGACCTAGGATCGTTCACTGCGGCGCTAGACGCCACATACTTTACCAAAGCGGACTACCAAGGCTTAGAGGGTGTAACAGTGGATGCTTTGGGTAGAAGAAACGCGGATACGGCCCAGTCACCACCCATGCCAAAAATGAAGGCATCGGCACGACTAAGCTGGAATCGTGGTAATCACGCGGCCTCAGTGCTGACTAAGTATCAACATTCCATCACATTTGATGGCGCGTTCGCGACAGGAGCAACACCACCTGATGTGATCGATGCGGCGTATATCGTCAACTCGAACTACAGCTATTACTTTGATGACCTGTTTGGTACTGCCACTAGCCTAACATTTGGTATTAACAATATGTTCGACTGGGAACCGCAGCGCTTGCCTGTACAAGGTGGCTTTGAAACACGCCTATACGATAACTTTGGCCGACAATTCTTTGCCAGCATCGATATCGAGTTATAAGCGTTAAACGATTGCTTGCTGCTGATGTTGCGGTATAGACCTTTCATGAGCAGCAAGCAAAATCACCAATTTTAGTTTCGTATTAATAATAAAAAAGCGAATGTCTCGTGCCTATTCGTGACTTCCAAGAGCGAACACATTATTGTGGTGGACTAAATTAGGAACACACGGAGCCGTTTCTAGCAGTCATTGAGCCAACAGCCTAGCCTCGACCTGCTAGGCTTTTTGCTGCTACTGTATGCACTCTAGAATTATAAGAAAAAAGGCATGGTTACTTTTAATAGCATTATCGCCTCACTGGCTATTTCGCAGTCGATATTCCTTGCGATTTTCATGTTGCTGCATTTCAAAAGCAGCACTACTGGCAAGCTCTTGGTGCTATTCTCTGCGTGTCTTAGCGCCTATTTATTAACCACCATTCCCCCTGTTATCAGCAATCCCTATGCATCGTTCGCGCTGTTTCGGCTCGCCGTTGCCACCCCTGCTGTGCTGTGGATTATCGCCAACCGTTTATTCGACGATCGCCGCGACATTCCCGCCCCAGCAATAGCCCTTATCGCCTTTTATCTTATTGCCAATGGCACTGGTGCACTGCTGTACTACCGCGGCTTTGATTTTAGTCGAACGAGTTTCTTTTTTACCTTCGTGATCTCTCACGCCATCATGTTAGGGTTTGCTGTCCACGTGGTGTACTTGGGGATCACAGGCAAGCCCAACGACTTGATTGAATCGCGGCGCAAAGTGAGGATCCCTTTGGTCATCGCCATGGGCCTACTCAATGCGGTCATCATAGGCACTGCTTTCATTAATTATGCCATTAGTTATATTTTGCAGATCAATGAACCAGGCCAAGCTAATTACTTCAGTAGTATT